>Ga0210059_1004178_pt1 | contig 23272 bp, 17 predicted proteins | sample Ectturendosymbi2_FD_188042 | JGI IMG/M metagenome (GOLD analysis project Ga0210059, IMG submission 188042) | Ecteinascidia turbinata endosymbiont from Florida, USA - Sample 2 (SPAdes) (version 2) | ecosystem: Host-associated > Tunicates > Ascidians > Unclassified | place: Key West, Florida...
CGGGGGGGGGGGGAACGTCACCAAATTTCCACGTGGGCGCGAGTCCTTACGCGCTCTAACATGGAAAGTTGTTGAACAGGAAAGTGTTCCGTCCAATTTACTTATATAAAGTCAGGGGGCTGTGAAACAAAGGACAGTTGCTTAAGGGAGGCGTGGCAGAGAAAAGGTTAAAACCCTAGTACTAAGCTATCAATTCATAAATTTTAACAAAACTGCCGGCTGCAGAGAGTGCAAGTAAGTATGTCAGTTGAAATAGTGATGAATTTCAAGCGCGTAGATAAAGTTGAAATAAATAAAACATATTTGTGGTCAGTAATTATTTACTCTAAATTATGTAATAAGTGGAAAAAATATGCATGTTGCAATTGCGATTAAATAATTCCTTGCCAGGAATGTCTTGTATATGATCAAACAATTTTTGTAACAGATGTCCAAGAAAACTTTTTTGTAGCAAGTTTTGATACAACTGTGAGACAAATGACCGAAATGTCTCAGTGAAAAACCAAAAGCCAGAAAAATATGTTAGCATCAAGGTGTTGTACACATCGTTCTGTAAAGTTTTTCCATTTTTTTTTAAAGTGAGTTTGAGTTGACCTGAGGTGATTGGCGTAAATATTGAACAGCTTCCTGCAAAGGTGAAGTGCTGGAATACCGAAAAAACAGTTAATCAGGTTGTCTCTTTGAGCACTACTTGAAAGTTTAATAATATTCTATCGTGGATTGGAGTTCATGGCCAAATATTTGGTGAATTTAGAGTCGTGATGGAGTTACTTTTTTGAAAGAGGTTGCAGTCTGCAGAGTGATCAACACAGTTGCGTAGGAGTGGTGGGTCTAAACCCGCTATCTGTTGTGGCTTTGGTCAGTTCCGCAAGGAGCTGAGCATTACAACGAAAGTGTAAACCCAGCTAAAATGAAACCCTGTCCGTGTTTCCGTAACCCTTACGCATCCAAGCAGACAATTTTTTTGCTCTGCAGCAGTTGCTATTTTAGAAAATGCCTTGGCTTTCCTCTTTAAGCGATCTTACCATTTTCTCCAAACGCCAGTTGAGAGATGGAGTGAAATGCGATTCATGTTTTTGGTTGTTAGTTTGCTTGACAGAGGCATAGTCGAATGCGGCGGCGGTGGTGGTCACTGCTCGTGCATCAGTCTTATTATGTGATGAATGCAACCATTACTAATTTGCTTTCATATACAGTTTCCAACAAAATCCTCTTGTAGCAGGTTTATTTGGATGTTAAATTGAAAATTTTTCAATTATTGGAAAGCTCACCACATACTTCAATTTGTGTTTGGTGATGGGATGAGCACTAGTGATGCTTGTGGTGGTAACATTATAAATAACCGCTGCCAAATGGTGGGGTAAACGGTTTCTGTTTTTCATATCCTTTAAACCTGGAACCAAAATTTGTCATATTGTTTAGGATTAAAATCTCTCTTTAAAGCATGTACGCATCTCATGCGGTAATGGCTTTAATCGCCCATAACAACCATGCCTAAGAGCGTGTCGGCGTGTGCAGTGTGTTAAAAATTGACAGCAAGCAATGCCCGACGACGGCTTAGGAATCGTGAATAAAAATGTTGACAAATTACAGCGTAAGTAGTGCAAGGTTGAATGTAGTCGTCACTGGGGGCTGAAGAACTTCCAGGGTTTTGCTACTGCTCCCCTAACGCGTATCAGATTTATAAAACTTTATCGGCCTGAATACAACTCTTTGATCACTATTTTCAGTCCGTGTTTAGTACTACTAATAATATTAATAATTTTTTGCTGTCACTGTCAACCAGTACCAGTAAATAATAACTGAAAGTTGTTATTGTCAGACATATTTTGGCCTCAAAATATGAAAAAAGCAAACTAAGGAAGCAAACCTCTGTGCTTTTGATAAACCTATTAAAGATAAATGCGCCATTTGCGTGGTTCAGAGGCTGAGGTATAGTGGGCATTTCCCATTTAAGAAAATACTCCGGTGTTCATATTTTGGAGGATACTTGCTAACTGCAGCGTACCGTCCGGCAACTTCATTTACCACCGAGGAGACCTAACCCATCGCATCTGATAGTTGTGGTTCTGGGGTATTTTTGAAGTACAGATTCAGTTCAGATACAACTTGCCACTGTTTTTGCTCCATGACGCGAGTTATTTTTTGCTTTGACTAATTTTCCTCTATGCGAATTTCAAAATTAACCTGTTTCAACCGAGCAACTGGCATTGGTGCAAATATTCTCTTGCAGCGTGAATATACGTCATACACCATAGGCAAAATTCACCGATGAGAACGAATGCCAAACGATGTGTTTTTTAAAGTTTATTGGCTGGTTATTATGCGCTCAAGGTTCGAACAGAGATCAGAATACCTCATGAGTTGTTGGATAGGGTCATTACAAACTTCAATGTGCGAATAGCCACAATGATTCAACACCAAGAAGCTTTGATCGAGCAGATTATAAGCTTCTGTGCTATGCCCAGAAAATTGTGGTATACGAGGAAAAACTTGCATCACACCAAACTAACAGGTCTGAAAGACAGACCTATGAAAAAAATTGCAAAGTATTCTTTTCAATACAAAATGCTTCTTTATCAAAATTAGATACACCTTTTAGCTGTTCAACACAGCCCTGCTTTCTCTTACCGGGCACATTTAACACATACGTCGCTTCAGCAACGTCATCCGAAGATTCTAAAACAATTAGTCTCGATACAGACTGGGGTATGGTCATTGACCGAAATTTTTTTAATGACCGAAAGAAATTAAGTCATTTCGATCATAATGCCTTTTTCAGTCATAAAAGAATATCCGAAAACGATAAAATGACAGACACTGTCAGCTATTTCGGACAAATGACCGAAATCTTTCAGCGAAAAGAAAAACCCAGTACAGACAGGGGGATGGCATCCCGTATATTCAGGCCCTATCTGAACTGTAAATGTGCAGCCTGTAAGCGTCACAGCCAAAGGCCCAAACTTTCGATCTGAGCTGGTTGAGATGTAACGGGGATCGGTATGCTTCGGCTTGCGAAAACGAGAGGTGACAAAAAGTTTGGAATGGCAAGTAATGCAGACTGTTGACACTGAATGAGCTACTGCTGGTCTGCGAGTTATTTTTTAGCAACTACACGAAAACGGCATATTGAAAATAGCCGTTCAATGCTGTATGTACCCGTTGGGTTTTGTCAGCAAGCCTATTTTAGTTTTTAGACGTGCATTTTGAAATCTGAATCTTTTACCAAAAAGATTTTACTACGTAACCGAAGTATTCCTTGAGAACAGTTCCTTATTTTCCGAACGACTACTCAATGTCTCAAAACTAATAACTGCAGTGGCGGAAGGTTATGCTGAGGGCCCTCATAAAAACGATGGAATGGCTCTCACATGAGCGCAGGGCAATACTAGTTTCTAGTGGATGTTTTTTAACACTAACATATGCAATAAAATAACTTACAATTAAGGAATTACTTCTTACTATTAGCTTGCTTGGTGGCAACCATTAACAGAATACTTTCTCAAAACTTGCGAAATCCGTTGCATTTTTTTATTTGTGGTAAACTCTCTCTGACCTTTTTGTGGCTAAATATATATCTGCATATTAGAAGATATATTCTGCAGTTTACAGATAATTTCCTAAAAATAAAGGGTTATCAATCACTTGAAAAATTTTATGATTTACAGTGTTTCAAAAATCTCTTGTGCTGATTGTAATTCACAAAGCCCTTTCAGATTAAGTTCTTTGGTGGCAAAGCTTCCCCGAGTGGTTTAAAATCGATTTCTTGATTATTTGTGTACATCATAAATGTAGGACCAACACGTCTGAAGTTACGAAATGTCCAAACTTTCTTCAGAAATGAAAAAACAATCGTCTTGGTAGGCAGCTTAGTCAGTATCTCAAGGTGTGAGTCAAAATAATTTTTCGCAAAGATTTATCATTTTATAGTAAAACTTTTGTGTTCTCTTTTGTACACAGTTGTTTCAGAATGGTTTGGGTTAAAGTTCAACGTAATTCGGAGCAGAGTTAACTTACGTATTAGTTAACTTCTTTTCAAAATTAACAGTGTCGTTAGCATCATTTTTCTGCTGGGACATCAGTCTTGTGATAGCCGATTGTCCGTACTTACTTTCGTGTATTAACATCTTCTGTCAGGTATCTTAGTTACCCGGTCACCGATTCTTCTGTATACCTCACGGATGCAAAGTGCGCAACGCACTCGACCCATGCGACTCAGGTTGTGGTGCGAGTTCGTGAAAACGGCCACAGTCAACCAGCATCCTATATTGTAAAGGTAAGGCCAACGCTTTACGGAAACTTTGCTTGAATGGTAATTTTCATGTCTTGCCGCTCCTTTGTTTTTTTGCGAGTATGACTTGTGGTTGGTTCTTTATGAAACAGACACCATCGCAAAATATTGGCCAACAACGACACCAGCTCTGTGGTAATTTGTCTCATTAAAACACGGCAGAGGTATTTCATTTTCACTGGTCGAAAACACACGACAAATTTTTTCCATGGGTTGCACCGGAACTGTCGTTTTTCGCTGAAGTGATTAACCACATGTCGGGAAGGTTCGCTTCTCAAAAATTCGCATGTATTTTTAAATGTAGAAAACTGACATCTGTAGTTGCAAAGTGCGTTCAAATTAACATCAAAAAGTAAGGTCAGATGCGCTCGTCAAGCCATAAACCGTTTTTGGGCCATTTAGTAATTCTGCAGTGCATTGTTGGCATACTGCATACGCGAGTTTCTATGGTGTCATGTCTTCAACAGCGAGGACAAGATTTGTCCAAAATAAATTAAACCTGTCGTGCCTAAGTCGTGATACCAAGCACTGCAGTTTTGTTTTGAGGTGTGGAAGACTTCCGGGTAATCGGTAAGTTTTCCGCAAACACCGGTAATTTTGCATCAGCGATGTTCTAGCCCAGGGGTGTCAAACATACGGCCCGCGGGCCAAAACCGGCCCGTTGCGAGGTTGAATCCGGCCCGCGGGATGATTTCGTAAAGTAAAAACTTAATTTGCTTGATAAGTTTATCCAGTCATACGTCGATGATTGGTGACTAGATTTCAATTACTTGAAACCTTTACGCAATTGCTTATATTTTATTGTTTCCACTGTTTTCTCACGTGAAATTCTCCCGTTTTCTGCATATTTCCTTTTGCATGTTCACACCGGTTTGAACTTTCAGACAGGTATGTATGAACATGCAGAAGTACAACTACTGTTGGTAAAGTTTAACACTAGAACTCCGGAGAAAAATATACCTTGAGCTCCAGCGATGTCGATTTCGAAACCTTCGGAGTTCTAGGCACAGCTTTAACTAAAATTTTCTAAGTAAAGCTTCTATTCCAATTATTGACCGAAAACTAAATGAAATCTGTTCGACAGAGTCAAATTTGAGAATCGGTAAAAAGCGGTAACTGCAGAAAATAGCGCATTGAATCATAAAAAATGTCGAAATGGACATCGCCGGATTTCTAGTGTCAAAAAATGCACAGAAATGGTAATAAAAACCACCATCTCAAGCAACTTCCTGTTTCAAATATGTCAACCTGGAGTGAAAACGGGGAGGACATCTTTGTAGTTTTTCGTGAAAACATGAGACAAGGAAATTGTATTGTGGCAATTCCTTGCTCGGACTTGAGCTTTTGCTTTTCCCTAAATTGCTCAGTTTAGCCTTTATTCTCTATTCCGTGGCAGCCTCGTTTCCCAAAATGTCTTTATCGAAACAGAAAAGTTGACAAAAATGCAGAGTTTTCCAACACAATTGGTCCGTTTCCTATTTTTTTACGGAGGTGAATGGGATACCTGTATATTTGGTGTGTTCACAGCAGGTTTCAGTGGTGAAAAACTATAACATTCGAAACCACTATGAGACTCATCATGCCGAAAGATACCGTGGCTTGCAAGGGCAACCAAGGAGAGAGAAGGTAAAGGAATTGGTAGCAGGCTTGAAAAAACAGCAATCCGTTTTTACCAGTAGACCAGATATAAGTGCAGCAGATGTGAAGGCTAGCTACCTTATTACTGATGACATAGTGTTAGCATCAAAACCATACTGTGAGGGTGAGATCGTGAAGACCTGTATCTTAAAGGCTGCAGAAATCGTGTTCTGAGAAGCTGAAGTTTTTACTAATATTAGCCTGACGAGAAACACTGGCAGAGAAGGTTTCGGACATTTCTGCGAATTTAGACAGCCAACTGAAGAAAAAGGCCAATTCGCTTGTTATATTTTCGGTTGCGCTCGATGAAAGCACGGACTATTCGGACGTTGCACAACTAGCCATAGTTATTCGTGGCATTGATGAGACTTTGTCTGTCACTGAGGAGTTCCTGGGATTGGTGCCTATGATCGATACCATAACAGCCAATGATATTTTCAACTCTCTGCTTGGAGTACTGAACAGGATGGGAATATACTGGTCCCGTTACAGATAGCGCGCCATCAATGATCGCGAAAAAAGCAGGTGTTGCGACAAAAGTTAGATAAAAAGTACAGGTTGTATGTGGAGGACGTGAATTTTGGGTATTTCACTGTATTTCGCACCAGGAGGCATTGTGTTGCAAATCCTTAAAATTGGATCAGGTCATGCAAGTGGTTGTCCGGACAGTTAATTTCATCCGAACCATCACCGTCAGTTTGACAGCCGTCTCAGTAATAAGGCGTTTTTTTTATTTACGTGGGGAAATTGAAAACTTTATGTGCTAATAATCATTTTCAGATAAGCTTGAACTTTTTGCATTAAGTTATGAAAACAGTTGGAAGTTGTCAATACTTATAACCAGCGTGGTATGCAGTGATTACATTGGTCCGGCCCGCTTGAGATTAAATTTGCCTGAATTGGCCTCTGAACTGAAACGAGTTTGACACCCCTGTTCTAGCCTTTCCAGATGTGGTTGTTAAGGTAAGCACTTCGCACTAGAGATCGGTTCAGAATGGTGAAACGACCCAAAGTGAATTGTTTCCGGTATTTGTATTCTTTTAAAAAAGGTCGTGTTTGCGTTCTTAATGTTTAATGCCGGTGGCATAGCTTTTTCTTCTGCTGGCTCAGTTTGATTTAATGCAGACACGGGCAAACTACGGCCCCCGAGCCACTTACAATTCGTTAAACTCTTAATCCTATCCTAGAAACTTGTCAGAATTATAGGAATAAAGCCCAATTCAATTTTACATCTCATTTATGTTAGTTTGCAGTGTAAACTTTGCACAGTCCATCTACTGTTTGTGTGAAATTGTGTAAACTTAACAAAAACAGTCCATCTATCATGGCTCGCTGCCCAGTAGTCGAAAAGTTTGCTCACCCCTGATTTCAGTTTGCAAGAAAAACTTGGGCTTGGCGTTTCATGCATTCGTTAATCTGTCGCACCGCCGCAAGCTTTCATGTCGCAGAAGTGCCTGGGTCCGTCGCTTCAGTGTAGTCGAACCCTGATGCTTCGTGGACTAACCGTTGAAGACAAAGGCCACTCAATACCATCAAGAATTCAGTTTAGGGCAGTGGTTCTTAACCTGGGATAAATTTCACCTTTCTGGTTAGAACAAAGTCCGGGCAAAAATTCTTCAGACTCTCGAAGTACAGAGAATGTGTATTCCGAGTCCCAACAACGGGATCCACAACACGGACGGTCCTGAGAACGGTTTCGAAAATACGGTTGGTTTGCGAACTTCATCAGTACTCTGCAGCCACACCAAGGCGCATCTGATTTGTACACTTTTGTGAAAGATGGAAATGGTTATCCTTTCTGTATCGTTGAAATGATTGTTTCTTAAACAGGCTTACACAGACATTAGCGATGAGTGGTCGGTCTTGATCTACCACTTCGTTCCGATTTTCCGGCTGTGTCATCGCACGAAGTCCAGTTCAAACCCTGTGTTAATATCACACCTTTTTATCGCGTTCCGTCAAATTCACGAGTTCGCACGGGTATCGAAGCAACATTTTCAATAAGTTTTTGTGTCTATTGACCTGGTCGTTGGTGACTCATTAGACCAGTGGTTTAATCGGAGCCCGCGAGTGGTTGCCAGGGGGTTCCGCCGAATCAGACCGAAATTGCCTGGGGCGAAATTCGCAAACACAGTTCTATGCAGTTGTAGCAATACCGCTGTTTCACAGGTTTATTACAGAAAGTATGATAGACACTTGGATCACTGCATAGGGTTCCACGAGCAACGCAAACATTTGCGGAGGGTTCCGCTGCAGCCGTGGGAATTTCAATGAGTCAAGAAAGTGTTTTATCTTATAACCGACAGATGTCACAGAAATATCTATTCATACTCCTACGTTATCTAACAAAAGAAGTACCTTCGCGTCAAAGAATTATCCGCTTTTATGTCGACATAAAATCTATTTTGCTTACTACAAAGGCATCTTCAGCTTTTATTGAAATAAAATCTATACCTTGGCATTAATATTTTCACGTTGATTATCTCTTCGTATCATTTTCAAAAACCTTACGCATTTGGGTTAGATCAGTAGTTCCCAACCTTTTTCACGCCGTGGCCCACATGTCGCTTTCTGCAGAAAGTCGTGGTCCCTCATCACAACACAATTCTACTCTTTGTTTTTATTCAGGTACAAGTATGAGCAAAAAACTACGTCTTTTACGACAAACGACAATCCATCGAAATTTATAAAATTTAGAATCAGCAACACAAAGCAAATTGCAAGATAAACTTCGGTGCGATTTTTGCTCTTTTGTGACGTTTTCGATCAGATTGAGAAGTCTTGCCTTTGTTTTGGAAAGAGCGCATCTGAGATCGTTTTCTAGAATTTAGAGTCTAGATGCTAAAGCAAAGTCGAGTCTAGATGCTAAAGCAAAGTCGAGTCGGTTTTGTTTTCACGTGAAAAAGGGTAGAGTATCCAGATTCACAAAAATATTTGCTGGGGAAAATTTTGAGAGCTTTTCTTCTAACATTTGAATAAGTATCAGACACTTCCAGCCAAAATTCGCAAATTGTATGGTTTCCAACACGCATTTGGCCCCAGAATCTTTCCGAAGGTCAATGAGTTCATCTTCATACTGCAACATTCTCAACTGGAACAACAAAATGATTTTTGACCAAATCTGTTTTGTTTTGATGATTTCGGGAAAGTACAGCACAGATTCGTCATGAAGCCCTCCAAGGTGTTGAACAACTTCCGATGTTATATCAACATTCACTTCATCACCAGCCGCCGTGGAAAGATTCATGAACATCGCAAAATTCCCTGCTTGAGCTTTTCGCTTCCAGTTGTGAACTTTCAATTCAATAAGAATGTGCTGAAGGTGTCAATGAAATCGACGATTGTTCCTCCCCTTCCTCGTAGTTTCAGATTAACTTTATTGAGTTGTTGAAAGATGTCAGCAAGCTATGCCAAGCGGAAAATAAAATGGTTATTTTCGAGACTGGATACTGTTTCGTATTTTTCCTTGATCCCTGAGAATTCATTTTTTTTTGCATACCGCTCCTCGCGTCCATCTGACCTTACTTTCATACATTCTAAATCTAGCTAGCCTAATATGTTTAGCAGTTCAAAACACACAGATAGATAGAAAGCTTGACAGATAACCGACTTGCCGGCATGCGTCGGCAACGATATTTCAGGTTTACGACAGGTGCTTCACACCACCACTCAGTGAATTCGAACATATCAAAATGCTAAACGGCACCATGGCCCAACTAAAAACCGCCTGTGGCCCACCGGTTGGGAACCACTGGGTTAGATAAACCTCAATGGAGTTCAACATCAAACTTCAGCATCTGAAAAACAGTGATTAACCCTTTATCAATTATTAAGCAGTGGAAGCGTGTGCATGAAAATGACTTGTGGCAAAACTGTACGTCATTTTGACTGCTTTGTAATGGCCTGTCAAAAAACTTGCACGTGTCAGGTTGACTCAGACTGTGTGGTGGATTGCAGATGTTCCAGAGCCACTTGTGTTTGCCATCCGTGACTTCACAGTAGGCGTCTTACAAATGGTGCTGCCGTGCGTTTGTTTACGAAGTTTTCTTGTTAAGTTATGGGCGGTAGTTTGTTTGTTACCGTCTTAACGCAATATCTACATTACTATCACGATATTCCGGTATTAAATTATACCGTACGTGTCATACAATTTTTTAATTACGTGGATTTCGCCATCATGGGGCTACCTTTCGCTTTATCATGAAATTATGCAATTTGTGCAAACAACTCGGCTGTTATTTCTGAAGCGCTCGAGTAGGCTACTCTTATCGTTAGCGGCTAACTTTGCTTTATATTTCGTGCTCGGGTTAAAGATGCCCGATACAGCGGACGCCATCAGAACTTTGCTGGCGGCTCAGCCGTGTCGATTCGAAATCCTGACTTAGTCGCTGTGTGCCACGTTGAATAAAATGACTGACCCAACTGTTGGTTTCCGTCTATATTGGAATCAGGGTTCCTACGTGGTAATGAAAAAGTATTGAATTGGGCAATCGGTTTTCAAGACCTTGAAAAAGTATTGAACTTGTCCAAAATGTACATAAAGTATTGAAAAAGTATGGATATTCCAAATTCAGCCATTTGTTTATTCAAATTTTGTTCTTTACCGCTGATGACAGTTTTGCAGATCTTTTTTGCATTGTCTTCCATGAATAAAATTTTGGAAAAATGAAGATAAGTGATGGTATTAAAGTTTTTTCAGTTAGTATTGAAAAGGTATTGAAAAAGTATGGAAAATGGTTCTTGAAAATGTGTGAGAATCATGTGGAATAGTGTTCCGGCTTTTCTGATGTTATTGCTTCTTTGCTGTGCACACTGCACATGTATGCCGTGACGTGTGGAAGGCCAAAGTTGCTTTATGTTGACTTTCCTGTCTTTAAGTGGTTTCGTAAGGTGGGTGTATTCCAAGGTAGAGCCGGAAAAAGTAACTTTCTGAATATAGCGAGGAAACATCGACAAAGTTATCTGTACTCTTGTCACCGGCTGAACAAGAGCGTGGGCAATGGTTAGTTGCTTCAAAATATAGGATAGACTAATAAGACATTTTTGGCCCAATGCCGTTATTTTTCTTTGCCATTACAATTATTCCTGCATTACTCAAACCGCAGTTAAAAAACATTACAATGCGCATCAGACCAACTCATAAGAAAATGGTAATAGGTGACAACTGAAAAAATACACGGAAAATGTTTGCATTTTTGAAAAATAATGATTTAATAATTAAAATATAACAGTTTTAAGTTATTCAGGAATTACTTATTCAGCATTGTCTCCTTCACCTTCTGTTATCTTAGCCCAGTAGTTCTGAAAACTCGTTCACTTGGTACTGGGTTAAAGGCGCTTCAAGGTACTTCCTTGCAAGATAGCCAGAAAACACTGGCTCATGTAAATATTGGTCTACCTCATTGCACCTTAAGATGTTGAAGCACTGGTCTAAGAATGACATCATCAAATATGTCCAGTGCACTATGACCTGCAATATCTTCAAACACTCGGTGCAAAACAGTAACCTTGCGGCTTCCATGAGTAAATATTGCCAATTTATATCGGCGGAATTTTGCCGATATGTTACATGGGCAGAATGGCAGTATCGTTATATTGGCATGCCGATGCATCGGTCGAGGTCTAATTGTTGTTGGAGTCCTAGTTGTAAAAGGTCCTTTAATGTTACGTATTTCATATCGGTTCATCATCGTATTAATTCGTAAAATGTTGGCGTTCATCAAAGTTTCGGAATACGTTTCTGGCAAGTTCATCGTGGTTGTTTGTCGTTTTATTCCCTGCCTTTGCTTTATTTGATGCAGACCGCTTCTGAAGAATCTTTAGTGGATGGTGGATTGTCACCCGATGTTGAAGCTCCGCCACCCGAACCACCCACTCTAGTTGTTGAGAGGTGAGCATCATCGACAATTCAATGATGAAGTTAACTTTTTAATTGACTAAACTTAGTTTATGTCGTGCTTTTTACGGTTACATGCTGCAGCTACATGCAACGTTGTTAAAGGGTCTGACAAGTTCACTTGTATTTCCCTTTTGGAAATCTGCTCTGTGGCCTTTAGGGTATTTGCTTTCTACCCTGCTTTCTGTTCGGTAATCTGTGGAGTGATCATCCCCAGTTGTGCCCAGGGTTGATAAAAATCATGATTTTTTTTTAAATCAAAAAAATCTGATTTTTTTATTTTAATCGGATTTTTTTGACTTAAATCAGATTTTTTTTATTTTTATGATTCTTTTGATATAATGTGTAGAAGGTGGCCACCTAACACTTGCAATTTTTAATTTTAAAGAGTTTGCTTTAATATAACTTTTGTTGGGCTTTGTTTCGTCTGGTACAGCAACTAGAATTCATCTGAACTTCCATTCAAACTTACTTTGCACTTCTACATCATGCTTAAAGCAAATCAGTTCATAACACCAGTGTATAAAACAAAATATTTATTGGAATGACAATACTCAAACCATCTGTTCATCAACTTTATTGACGCTTATGGTATGTTAAGAAGCTTGTGCAAAAATACAAGCTTGCCAGTCTTTTGGTGTGAAGTCTATTGTTAAAATTGATCACTAGTTCAGCTTCTGCAAAAGTATAAGTTACATGCATAAAATGGTAAAAAACTACAATACATGTGTTATTATGAATCTGAATCAAAAATATGTCCTAAAACTATATTTGTGCAGTCAACAGCCTATATATTTGCTGGAATTTAGATGTACCTTTACTTTATTCCAGGCCCATAAGCATGGGGGCATTCAGGGGCAGTGTCCCTAATTTTTTTGTGACCCCCAAATTTTGTTGTGCCCAGTGTTTTAAACATACTGTAAGAAAAGCAAACATCTTTCCCCCCTAACGGTTTATATTACCCTCCAAACCTCAAAACTTGGTTATAGGCCTGCTTTATACCAGCCTATACTTCCAAACTTGTGGCATTTTTATAGTTCTGACTTCTGAGTCGGCAAATGTTAGTGATTTCAGTCCACATATCATTTTGCACTTAGTTGACATAGTATCTGTGACCTCACAGTTGCCGTGATTGATCAAACTTTAATTGCTTTTATAACTTGTGTTGTCATAAGAAGTCTCTTCCTTCTTTAATAATAAGTGAAACTGATTGGAATACTAATTAAATGTGTCATACAAATCACAGCAAGCTTCAAAATTGCGTATGATTGTTCACTTGATTTTTATTATTTTTGTCAGTGATTTAAATTAAACGATTTAAATCAATCAACCTCGACTAGAAATGGATGCACTTTCATTCAAACTTTTTGCACTTATGCATTCTATGTACCAGTACTGGTGTACGAAATGAAATATTTATTGAAATGCCAATACTGAGAACTGACAGTTTAGTAATTTCATTGACACTCATGGCATACATGCATGAAATGTTAAAAAGCTATAATAATAATGTACCTGTTTCATGAATCAAAAATGTGTTCTAGCACTATGTTTACAGTCAACAGTCTAAAATGTAACTTTCACTTTATGCCAGTCCCTACACTTTTAAAAGAAGTACTGTTTGCCTTCTACACTAACACTGTATAGGCTATGTGAAAACCTATTAGAATGCTAAATAAATGTGTCATAGAGATCACATACAGGTCTAAAACAACATGTTTTTTATTTTTATTGCTTGATTTAAATCATGATTTGTATCACTGATTTAAATCAAATGATTTAAATCAATCAACCCTGGTTGTGCTTACTGTGGTAGCTTGTCCAGAATTTTCAATTGCCAAAATTTGTGTGAATAAATTTCTTAGATTTTCGTATCTTTTATCTTGGTTCCAGAACATAAGTGGGTGACACAGCGTTTTTGGATGTCTAGAGACCCTCTCATGGTTGTGCTAGTTGATGTATTTTGATTTATCCCAACTACAGCGAACTGTTCAACTGGTGAATGCTGTAGAATGTAAGAAATCATATCGGGGAGTTAATGGGTACTTCGTCTTTACAAAGCTTTTAATCGCAGTTAGCCCGTAGACACTTTTTGACAAACAGCTAAATATATTCGTAGATTGAGAGCTCAGCGAATCGCCTACATTAGGGGTGGGCAAATTTTCATTGCCCGGGCCGTATTCAGTAATGCGCAATTTTAACGAGCCGCATAGTATGTCGGGCAAAATTATTGATATTTGAAATAGCCGAAGTATGAGGTCGTGCTTGCGACTTTCCTTTGTGTAACTTGGCTGCTGCCACATTTCCATGTAAGGATGAATTTTTCTCAGGATTAAAGCTTTTTTCATCAGATGCGTTACGTTGTCTCTGTGGTTCCTGCTTTGATAAATTGTGCCCAAATTTATCGTGTATGGTTTGAAATTTCTTTTCAAAACGTGTTCTTAAATTCAGCTACCGCATATTCAGGTATTATATTTTGCTGGAAACTCCACAATTTTCTTGGAAAAGCGATTGCATAAATGTAAAGTTCAAGTAGGTGAAGATTCTCCCTGTTACGTTGTTGTCCGGTCAAGGTAAAACTAAAATTTTGGCAGAAGTTCAGTGTAGAAAATTACTAGTGCTCATGGGCCTTTTTTAGCAATGCGCGGAAAGTTCGAAAGAAGTTAACTAATACGTGGCGACGGGCGTGGTTGCACAAAGAAAAAAATCTAATGGTGAAGCTTGCTCTCATGAAACCACGAAATTCCTTCAGTTGTGTTTTAGAAGCACTGGAGAAATTTGCAGGTCACAGCCTGTATACTGCATCGGCTGTTTTGACAAAGTCGCAGTTTTGAAGTTTAAACAATTAATGTCTCAGCTGAATCACTGGCTCAAACACAAATCTTCGCTCCAACGTCAAGACGTCAAGGGGAGAATAATTTTCAGTCCTGGATTTTTTTTGGTCATTGGCCAAATTTTTTTGAAATGGCCGTAAAAAAATTCAGTTAATTTAGTCAAAATGCTTTTTCAGGCATAAAAAATATCCGAAAACGAAAAGTGACAGAAGTTTTTAAGCTATTTCGGACAAACGACCGAAATGTCTCAGCGAAGAGAAAAACCCAGTTTCAGTCCACTGTTAACTAAAAACGGTTTTATTAAAAGTTTCACTTTTTTGATAGTTCGGAAGAAATCATTTTTGGTTCAATTTGCTCCAAAAGCAGCTAGTCGTAAAAGCTTGTATGTTAGCGACCGAAATGTACTCGGTGGGAAATAAGTACCACGGTAAAACGACATCGATTTAGTGCGTTATAAACTCAATCACCGGATTTCAATTCAGTGAGACAGTAAAGCTACCTCTATAGCGAGCCGAAGATACCAAGTCTAATGTATTCTAATTGTTTCCAAATTACATGAGTATGTGACCTCTTGGCAGATGGCATGAAAATCTTTAGCCGGCTGCAGTATGTGTCCTCTTGGCAGATGGCATGAAAATCTTTAGCCGGCTGCAGTTTGCCCACCCCTGGTCCCCAGTTTGTGGAGAAAATATTTTGATCAAAAAAGTTCCTTACAAGTGTGCCGCTGTTGCAGAATTCTAAGCGTTACATGACTTTAGTAGCACTGTGACGGTTGTGCACATTCGTAACCATGTCTTGCGATATTAAGGAGTCTGTTTTCGGATCTCATGATATATTGAAACATTTGGAAAGCTTGCTTCGTGGACAGAAAAAGAGAAAAAATCACCCGCGTGATTGTGCTTATGCAGCTGCTTCCGCTGGCTGGGATATTTCGCGCGCTTGTTGGCGCAAATAAATATTTTCAAGTCATTATTTCTTAAACCCTTCTAAACGAAGGGTCGCGGTGCTTTTCCATTGTGAGAACCGCTGAAAGTCTGAAAAAAGAGCGTAAGAAGTTGCAAATGTAGGACCGTTATTTGCAAAGCGCTGTTTGCATAGTCGTTGCCATCCTCAGATGCTGGCAATTCGCATCCTGGACGCTTTCTAACCATTTGGTTCAAGCGATTCGGAGTTCATTTTACACTAGGACCAAAACCTTGGGAGAAGATTCGGATTGTATAGTTTAGCGTAAAAATAATGAACAGTAATCCAGAAAATTGTGACAACTCGTTGTTACATAAATAACGACTTGAACAAAACAGCAACAACCGGCAATAATTTGATGTCGCTTTCAACAAGGCGCCCTCACTTTAAATCAGTCCCATGTTGTTTTTAATTGCTGTGACACCAAGTAACCCAAGTAACTGCTGTTAGTACCCGAGGTAGGTTTGGATCAGAACACTTCAACGAACCAACCTATCCGTTGTTCGTTCCTAGGCTTGGCACGGCTGGCGGAATGGAGATGCAAACAATTCATGCACGGACTCATTTGAACTCGCAGGGAAATATACGACAAGATGCAAGAAACGTATGTGAAATATTGCTGATGTATTCAGCAGCTGCGCTGTGACTCAACCGGCTTTCACTTTTTGCAGGACTTTGATCCGGACCGATTCCGAGCCAAAGTCACTCCAGTTCCAGTCAGTGAAAACACCACCTTCATTTCTGTGAGTCGCGCAACATATTGCAGCGGAGTGCCTTGTCTTTACTTTGTGTGTACTTTTGTTCGATACTGATGCAACGTGGATGTGTAGGCAAACCGAACTGCGAGCGAAGTGGCTTTAAGCGGTTTGAAACAACCTGGCGTGGAGGAAGATTTCTGTGATCGGCGAACTAGTGTGACGTTATCAGAATCAATTTTACGGCCTTACCTCAGCGGAAGTCTTTCGGGTATGGTGACGGAGGCATGTCGAAAAAAAAGCTTTTGCGAATGAGATCAGAAGAATTTGTATTGCACAGTAGTTATACCGCATGCTTGTTTTCAGCGGTGTTTTGTGAACAACATAATTGATTTTGTGCCGTGTCATAAAAACCGCCTGGTACTGTTTCGAGCCCGTGTTTGAAATGCTTGCGTGTTTCAGACCAACGTCTGTACCGCGGATCGCTGGGCTCTCTCAACAACCGCTTGGACTTGTCATCAGATCAGAGCTCATCATCACTGCTGAGCGCCTCTGCTCCGTTCCAGGCCGACTCAGCCCCGCAGCTCGCAGAATCATCTTCGTGCCTGATGTCCACTTCAGATCAGTCGATCAGAGGAAGTTTTTCTGACGAGCGAGTTGCCCGCAGGCCTGCTTTGCAATGCGAAAATAACAGCAACAATTCCAGGGAAGAACCTTACGTTGAGTTTAGCAGAAGATCGCGTGGCCGCACTAAAAAGAAACGCGATGGCCAGGTCGGTGGCGACTATGACAACATAAATGTGTTTTGGTCGCCGGCATGTCCTATATTTGGTGAGATATCAACACAAGACGCCCAGGGCTTCAGTTCTTCGAACAGTTCTTCCGAAAATCCAATTCCAGCTTCAAGTAATGCTCAGCTGAGTCAAGAACAGGTGATAAGTGCTTAATAACGTTAGTATTTTTGTTACTTTTCGGGGCTTGGTAAAAGCGCGTTTTTAGTTAACCATCTGACTGGTACCCATCTGTTGTGCATCTCCTTTGGGCATCGCTGCCGTAAGACTCGTTACGTTAGTATTTTCGGAAGTAATTCTTGGTTTGAAAATAGCTACTGTGCATCCTGACTGCATTAGTTTTGGGACAGCATCTCGTGTTGCACATAAATGCGATTTATTCAAATTTCGCAAAGAACAGGGAAGTCACCTGTCCGTGGTCGGCTGCAGAAAGTCGAAATACACGAGTCGTTTCCACTCACAAATCTGTCTTGTAGACGTAATTGGACAGATCTGTCTTCGACTTATCAAACAGCCTTTCGAGATTTGTCGAAAACAAACACTGATTCAGTTTTGCATCGAATTCTTTGAAAAAAAGCTGGTTTTTCTTCGCTGAGATGTTTCGGTCATTTGTCCCGTAATAGTATTAAAACTCGTCGTATCAATATTCACCAGCCTTCCTTTTTTGACATTTCAAAAAACTTCTGTTATTACCCAAAAAATAAACCCAGAAAAGAAGCAGTGGTCCAGTGTTCGCTTTAATGTTTGTGCCGTACGCTTTTCTTCGCTGCTTAACAGATGGTTTCACGGACGCTACCACAATAAAGCTTCTGCGAGCATGTCGTTTGCAATCTGCTTGCAGGTGTCCATCGAGCTCGACGCTGCCCTGCACGAGGTGCATCTTCACGCCGCGGCGATCGAACAGGACATGATAAAATATTGCCAGGCTCCGTCCAGCACGTTGACCGACAGTGGTTGCGAAACAACCGTTCATAAGACTCAAGTTAATGGCAATCCGCTCAGACGTCGTCTGCAGTCAGACGCCGACTCGTCCTCGCGAAAAGAAAACAACAACGGTGTAATTCCAGCGCAGGCTGGAAATCCCGTCAGCAGCGGTAGCGCTGCTCCAGCACCTGGCAACGGTTCGGTCTTTCAAGACCGCACTGCACGCTCCTTGCGTTCTAGAACTCGAGCCAGAACACCCTCGCGGCACCTGATGATCGGTATGCCTAAGTACGAGCGACTTCCGGCCGCAGGACACGTGTCGTCCATCATTGGCCGTTTTGAAAAAAGCGAATCACCTGGCAATGGCAGTGACCCACTCTGCAACTCCCCCAACCGCACTGGAGCTACTTCATCTGCGCAGGATTCGGAAAAGGAAGGCCTGGTCGTAAAGTGACAAAAATTGCGTCGTGAAGCTTTGTTGCAGCGCCTACCCATTTCTACAGGCATCCTGTGCATCTGGCATGACTCCAGGCTTCGTGAGATCGTTTCATATCGACTGCTGAACCTGTTGAACAACGGTCGCCAGCCGGATGTGTCGTTTTTTTATTGAAGTGACCCTTCATTTTCGCTGTCCTGCATCCATAGCGTTTAAATCAGTTCTATGCTAATTAGGGTCACGGGATGTCACAATATGTAGGATCGTTGTTTTATGTCAAGTCAACATATCCTCATGTGCGCAATGTATTTTCAAGAGTGTTGTTTATCTGCAGAGCTGTGCAGTCGATAGGTACTGTATGTAACCTTGAACGTTCTTTATCACCGTGTCAAGGTTGTTGAAAAAAACACTGTTGCTAGGACATATTGAAATACCATAACAACCACGACCAAACGCTTGTCATAAAGTACCGTCAGTGATTACCTGGAAAAGTATTTAGTGTAGAGTATGTCGCTCATCATTGCATTTTGAAAGTCCTATGCCAAGTATGACGGTTGTGAAACAAAATTAATTGTAGTTTTAGTAATATACGGCTAAAATCAGCGTTTGTTGTAGAAGTCAAGAGGGCTGAACAGTTTTAAGGCAACTTACGTTATGGTTGTAATCCGTTGTCATTACTGTTCTGCTTTCTATGCAGCAGAGTGAGCTTAAGCAGTTGCAAAAGAACGTTTTGGCCATTGTGTGTGATCCACAAAGTGGGTACTGAAAGTGCTTGGATGGCTTTGAAAGGTTAGAATCGTTACTGATGCAAAAAATAAATTGCGCTTTAAAAAAATATAATGGTTTGAGAGTGAACATCGGGTGAAGTTGCTCATCACTGAGATCGAGGTGATTCTTTTTGTCGTGTTTCCGATTATTTTGATGAACTCCAAGTGGTTGTTGGTGTTATTTTTGTTACTACGGTTTGAAATCGTCTATATGTGTCCAGCTTTGACGCCACAGCCTTTCGTGGCTTATAGACAGTGAAGCTTGCTTTCTCTTATGTTACATTTGTAGAAGTACGCATCTAGACGTCCCACTGGCATCCTTTTATAATGTATGTCGCCTGCGTGTTCATGCTGGCTCGCTTGTCAGCCATGCAGTATTACACAACTTGTTTCCGTTCTTCAGCTGTGGCGAGCATAGGCAAGAAGTCGTTGTGACAACGTCTTGCGTTTATCGCGCTGTTTGTCCTCAAGTCGTGTTTGCCGCTACTTCGGTTCCGGTCAGATGTCGATCAGGGAGAGATCGTTGTCGTATGATCGTGAGCAAGAGCTGTACTCGCCTGAACTCCAACAATTCGCCGGCTTCAATTGAATGAATGTATCGATTTTCTTCTGCTGTTGAGGTTAACTTGCTTCGATAGCTTGGTTTCGAATTTGCTCTTTCGTCTGTAGGTTTTTCTATTAAGTTGCATTTTTACAGGTGGTAATACTCAATCTACTTTTAACTCATGTGTATTTTAGAATTCTGCCTGTGCTGGCTTTCTCCATAATGCACCGTGACTGGCACGCAACATGTAACTGATGTACGAGCGATAAGGACGGTCAACTAAGTCGCTTGCTGATTTCATGTTTCTGCTTCCGTTTTATGTTTTCGGTTGCAGCAATGCATTTAAAAATTAAAAGCTTCTTCTTGGCGAGATGGTATTCTTGATTATCAACATTTCAGCGCAAATACCAAAATTAGCTCAATTGCAGATTCCCTGTTTTGTCATGAAATAAACTTTCCATGTGAAACAGCTACTTGAGAACTTGGTCGCGTTTGATCACATGTAGTATTGTTTAAACAGATCTCACCCAAAAATCACTTCGTGAATGATCGTGATGGAAAAGTTGCCGGTAAAGTATATTTTTGGCGAAACATGTGACCAAAAGCAATGCTTCAAGACACACGACTACCTTTGATCTGGTTGCGTTGATAGATTGCTGTTCACAGTTATTTTCATAACCGGATTTAACTACCAACAGAAGCTCCACGATGTCTGGTATGATCGGCATGCTACAGCTTATCAGACTGCTTTCGATTGGAAAACGTTTGAATGTTGCGAGTGTACGCAGTGTAATATAAATTGCCTTTCTTACTTGCCCATTGTTGATCAGTGCAAATAACTTGCTCTTCTTTTTAGCCTTCTTTTTGACATGCCTATGCTTCATAATACAAACCTAAATATAAAGGTTGGACGCAGTGCTGGAGATATCTGCTCGTGTGGTGGGATGTATAGGCAGCGTTGCGTGAACGACGACCAACACAGTTTTGGGTGGCAGTTACAGCGCATAAATACAGAGTGTCCATTAAATCACTTAGCACTTAAAAATATTTATTGCAAACGCAAATGGCGAACATACGAGGAGTTCAGTACAAAGCCATGAGCACATACCGTTTTTTACGTTATTTGGTAAGTCTCTATACCGGCTCCGTTTCGGGAAAAATATCGTGAGTTTGTTTCTCAAATCATGAATAACCAGCCCATTCAGGAACATCTGTTGTGTTTGTTGTATTTATGTGGAAACATTAGCAAGAGTTTGCATAGATTTTTTAAGAAGTCCAGTGTGCCCATGGCCGTTACCTCGACGACAATAAGCTGGGCGTTGCCATAGTTGGTTAAGGTATTCGTTAAAATTTTGAAAGCCCGAAGAGCATCAGGTCTTGCCTCCAGGTCCGAAACCGTCTCCCAAACGCACTGGTGGTGCTAAACACTGTCACATTACGCTTGCCTGCGTCCATTTGTCGTGGCGTTTTGTGCAACCGGCTGTACAAAACGTCCTTCGGCAAACGCCCGTCTTCCATTCCGCTGACGTGGCCGAGAAGTGGCGCAACTGACAGGGGGCAGCGGTGCTAACCGCACCGCGTGGAAAGCATAAATGTAAAAACTGGGCCCCCACTTAGTTTATATTTCAGTATTTAATATTCTTTTGGTTTCCAGTAGTTTTTTTGCGTTTTCGGAGTGTTTTCCGGATATTACGGGTTTAATATAGACATCCAGATTCACTATCTTGTTTTCAGAGTATTGCTGAGTGAGCCTCTTTCAGCTAAGTTTTGACAGGCGCTTTGATGTGGCCCTCCCTGTTACGGTATTCTTGAAATGCCAACCAAACCTGTCACTACGAGAGCAACCACTGCTACCCATGCTGGATGTGTTCGGCGCGGACTGGGTAGGGGAAGGTGGGGTATAGTCGACACTTTTTTTGCATTTTCAGCCACTACTACTTTATTTCAAGTCCAAACAAGCTCAAAATTTGTCACAAAATAAAGCAACTCTATATACACAATATCATGCCAAAATATAAAAACAACGCCCTTCAGAGAAAATTTTACAATCAATTTGAAAAGGGTACTTCTGTCGAGCGTGCCCCATGCCTGGGACACATTCGACATAGGCATGGGGTACACCTGACCGGTCAATAAAAAGTTGGGTTGTATGCACTGCGTAATGTTCACGTGATATTCCGTGTAAAATAGGCACTTACTGACTGCCTCTCGACTTTTTTCACAATGCAATTACCCACTATAACTGCATGGCAAAACAAGTTTGTATGATTGCCAAATATTAGATGAAACCATTACAATATGCACATAATAAGCCTAAAAATGCTCATAGATTAGAATTATTCCGTGCTGCATTCCAATATAACCCCACAAGCTTTACCTTGTTTAGACTGACCTAGTGGCAATGTGTTGAGTGTGCCCCATTTTTTTGTCACGTGCCCCATGCGTAGCCTATGTAAAAAACAAAATGAAGAAGTACAAACTCAACTTAAAAAGAATTTAAAATCTGGCAGTATCAAATAATGTTGCACTGCCCTGACTACAACGTCACAAAAGCTCAGCGCAGAGGATATTGATTAACGTGGGCAAACCCAAATCTACATGCGATTTTATAAATTACTTTGGGTAGCAAAAATACAACTTGCTCTGTAACTCGTAACAAAGGCTGCCTATCAAGGAAAATGTCACTTTAGTACAACGGCTGGTATGAGACTAAGTCACCATGGAAACTTACAGTTCAACGTTTTCAACTTTTTGAATAAATCAAAAAAAGACGACTGTGCCCCTAGACCTACTGTGCCCCACCTTCCCCTGCGCCTTTTTCAAGGCGCGGCAGCGTCCCTGCTGCCGAGGTTAACCGAAGACCTAGCATTCTGCAGCCGAATACCGAGGGGGCTCACCGCAAACAGAAACAAGATCAGCGTTATCGGGCAGCTAGCCTACAAGAACAAGGCATTCATCATCGTCCTACAGGAGACCCACAGCACAACTGCAGACAAGCTGGTGAGTGGTGATTCCCAACTTCTCACTAGCTGGGTCAAGCAGGAAGCACGGCCTTGGCACGTTTGTTCACGAGTGGTTGGAATGTTCACTGGTCGACCAGTCTCTAGAGCAATCAGAGACTGAGTGGTTGTTACAAAAAAACGGAATCATAACCGGTAATAACCACTCAGTCTCATTGGCCAACATTGCTGTGCATTACATCCTACAGCCGATTGCGGATGTGCTAAATGAGGCAGAACTTTCCGTAGATTTATCGATGACGTAATTTGGATTTCTGCAGCAGAAATATCAAATGAACGCATTCGACAAGCACTAACTTCAGCTTTTGAGAACAGTGACTTGGAACTAACGTTCCGACAAGCTTGCACTGCCGAGAAAACAGGCGAAGTTGAATTTCTGGACGTCAATCATTGCGTAACCATTGAAGATGATTTTGGTTTTGTCACTAAAGACTTCGCAAAACCCACAGCGGAGGTAAGGCAATTCATAAATG
>Ga0210059_1004179_pt1 | contig 23269 bp, 20 predicted proteins | sample Ectturendosymbi2_FD_188042 | JGI IMG/M metagenome (GOLD analysis project Ga0210059, IMG submission 188042) | Ecteinascidia turbinata endosymbiont from Florida, USA - Sample 2 (SPAdes) (version 2) | ecosystem: Host-associated > Tunicates > Ascidians > Unclassified | place: Key West, Florida...
CCCAAACCAGCATCCACTGACAACAAGCTCGCTCCAGTAACTGTGCACTCCCGCCTAAAAAAATGCATATGCATGAAACGCTCACTCTACAGAGACTTTTAACACCGTCTAAATATCGTTCAACAGATTGGGTCGTTCTACAGTTCGGATGGGTTAAAAACTGATTTCACCACCACTGAACTTGCCGCAACAATCAACGTTTCAAATACGACGCCACAATCACTTCAAATGCTGCACCACTTGCAAGTTAAAATCACTTTTCTGAAAGTTACATGCGGCTCCCAAGCACCTTTTGTGCGGCTCCCAGCAGTCTTTGAATAAAACCAGTAGCGTAGCCAGCCAAAAATTAGGGAGAGCAAACAATTTGGGGGGCCAAGCAGTTTGATTTTGGGTGAATAACACTATTTTGTTTCGGATACTGCCTCTCAAAGCACAAAAGACTATGTTCTAAAAATTAAGTGGGGGCATGGCCCCTTAGGCCCCCCTTGGTACGCTATGAATAAAACCTCTAATATTTTGTGTAACAGATTTCGTTCTGCCATAAAACAAAACTTGTTAATTGACTTATGTTAAAATTTTTTTAGTGCGATTCTTTCACAAAATTGTAGGTCTGGAAGTGGCTCTCTTTAGTGAAAAGGCTGAGAACTGCTGATTTATACTGTGCATGACCCGCAGGCATCCCGTGATTACGCGACTTGAGAGGAGGAATTGTTCGACCCTGCTGTGCAAATCACGTACAATCTTGCCGTAACACTTGCGTTTGAGATTATTAAAATTTAGTATCCATAGGATATCTTAAGTTTGGTGTCTAGAAGTCTCTCAATGGTCTACAAACTATGATTTGGTTGGTCGTTAGAAACCGTGTTACGGTTTTCCAAATGCCGGCAGTTGTTGCAAAGCTTCATGTAAGCCGTCTATATATTCCTTAAATAAATTATCTGAAACTCTAATGTAGTAAAAAAATTTCTTGTAAATTAAATAGTACCCTCAAAACACAAATTTTTGAAGCGGGTTAAGCAAGGATTAGGCTCGAGAATTGCCCAGTTCGCGGCGAAGATTTGCCACTTCCATTGGTTTTGCACGATTCCTTCAGGATCTCGTTTTTGTGTGCCGAGCAGTAGCGTGGTACACTGCGGCGATGCAACTGTTTACATGTTGAATATGAAGCGATGCTAGTAAGCTGAATCGATCCAAGTTGATCCATGTGAACGCAGTGATAGTTAGGCTCATGACTGCAATGTTTTCAAGAAAACAAATTCTTTTGCAACGTCATAAAGGGGCGATTGTCTTCAACTTGCAGCCCGCAGAAAATTTCGACAAGCTTTCCAGGAAATTTACGTTTTTTCAAACCCTGCGAGCAACATTCAATTTGAAGTTAACAACATGTAAATTGGAAGAATTACAGCTAGTTCATTGCTACCCACTTCATGTCTTGCATGAAAGTTCCATGTGAGGAAAAAAATATTTCAAAAGAAACTATGTAGTGCACCATAGTGCAACAAACAAGTGAACAACAGTTCAGTACAGTAAACTTGAATTTGGTTAACTGCTTGCAGGAATACATTCATACAGCTGTGCAGTGATTCTATGGTTGGTTGTGACTGGTTGCAGGTTATAAACAAAGCAATGAGTAAAACTAGACCAAATGTTTCTGTTCTACAGGAAAATAATGGTTACCTACTTTGCCCTCTTGCATCTGATCATTGGTATCATGTTGAAATTCTGTCTTAGTTTGCTAGTAATAAAACTCTTCTCTGCAAAACATGTAAGAAAGCACATTGATTTTGCCTGTTGAACTGGCAATATCTTTGATTGAAACGTTGGATTTAAGGAAGCTGTTTTTGTCTTTTCAGGAACCAATGAAATCTCGTGCTCCACAACTCCATTTAGAGTACAGATATTACAAGTTACTTGGAAATACAGGTAAGAAGTGTAGTAGGAGTAATGCAGTAAGTATTGCTCATGAGTGTAAAACAGGTGCATTTGTTATATTTGAATCTTGTTATACTTGTAATATTTTTGTTTATACAATGCCTAAAATCTTTTGTGTATTTTACAATGCTCAGAGCCTTTGTGCATATAAAAATAATGTAATATGCTGCAAAATTATTGTTTATATAAAAGTCTTTATGTATGTGTGTGATTCCTAAGTGAGGAAAAAGCAGGTAATCACTAGTGTACATTTGTATTTCATGTACATGTAATGTGAACACATCCGTACCAAGCTCTGTGAAAAACACTGCCTCCAGAATCGTAGATAAAATAGACATTGTCATGAAAAAAGGTTTTGCTGCATTGGGAACATCTTGTCATTACCATCAACATGAAAATTCCATATTGCGAAACAGTATTTCAAAAGCTGTCAGAGCAATAGTTCTCAAAGGTCTGGAAGTATTTCGTGTTTCTTATTGACATATGTGAGCTGTGCTGGTTCAGTGTTGAAGGTTGTGTTTGTGTGACGAAGCCAACATTAATGGCTGGGAGCAAGGAAACTGGACACAAACAATGCTGTCATTGACTTCGCCACCAATGCAGCATTCACTATAAAAGTAGCTGCTTGGTGATAACTTGTGATACCTTTTGCAGGAAATAAGATGTAAAAGCTGTTTCTAGTAAAGTTCAGGTACTTCCATTGTTGCGTCAGCCTCACAATACGGCCCTCATGTTACTTTCTTAGACCTTATTTGGTCCTTGGAGCAGCTTTTTGTGCACTTGCTGCACTTGAGAAACAAAGCACAAAAAAGTTGTGTTTAAACAAACTGTTTAAAGTTACAAGTGTTAGGTGACCACCCCTTACACATTAAATTAAAAAAATCTGATTATACAAATGAAAAAAATCCAATTTAAATAAAAAAAAACTTATTTAAAAAAAATCATTATTTTTATCAATCCTGTTTGGCTCTATAAATAAAGCAATGAGTCAACCAATTGTGACACTCTGAAAGGAGTGCAAAAGTGTTGTGAGGAAACTGAACTGAACCGCATAGAAAGTACTCACTTGTCCAGCAGTTGCAACTGTTTTGATTGTTAAAAGGTTGTTGAATAAAATTGTGTTCTGGCGGAACAATCAAGATATGTGCATTGTTGCTGGTTCGCTATATATTTATTCACATGAGACTACTGTTAGTCTGCAATACTTTTGTACTTGTCCTTAACATTCAGACCTTTGCAAATAAAGCCATTTTGTCAGTACTTTTGAAGGATTTAACTCTAGATTTTGTTAAACAGAGGGAATTCCCCAAGTCTATTACTTTGGTCCATGTGGGAAGTACAATGCTATGGTTATGGAATTGCTTGGACCCAGCCTGGAAGATTTGTTTGACCTTTGTGATAGAACTTTTTCTTTGAAAACTGTGTTAATGATTGCAATGCAGTTGGTAAGTGAGCATAAGCAGTGTATGCTTTTGCTGTTCTGCTACAGTGTTTTTAAGATTGGATCGTGTGGTTGAAGGTTGGCTGAATACTGGCTTCAGCAATCCCTACCGTAGTTTTTGCAGCACCTTGTGAGTTGGCAGAGGACTGTGTTTTGCAAATAAAGTGTAGCTTTGAATCTTATTTGAATTTGTGTTTGCCTTTGGATGATTTCTGTATGCTTCTTCTTGTGTACTTTGCCAAAACACTGGCTGTCCATAAATGATGAAAGCCCATTTTTGCATTCCCTACGAATAGCATTCTTGTCGAATGTCATCATAGTGTTCAATTTCAATGTTTGTAATTGTATAATCGGTAAAATTCGTGTTGTATTTTTGTCAAAAAGTTGCCTCAAAAGGTAGCATTCTCCGTGTTCTCCATTTTTGTGCATAATGCATTCAGCTTTATTTCCTTAACATGCCTAAACCTACTTTTCTCATATGCTGAGGTGACTTCGGGCGCTTGCGCAGAAATGCAGTGTTATGAAAACATGATTTGCAGTATCTACATGCTTTACGATTGTATATATTCCTTAACACTTTTGTCACCTAGTGCAGACTCATCAACGGATTGAGACTTATGTTTGCACCTATACCTTCGGAAGGGAAAGTAGTTTCATAGGGAGATTTGTGGTGAATACAGTGTTGGTGGTGCGATTTCAAACACCAGTGCTCCACGAAATGGCCTCTTTACCAATTAACAAAATACTGCGCTTATTTGTTTCCTTCGACACCAAAGATAGACAATAACATAGTGAGACAGCTAAAACCTGCTTGGCCTGGTGGTGTCAATCTGTGTTGGCTTTTCCTAGAATGCGAATATGTAAATTTCTAATCATTTTCACAAATGAGCTGCCAGTCAAACGTCATCCAAGCTTTATGTTAATATTTTAGGAGGAAGTGGGTTGATAGGAGGTTATTGTCAGATTGGTGTCGGTACCTAGTTCATAATTGCGGGGATAAAACATTGTACGGCCGTTTGTAGACTGTTTTGTGATCTTCTTGGTGATTGTAAAGATTTGTTTTGGGGCTGTGACAAGAGTATGTTTCTATGTCGACCCCATGGGCGACTTTTTGCTCTGTGGCAGGAGAACGTTTTTGTGTTACCTTTAGGTTGTTTCTTACTATCGCTTCCTATATCGCAGATAAGCTGTTGCAGTGTTCTCCAACCTATCTTGCTACTTTTGAAGTCACCAGGCATGCAGTATGGCGATTCAGTCGTCAGTCTCACGACCATGCCTTTGTTACTGCCTGCAGATCACTAGGATCGAATACGTTCATTCGAAGCATCTGATATACCGTGACGTCAAGCCTGAAAACTTTTTAATTGGCCGAATCGGCACGCCGCAACAATCCACCATCAACATTATCGACTATGGTTTGGCGAAGGAATACATCGATCCCGAAACGAAAAAGCACATTCCCTATCGCGAACACAAAAGCCTCACAGGCACTGCTCGCTACATGAGCATAAACACACATCTCGGCAAAGGTAATTGTGATGATTTTGCGTGCTTTCATGACAGTGAGCAATGAGCGGTGGCCAGAAGTTCTTTGTACTGTGTGTATGGCGACGTTGCCGTTAAAAAACTAGATTCAGGGAAACTTTCAGTATGCAAATAACCTTGTCGGTTCAATGTAAAGTATCGCAGTATTTAAAAACATGGTTGTTTTTGCTCGTGTCCAGGGGCGTAACGAAGTAAGATGGCGCCCGGGGCAAGAAGGAAGTTTGGCTCCCCATGTTTGAACCTGAGGTCTTTCGGAAGCAAATTTACTCCATAGAAGAAAGTACTTGTTACATTGTTGGGACTTTCGGCGCCCCATCAGTCATTCTGCTCTCCCTGCAGTGATTCGGTGCCCGGGGGTTGTTCCCCCCTCGTTACGCCCCTGCTCATGTCAGTTCATTCAATTTTTCGTTCAATATTCATTTTTACTGACGATGAGGTGTACCTTGCTGACCTCCTGTCGCAACTTTGCATCACGTGGTATTGGCAAGCAACCTTACCGTGAGTGAACGCTGATGAATTACACGTGATGTTAGTATCCGGTGACGTGGTGAAGACCTTAACCTCAGAGCCAGAGGTGACCGGAGTCACGATTTTTGGGCTCATGCTCCGTAGCTCACTGAAAACTTACACTCCGACTTCTGCTATACTCCGAAAACTTTAAACCAAAAAGGAAATTTCAGAATCATTTTCATTTTACTCACCTTAATTAGGTTTCATTAATCTTTATTTACGCAGGCAAGCAACCATACTTAAACGGACAAACGGGTCCTAGAACTGGCCAAACGCATTTATTCAGTTTGATTCAAACTTAAGCATAAATACTCCCCAGGTGTGTGTGTGCCTGTGCACTAGTCAATGTGAAAGTGGACTGGAAACAAAAGGAAAATTTAAAGAAATCCATCCCAACCCCTTCCCTTCAAGGTTGACAGTGATCTACGCCTTAAAATTCAAGGCCGGCATTCAATACATCAAACGTTTTTGCTTAAAACTGATACATACTTTCATCACTAGGATATAAGAAAGAAAATTTATGGTAATCGTGTGCCAGAAACTGAACGAAGAGAAGCGGATCGCTTTTAGAAAACTACCAAAGCGAACCCAGGGTCAGGGTCACTGAGTGGCCAGGTCATTAGCAGGCCACTCTTCGCAGCATAGGCGCCGAGTTGGAATTTTCCCAGGCGTGCGAAACCCGTGGCGTCACAAATGGATGCATCTAAGTTTCTGACGTCACACAGCACCTACTGCACTTCAGCGCTGAGCAAGGTGTACGTTTCACAGGAAATTGTTTGGAAACACGAACCAGCCTCCTCGTTGGACACTCAAATGAGCGCTGTGACGTCATCGCATTAGATGCAGACCTCTGAAACGCAGTACGCGTATGTCAGACTTCAGTATGAACCATGAATGGGGAACGTGTGGCCCGCGTGAGCATTTAGTAAGACCCGCATCAGAATTTTGGTTACCCCAAGTCAGAACACAACATCGTGTCAAAACGATGCTCCATAAGCAGATACTTCATACTTCGACAATAAGCCAAGGCGTGTCTCTCTCGCTTTTTACAGTTTTTTTCTCCTTATTTTCTTTGGTAAGGTAAAGGTAGAAGGTTAAAATCAATTGTTTTCGTGGCCCGCCAGCGATATTCCACAATTCATGCGGCCCGTGACTGTAAATAGATTCCCCAGACCTGGGCGAAAGGAAAAGTACTGTCTTCGTGTTGTAACTTAGGGAAAGTTTATGCCATTTTCTTTGTCTCTTAGTAATTAAATAGCGGGAATCATTTCGCTATAACTGAACAGCGGGAAACTTGAAAAGGCGAAAATTAGCTGAATGTGTGATATGAACGTCAAGAAGAAGCAAGCATGCGCCCGTGCTTTGCATTCCCGAGATCAGCTTCTCAACCTTTTTTGCAATAACCAAAATATTAAGCGCGAAGTAATATACATAGCTTCGGCGACCAACTTCAGCCAACCACTTTCTCAAATCAGGAATCACAACTGCTAGCTTGCTAGCACATTGCCGCCAAGATCGGCAGGTGAAACATTGTGATGTCACAATGACAATAATTGCAGTTGGTCGTTACAAGATTTCTTCCGTCAGAAACAAAATTATGCAACAAACAGTGATGGAGTCTCGAGACTTGGTCTCGGTCTCGAGATTCGTTTTTGCGAGTCTCGGGCTCGAAGGCTACAGGTATCGGTCGAGTCTTTGAATACTGCAAAGAAATGGCTTGGTAAAACTTCGATAATTTCAAGGAATTTTTGTCAGTTGCATTTGCAGATAAGAAACAACCAAAACAGGTCGGAAAAAATTCCAGAAATTAGAAAAATTTTCAACTAAGAACTGATCACGACATTTTTTGAAAATTTCGGCAAAACCCACATATTTTGAAGTCTCGAGTTTCGGTTTCAAATTTCAAGTCTCGGTTTTCGGAATTTTTGATGAAGTCTCGGTCTCGAAGTTTGTCCAGCTACAATGCCACAACCTTAGCGATGATTAAGCCAAGGAAACATCAAAGACTCGCAGACCCATTGTTGCAATCTGGTGTTGTAACTCGTAACAATCGCGTTTAATGTGCTATAAAGAGCACTGTTTTAGGTAAAGTAAGACCAGTTTTCAGTCAATTTGGCAAAACCGTTAGTATCCAGGAAGGGAGCCGGAGCTACATCTCAAATGGGTATTCAGCTCCTTCTGATTTATAATTTGAACTCCGGCTCCAGGCAAAATGCCCAGCTCCGGCCCCGCAACCCTGTGATGCTAAATGTTACTTGTTTAGAGCAAAGCCGAAGAGACGACCTGGAAGCTTTGGGACACATGTTCATGTACTTTCTTCGCGGAAGCCTACCTTGGCAGGGCCTGAAGGTGAACCTTGGTCTTGTGCAGTGTATTTCTTAATCGATGTGATGCCACAACCTGCAACTCAGCTCGCAGTACCTATTCGATTTGTAAGCCGCGGGTTACATTTTTTTCTGTAGCTTATCGAAATGTCTAGATGGCGCTCAGTCTTTTCTTGGCTCCGTTTTGTTGATCAAACACTCTTTTCGTATTGCCTTTCCTTTCTTCAGCATCACGTGCTCGTTCCGCCACAGAAGGGATTACGATGAGAAGGCAGTTGTAGTGGTGGGAGCATCATTGCGCCAGGGTTGCCAATTAAACGCGAAACGTGCTGGTACGCCAAAGTATCTCAGAGGCTTAGGTAACCCATGTTCAAATGCGGCTTACTGTCAAGGGCCGAATACATTAATTTTTAACACTATTTCGTGCGACTTACAATTTAATAAATACGGTAGTTCTCAAAACTTGTACGCAGCTTTCAAAGGGGTAAATGTGTTGAGCAGCACTAAAGTGCAATGACACGTATTTTGACGATGTTTGTGGTTCAGTTCCGAGATGTGGGCCATGTTGCCGCTGGCTTGCCTTGGCTCTTGCGAAACAAACACGCCCAGCTCCAACCGCTCTGTTCGACGCTTGCAGGGTGTTGTTTGATGCGAGCAAGTGCTGCTGTGGCGTGTTAAAAGCCGCAAGCAGGCCACATGCCGAGCTTTCTCTAAAACGCCAGATAAACTTCTTGCGCCGATTGGCATCGGCGGAGGCTGCAAACCTGGCACTAGCATGGCGACAACACCGATTGCTTTGCACGCAGGCTGACACGCTAAAAGAAAGATACCAGAAGATCGGCGACACGAAACGATCCACGCCGATCGACGTCCTCTGTGAAAACCATCCTGGTGCGTTGTGCTGTTTGTTACGCAACTTTTGTAACTAACTTTAAATGGCCAGACGTTGCTATTGTGCGCGTGGTTAAAGTTGTGTCGCAATGTGTTGAGACTCAATCACTCTTGGCCTTGGTTGTTTTCAGTAAATGCGTGTTGCCTGAGGGCAGGTGACATTATGAGCGAGCGGCATCGACCATTGAAGGATATGCTTTGCTCGTTGCTTCCCGTATAAGCGTCACACTCCTTGTAACTTAGAGTTTCTTATCACAGGCCTTGTTGCGCTTTGAAAGAACTACCAAAAGCCAAACAAAGAAAATCATTTCTGCTGAGGTTGTAATGCTTCCTGACAGTGCCAAAAGGTGCAGGTGGAATTTTTGTGTGACGCAACAATGATACAGTGATGACGTGTGACGCAACGATTACATCAGGACTAGCTGAACGCTTGCAGTCACTTCACCTAATGTAGATTTGACAAAGTTAAAACTTGCGCGCAACCCTTTCACTGTATGGATTCATGGCCATGTTAATTATAGCGTGAAAAGTCGAGAACAAGGTTATGGATATCTAAACTGGCAAACGACCATTCTGTAATAACTACTACCGCTTGGAGCTCGCCAACGGCGAATGCGTGTGTCGTAATCCTTTGGTGCATAAGCTGTAGGTAAAATCCATCGTTCGGTTTATAATGTTTGACTGTTGCGAAAAATGTAATTGTCACACGTTAAAATTGCTCAAATTTTCCATTTCGAAAGTAGGTTGATTCCAGTCAAATCAAAGGATGACGTTGGCGAGCAGAGCAATATTTGCGCTTTTAAGTGGAACCGCAGTCTTCTGTGCCTCCCCCGCGCCATCCATGGCCGAAATCAGCCGCCTGTCCCTTGCAAAGGTCTGGAGGGTCAAGGTGCCTGACCAGGCGCGTGTTTCTGTTTCCGCAGAAGAAATGGCGACGTACCTCCGATACGTCAGACATTTGGACTTCTTCGAAACGCCCGACTACGATTATCTGCGCAAGCTTTTCTCCGATCTGTACGACCGGAAAGGATATCCTCGCGATTCCGAATTCGACTGGTCCGGAAAGCAGCTTGTGAGTGAAACGCGTCCGAGGTGTTTCTTTTCGCCTCACCTTTCGCGCTGAGCGTTCGGGATTAGGGCCGAATACGTTTCATTTATTTCGTGGAAGTTCGGAAGCACGTGTGACCTTTTGACATAGTGTCATCAAGATCCATATATCAAGACGAGGTTCTGTTTATGCTCATGCGAGATAAGCGGGCAGCACGTCGATTACAGGTTGATTGTGCTGCTGTGCGTTGATTGCAAAGAGTAACGCCTGTAGGGAAAGCTCGAATTGTCTTTTTTCAGACAGACACGCTGGCAACATTTGTGTCAGGTCTTGGTGGACGTGTTGGGCAAATTTGCAGGGTTCTCGTTGTCGACAAGCACACAAACGAAAAGCGGTGTTTGCACATTTTGGCAAACAGCATTTAAAATCATGTCATTTTGCAAGTTTAAAAATGTTAAGGGGGAACTTCCCCTTTGCCACTTCGTCAGGGGCCCCTGCTCTCAGGCACCTTCTGCTGGTTTGCACTGTAGCTTGTTTATTCCCAAATTTACATTTTGTGTATCGCCTGAACGTAACATTTCATTCACGTGCATCCCATCCCACCTCGAGCTCTTGTTATTGGGTGTAGGGCTCTTCTTGGAATCCTTGTTATCGGTATGCTACGTCAGGATTCGCATACTTTTGATAGTAATGCCGTTCTGACTAAAAAACAGTAATGACTTGTGTTAATCCGCGTATTTGTCACGTTTAGTGAAATTCGCTTGTGCTTCAGCCTCAAACAAGCCGGTCGCTCAAACGCGCTAATGTCTCTCACGGTACCGCGAATACTATCGCCGTTTGCAATGTGACATTATCTTATAACTCGGACATAGGTCAGGAGTGGGCAATTAATTTAGCTCGGGGGCCACTTTGGAAAGGCCACGTTCAGCGGAGGGCCGTAGCTTCTAATGGAAATAGAAGTAAGTCTTGATTAAAATAATCCTCAGCACTTACATTTATTGTAAGCTGGAGGAATTTTCAGATTTAACGGTTTTGCCTAATTGCTTCCGCGGGTCACTGCAAAACGTTGTGGTGGCGGGCCACGTTAATTGCCCACCCCTAACCTAGGTGGTGGCTCTTTTGGCGAAGACGTTCTCAGCAAAACAGACACTCCACACAATACCGATCTTCGCCTGTGCACTGAGTGAAAGCTACGTTTCAAGGAAATCTGTGTGAATGAACAATTCAGCTTCGGGTTTATTTTCTTATCGTGACAGTTAGACGACAGTGGTTGCGTGGCAGCTTTGCTGTTCAGTTTTATCTTAACGTGCAGTTCAAGCTGGAATGTAATGCATGCGTCTCTCCTGGCGTGGTTCCATCTTTTGCAACTTGCGAGATCTTTGCAGTCTCAGACCGTGGTCTGAGAAAAGAAAACGCTTTTGCTCATTTATCCTGGATTCACGTTTGTTGCTGGCAAGATGTTCTCTGACGCTAAAAATATGGTGTTTGTAAAATGAAATTAAATTACTTTTCCTGACAGAAAAGTTACACCACGCAACAAAGCAGTGCAAGTCTGTGTGGTTCTGTGTCACCACTGTGGTTGGCTTATTTCTCGTTGTTGTCTGCATTGTGTGAAACAGTCGGCATTGTTACGATGACAGACGGCATGCCTGGAAGTGAACGTAGCACAGGAAAGAACCCCGCAATGCTGTGATCACAATTGAAACCTTGGCGTTCGCGAAAAAGTTATTGTAAATTTTTGTTTGCAGTTTTGATGCCAAAGGTGAGTCTCGGACAGGCGGAGAAGCTCATCGGTTAATTGTTTAATAAATCAGCCATTCATTGCAAAGACACGTTGCGAAGCGAAGACAGTGTTTCTTCGATTTTTATTTCCGAGCGATCTTTTTCAAAAGCGTGACGTTGATAAAATCAACGAAAGGTCAACAGGGTCACGCGTATGTGTTTCTCAACTAAAAATACTACGCTACGAATCTGTGACATCGACTTGTTTCCACTGCTAGAACGGGGTGCCTTGGTTTTGAACTGAGGGAATCCAGAGGTCGGCGCGATTTTCGAATCTGAGTTTTAACAGGCTCAGTAGCACTTTGAAAATGGTCAAATGTTTCTTTTCATTGCCATCACAGTGCACAGCGTAGATGTGTTAAGTGTGGTCTAGCTTACAGTGGTTGGTAACCTACGGCACGCGTGCAATTTCCAATGACACACAAAAGATATTGACGATGGTAGATTTCATCTACTTTCAGAGGGTCATAAAGTGGTCGACAATGAATTACCAAGGTTGAGGTCCCCACTATTGTCGAGAATCTTTATTACGTCACAATTTGGTATACGAAACAAAACAATAAGTGGTTAGCGAAACAATCATGTTCACTCACGTTTCAGTATTTCAATATTTCATTTATAGCTTCGGTCTGCAATGGAAGGCTTAAAATGCTTAAAGCAATCAAACGCCGTTTATGTCACAGCAGGTAAAGAAATGCACTCTCGCATTCCAATGAAAGCGAGTTTAGCCATCTTCATTGCGCCTTGACTTGTATAAAAATAAGCATGTTGTTGGCAAACAAAATGATTTGAAACCCTAAGTCCGTACACAGTGTATGCAAAAGGTTGTCGGCTCGATGAGCCCTGAATCTAACAGATTATTTTAAGAGTAGATCGGACAGAAATCATCAATGAAACCCTGGCCTCCTAATCCCTGAATTGACCCTGTTGCGTCACAATAGTCAAACATCACAGAATACTGTTAAAGAAGATAAGGAAGCAATAGCAGTTGGAGCTGTTTACTTGTTTGCGTTGCCGACAGTTGGGTCGCATATTCTTAAGTTTACAAACTATAACCCTGGTGCAGATCTGGCTCTGCTTGCGCAGTTTGCCCAATTACTCATACGCAGCCCTTAATTTTTTTTTAACGATGCAGGTTGTCCATGTATACTCGGGATTAATTTTTAAACAGGGTGTTTTTGACGTTTTAAATGATTTGTCTATATAATAACGGTATTGACCAAGTTGTGCTAGTGTTGCTTGTGAAGATACGGACTTTATCGAAAAGATTTTGTTTTGATAATTTGCTTTGACAAAATGCCTTTGAATTTTCCTTTGTTTCGTTTCGGGCTTTTTTTAAGAGGAGGTACAGTGAAATCCGTTATTTTCGCAGCTGGCTTGAAATTTCGGTCCTCCCGTCTGTTTTTATTTACCGCTTGTCACCTTCATTTACCTGTAGAAAAGCCTCAAGTCGAGCATTTTGTTAAATGCCTTGTGTTACGTAGCAGTCTACGCTTGCTTCAAATTGACTTGTCCCTTCCAGACTAACCAGCCAACTTATCTGTGTGTTGGATTAGCTTTTGCGTTGGTTGTATGGAGAACGGCAGTCGTAATTTGGCTCAATGCCTGAGGCCGGCTAAGTCAGCGGAATCTGTATTATTTTCTCTAGTTCAACCGCATTCTCACCATCGAAATCATTTGTTGCAGGTTAATTTTGATTTATTCGCTTAAGTGCTCCGATTTTTCTATGATCTCAAATATCTCGATAATTAATTTTTTCTGTTCCTACACGCGTCGAGGCTGGAAACGCGGTAATCAAGGTCAAAACGCGTCTGCATATGTTGCGCCCTTGTTATTAAAAACTTGTGTTGTCGAATGCTGGGCAGTCGAAACAATCATCATTGTGGCATATCATCGTTTAAAGTGTCTCGCCTTTTGTTGGTTTTATCTCATCAATAGCTACACATCGTTTCGACGAAAGAAGATATCGTATATTTCACGTGCTTTGCTGCGGAAGCATAGTGGAAGTCACCAGGGCGTGATATTCGTTCATTGCTTAAGTTTTTTGCCAACTGGAATGACGCAAGAAGGCTACTGATAATAATCGCAAAACTTTAATTTAAAGCCGCTGAAAGTGGGCATTGTTGCTTGGATTTTTGGAATTCGTTCCTCCCGCCGCACGCAGTTCATCCCATCCACCCTGCGACGTTGCGGACTGAGCCTGTTTGCTGCCTTCTAGCGTCAACGATAACTTGTTTCTTGAAGGTTTGCGACAAAGAGAAGGCTGTTTGTGTGGAATTTTTCGCTGGAATAGTCAGTTGAAATTCCAACTTCCATCACCTTCAACCGTCACCAGTGTTGTGTCAGGAATTGACTCGTACAGTAGTTCCAGTCAAGCTTGGACGTTCGCTTGCTTTGGCATTATTTTGTATTACTGCATGTTGCGTATGCTCGGGTTGCAGCAGGTAAGGAATCCAGTCGCTTCACGAAAAGAAGTTGTACTGCTTGGCAAAAAAGCGAAACCGGCATAAACTTTTTTTTGGAGTTTTGGAGTTATTTGCACAAGGTGTTTGGGGTTATTTGCACAAGGTTTCCAAAACGTTGGACGCTTGCACATCCGCAGGCTGACGTGCTCTGCAACATTTATTTTTCCAACAATTTTTTGGCGCTGCACCACACTTCTGTGCAACGACGCGATCTTCCGAAGCTTTGCTTTCGGAATGAAGTCGCTGCTTTGCAATGATTCTGTGCGAATCCTGCAGCAGAACGAACGCAGGGGCCGCGGATCGTTCGTTTACTTTTCCTTCTGCGGAGCGCAAGCAGTTGTGAAAATTCTGCACGCTGAGTTGTGAACAACGTCTGGTGCCAGTTGGTAACCTGCCATATGGAAATGAAACAGTTCAGTCGGTACCACCGACGCTTCTACGAAATGTTGTCCTTAAAAGCGTTGCAAGGTGTTGCTTTCGTCATAGCCAGTTGAAATTGCGCTTAGTTTGTTGAAGATACACTTGTTTATTGCGAAAGTACGACTCGACCATTTCGACGGAGCTCACAAGCTGATTTATGATCTGATTGATGTTCGCAGGGTTTCTTTTGATTGTTTCTCAAAACGCCTCCGCTTTTTGTTCATTGTATTTCACACTTTCTCAAGCAGCATTGAGTTTCCTTACACGTGACGTAACTACAGCTCCAGGTTTTTCGACCCACGTTAAGTAAGTGGTGACTCAGCTTTGCCCACACCGACAAAGCGGTCGGCTATGACTTATCATTTGTTTTTACAAGACCCGATCAGCGTCCTTAGAGCTCGGTTTTTAACGAATTTGCACGGGGCGAAAAAAGAACAAAAAGACGCGACCCACTTTGACCTTACGCTTTATTTCGCACTGGTGGACGCGACGCTATCGTATTCAGTGAGGACGCGCGACGTTAGGCGCAGCGCAGACAGGGATGCGGCTTAGCAACAATTAATCCCTCGTGTCTTTTTCTCTATGAAATGCTTTTGCAGCCGTCAATACCTGTGCTCTTCGGTTTGAGCATTGTCATTTGAAATTCGTTATTTGTTGCCTACTTGCTGCGCAAACATGACCTGACTTGAATATGAAAAATATTCTGAGCTAGGTTTAGGCCATGGTTTTATTTAAAATTAACGCGGATAAGAACATCGCATTAAAATCGGTTGCTTCCTAGATATTCTGAAAACGGTAAAAGAAGATCGTGCAGATTACTATACGAATTCTCAAAACGGATTGATAAAAGAACGTTAGAAAGAATGCCACTGCCAAAAGTTAGCTTCTTGTAAAAACTGCTGTCTGAGGACCGTGCAAGGAAGGGTGAGAAAATGGTGATCTTCTCGAACAAGTGCAGATGCTTTAAGCGCTGGAGCACTGTAAATCGTTGAGAAATTTTGGAAATCGTGATTTTATCGGGGCATTCTTAATTACCGCTCATATGTTGAGACATGTATGTGTGGTGTGCTTGACTTTGCTTGGTTCCTTACTATCCTGTGCAGCGTAAATTTTGCTGAAACTTGTTATATGTTGGAGATTTTATTCCCAAAGTTTCTTGTCACAAACTGCTAAATTTAGTGACTGCGTTGTTTTAACTGGGCTTGCTACGGTCAACAACCATGTTCTTTTCAAAGCAAAAATAGCCAAAAAGCGACGTTTTTATTGTTGGTTCATAATAGTTTTGTAGCATCATAGTTACGTTACTACATTAAAGCTTATAGATAAACAAGTGTGAGCGGCTAAGTCCTCAACCACCGCTGATACTAAAAATGACTCCAGTTTCGACAATCTTGGAGTTTGATCTTGACGCTTCAGTCTAACTGTTCAGCGACGTCCGTTTACGGCTTACCGTCTCATCTCACTGCGCGTTGACAATGGATCAGCGGCATCTCACAAACAGCGCACACGAGACAGTACCCTTTTCAGGCAGTTGCAAGGACAACACTATCGCGCCAATATTGGAAGACCTGCTTCTTGTGTTGACTACTCGTAACGATTGACCCTACCGCAAAGGCGGCGCTAGTTTGCGTTATACGCCCCAACGCTGACCACTCCTCACAGTGTTCTGATAGACGTATTACTTTAATCGCGGGAGATTTAAAGCAAGTTTGGATGATTGTCTTAAGCAGCGCTTTTTCTTGCACCTTCCTCAGTATAGCCCAGCGTCACCTCACTTAGCTGAAGCTTTTCAAAGAATTAGTTCGTGTCTGAGATTGCAACTGTTTTGTTTGATAGTTGCGATCGTTTAACAGTGCTTGTTGCGCCTATCTTAACTTCTTACCCAAACTGAAATCACTTACTCTGGCTTTCGGATGTCACAAAATGAACAATGCTGCAGCATTGCTTCGTTGCTCATCGGATAATATTGACACACTCCAGTAGATGTCTAGTGAAGCGCTTACACAGCAAATCTTTCATAAGAATAACCTGGATAGAATGTTTGTGCGCTCTACTTCGTTATTGAAAGTTAACGGCGTTCGTATTTCATACGCGCCTAATTCTAAATAAGTTTCAGTAATGAACCATTGCATGCTTATGATCCGCTGCATTCTTTGGTAATTGCTCTGCCGTCTAAGTGCATCGCAGCGTGTCCAGCGCAAAGTATACTATATTAGGCTATTATCGCGCGGAAAACCCATTCGTAAATGATTGCAAAAGCGTCGTTCCGATCCACGTAAGCTTTCGAAATCTGTTATGTGTATAATGCCGGTATATGTGACGGATGCTTTTTGGTTTCGCGGCAGAAGCCCCGCCCACTGTCAGTCTACACAGGAGTCTGACGTAAGACACGCTGTATCGAGGGTCGCGAACCAAGATCACGTGATTCTCGCGTGATCAGAAGCCATTGGCTTGCGCTCAGAGGGAAGCAGTATCTGCTCTATCGAACGATTGTCGGGTTTTATACAACACGCTTTTGGCGGCCGCGGACAGAAATCTGCATCGTCGCTCAAACCTTGTTTCTTGTCAGTGCCCTCTGAGGGCGCTCCGTTTCCCGACAGTGGTTGAGATTTTCGAATGTTTCAGCAGAGTTTCTGTTGTCTGACTTGCATCTAGCAATTTTGTTTAAAGAAAAACGCTGAAAATGCGGACTGTACTACTAACAACTGACAAACTAGTTTCAAAAACTTTTACCAAATCTTCTTCCAATGAGTGAGAAACTTGTTTGTCTCGATTATGTTCGCTGCTATCTCGCAGCAACAAAGTAAGTCTCTTCCACGTTTCAGCGCAGTGCATTTGCAGTTGTTGCATGCTTTGAAACGAGATTTTGACTTCGCAACATGTACACTACAAGGAGCGTGCATCGTGCTGGTGAATCGCTGCAGTGTTACTACTTTTGTGCATGCAAAAGCACTCCAGAAATTACATGATCTTGTTCACATGCGCTTCTGGAGGCTTAGATTTGTTTGTTTTCTGCATTGTTGGTGCGTCAATGAACAGTTTGTTTTGACATTTGATGTGCTTTTGTTGTTTCGCAGCAATCCGTGACGCAAGTTACCACAGACGTGCCACGAAATCCTGCGCAACCCAAGGTTGTAAGTACTTTGTTGTCCTATATAGTCAGATTTTTGGGTTGCGTTTCAACAAATCAATTTCATTTACTACTTTTGCTGGAAACGAAATTTATATTTTCTTTAAATTACATTCGTGTCAGCCTTTTTTTCTATCCATGAGTCCTGTGTGATTGTTGGGGAGAAGGTATCGTTGAACGCCCCAAAATTATCGCCTTCACACTGCGTTATAGCTTTGCACCTAGTTGGCAGCATTTGCCGTTTTGCAGCAAGCAATTCTTGGCGCAGATCTTCGTCGTGCATTTGCTGCGTCGTACACTAAGTATGTTAAACGGGTGGTTGAAACCATGTAAACGTACTATGTGTTAAACCAGTGGTTCTTTACCAGGGGGTAAATTTCACCTTCCAATGGGGATAAATTTACTGAATCATAGATTGCAACCAATGTAAATTTTTATGAATCATTCTAAACCGTTAGAGTTTGTTAGTTTCGTATTTTCAATAAATGAGCACCGTTGAGTGTATTGGGGGTAAATATGGTAATTTTGTTTGATAAAAGGGTAAGATAATGTAAAAAAGGTTAAGAACCGCTGTGTTAACCGGACACGCGAATTGTTTCATTCTTTCGCCGACACTGAGCGAATCGTCCGAAAATTCGTGCAGAATCGCGACCGCTACCACAATGCGGACGGCACTGCCGAAGATCCCGGCGCAGCTCACTCAGACGCCCCCATCTCTCCCCGTCATCCCGAAGTGGACGTTATCACTGAAGTCAAGTATGTGTTCGATGTTTTCACCGGATGCTGCGTGTTCTGCAGTGGGGAGGTTTCAGTCTGCAGAGCGGAAGTTGCGTTGACAGTTCAAGTAAAGTTTAATATCCCTCGTCACCCCTACCCGTTTCAGCGTTGTTCAGGCACCCGCAGTGTTTTCGATTAAGTCACGCACGGCGTTCGCTTTGAATTTCCGGCGAAAAATCACTCCGCGCATTTCGACACCGTCCCTTGTCCGCGCAGCGCCGTGTGACGTGGGACAATTTATTGGCTGCGTCAGAGCAAGAAAGAACGCGCGAGGCAGCGGAAGCTGTGCACGCGAGACTAACTGCGCGTGGCATCACACACATTGAGCTGTCGAGCTCGTAACCCGATCGTCGTTTACGGCCGGTGATGCTGGTTTCGAGCTATTGTCACGTGACTTCACGTTTCGTTAGCCGATCGATCCGTGCAGTGTGAGATGATTCTACTACAGAGAAACTGTGACAAGGATTATGCTAAGATATCTTGCCACTGCTGTCGAAAGACCATGTCTGTGTACTGTAGAGTTTGAGATATGGTAGCCAGCAATTAACTTTTTTCCCATTAAACCATTACCGGAGATGCACTGACTCATTTTGTGCCAGCAACTTACAAAATGTACGCACCTACCGGTCAAAATTCAGGGCTGTTCAGTAAAACAACCGAATTGCAAACTTACCCAGATCTTAGTGAAAAGTCTTACGTGAAATTGGACTGGCGATTGCCCCAGGTTAAACCGCGCTTGGGAAGGGAAGGTCGTACTTTCCTTGCCAGCCAAGCGTTGTGGAAATTTACAGCTCTGAAATGGCGACGAGGTCCTAAAAAGTTGGAATGGCATGGTTCAGGGATTGCACGAAATGCGCGGGATAATGCAAATGACGAAACTCATAATTCTGCTTCAGACGCGTCTCAGAGGTCGTGTGTTGTCAGTTGAGATCACTGCCAAACGACCGCTCGTGCCCGGATAATTTTGTGCCTTCCCGGCTCGCGATGCGTTCATTTAGCGCCTTACAGTGGTTGCTGTCGACCCGGCTGCGCGTTAACACGGTCTTCATCAATTAAACATACCCTGCGAAGACTGTACAGGTCGACCTTCCCGGCCTTTGTTACGTCACAGTTGTCCGATTGTCGTAAACCAGAGCGGCCGCGACGTTTTTCGCGCTTAGCCGAGGAAGTTTTGATAAACGCGCGGCGCGTTCGGTCGATACCGCTGGTCCAGTGCACAACTGTCTGTGTCCGCCGCTGTCGTGATTTGCGGCGGGTTGCTTGTTTCGCGGTCTTGCGAATACCAGACGCGGCAGGGACCTCGCAACGTTACTTTGTTGCCGTTTGCGTCGCCAACGAGCGCGCGATGAACACAATGCAAAATTTCCACGCAGCGACGAACACAATGCAAAATTGCCCTTCATGTTTATGATGCGCCTGCTCTTGTAACGTGTGTTGTACGACATCGGCTGAAGCGCTCTAACTCTTGGTGTCGGTTTAACGAAGAGTGGCGTGGAAATCACAAAACACAACACGACGTCGCCACACGCCATGCCTAGCATACGGTTTTACCAAGTGGCGTTTCAAATGTTTTTTCGCGTGTTTTTCTGTGGGCTTTATGTAACCTATTATTTAAGGGGCACAGTTGCTGTGTTTACGGCGTAACAGGAGTGGTTTTTGAAACCGTATAATCCGCAGCTTCCGCCCGGCTTGTTCAGCCGCACTCGACGTCCTTCGCTGCGCGATGTCAGCACTGGTATTGTACCGCACATGGCTAAGGTTATCATAATGAAATTTCGAGAAATGCTTGCGATGACTGTGTTGTTTGAACCTCGCCCAGCGAGACTTGCTACAGCTGTGCTGTATGTTTTTCTTCAGACATGTAGGTCGAGGCTTTTCTGTGATGGCGATCAAACCGGCAGCGCCTTTTTTTTCTGGCCAACTGCGACGCGTGATAAATAAGCTCGAGCGCATTGGCAGCGGAGGAATCAGTTGCGCTGGCTGCCTCGGAACGTTTGTTTGTGCGGCCGGAGACGAGCTTTCGCGCGAGCATCAGCGCAGCAGTGTTGCGTAGCAACGCTTGCGTCGCCGACGCCAAGGTCACTCTTTCTCTGCACGACGCAAGAGTTGCGCAACTGCTCCGTGGTTAATACGTTACGAGTAGAAAGCATAAATTGTTCTCCCTGCACGAGCCTAGAAAAACAGTCGCAAACTTATCCTTGCGCGCTGTTTAATCAAAGTTTGCGGACTTGATTGTTAGGCTGAGTGGGTAGCAATAACCGGCAGTGATTTCAAAAGCTGCGAAGCAAGCACAGGACGGTCAAATATTTGTTCGGCCGATCGTTAACACGAACTTTTCGACATATTCTTCACTCTGTTGCTGGTGCCGACGCAAATTGTTGATTGCATCGTGAGCGTTCTGCAACCTGGGACGAGCTGCTTGAGTCGGCGCGCCTGCTTTGACTCTGGCAGTGAATTCGGGGGAACGTTCCAGGAACAGGGCAGGTCGGCCTCGACAACTGTATATGATTCATTGCTGCGGTGCAGATTCGGATGAACGCGGTCGCATGTTCAAAAGAGAGGTGCGGGATCGGTACCTGTCTGAGTCGGTCATGTTCACAGCGACTTCACGCTGTAATGCGGATCGGACGGGTTGTCGAAGTGGAGTTGCGATCAAAAGTGTTGCCAAAAGTAGAAAAGTGCGCAAAACTTATTCAAGCCCTCGCTATTATTCGAGGTCACGCAAAGTACGAATGACAGACCATCGAAAACGGTCTACGAATTAGATGGTTTGGCGCATGCGCACAATCTCAATCTTCGTTTGGCTCGGTGTTTAGACTGTGCCACACGCTCGTGAAAACAGAACGTTTAGAGCGGATATTTACGATGTCTTTCACCATGTTTATGGCAAAGGAGCGAGATTGTTCGTTGTGCAGACAGTTGGCGTTAACACTTAACGGTACAAGATTCGTAAAAATGACCTGGGTCCAAGACTTCAAAAGCGGAAGGTGCATTGCTGCTTATACGTTGATGATTCATCGCTGAGGTCTGACGCGTCGGGCTATCTGTTGACTGTTGGTGATAGCATTCGATTTACTATCGCGCCTCTATCGGATATGATCGAACGAGTTTGTCATTCGACCCTTGGCAGGGTTTCGGTGCTTTCTACGTTATCTGTGCTTCCACACGGCAGTGCACGGTGCGATTGCTCAGCGCAGTGATTCGTGTCGTTTGTTACGTAGGGTCCGAGCCTCAGTTGAACGAAGGGATGAAGGTCGTCAGGCGCATTTGCTTCATTGTGACAGCACAATGCTTTTTGACACGGTCCCCAATTAACCAGATAAGCCGATGTGTCCGCTGCAGGGTAAGTTCCAGCGCTTCTGCTTTATTTTGCAGGTGCTGCTGCTTCAAAAAGAAAAGAAAACGTCCGATCGCCACGCATCGGTAGAACGCTCCAATCACAGAGCGCCTTGCTCCGTCGCTGCCGCATACGCCTCGGACTTAAAACAGAACGTAGCAATTAAAACCTGCCGTGCTCGTTTGCCTTCGCCCGTGCAAGCCACGCGACAGCTCAAAGCACTGGCCGCCTGCTTTCAGTTGTCGATTGTGACGCGGCGTGACGTCGCGCGGCTCGGCGGGATGTGACGATATCGCGCTCGCAAGTCGGTTTTCGTACTCGCGTGCGATTCTATACTCGGCGAAACCGTGTCGCGAAGAAGCCGACGTCTGCGAAGTGCGGCCCGAATCTGGAACCTTGCCCTCAATGCCAATACATACGTTTGGTTGGTTCAGACTCCCGAAGTGAGGTGGCTGCTTTCCACTTGGCGAGCTCGAGCACAGCTCACCTGAATGGAACCGAAATCCGACGCAACACGACTTGGCCAGGAAGCGGCTTGGGCACAAAAAGGGGCCTGGCGTCGGTGCAGCAGCTGCTCTTGTTCCTTTTTAGCGCTTTTTTTGTTCGGTGACGTGTTCCTTGTCGCGTTTCTTTTGTTCGGCGTCGACGACGTCACAATCGCATTTTCCGCCGCGTCGTTGTTAGATCGCGCGCACGACCCCGGTTCCCTGCTGCGTGGAAGCTTTTTAGCAATCGTCGTTTTTACTGTTCTACAATGGCGTCGGAAGCGTTCACCGCATTATTAGCCATGTCCTTGTTGACTTGTCGCTTTCTTATTGGCTCCTTGCCTCCGTCACATGGCCTTTTCTCCTGACCCGCGTCGTAGCCGTCGTCCGCTTGCTGTTGTAGCTTTCGCTTGAAGCGGCTCCCAGTCGGGCCGCCGTAATTGCCAAATGCATCGGTCGGGCCTCTCCTGACCGAGGTTCTTGACGGAGGAAGGTTGTCATAACCTCCGACTCCATTCATCCTGATAACTCAGACAAACTAACAATTCCGTTACTATACTTTCCTTCTATTTAACGCCACCTCATCAGCCAGGCCACGGCCGCAAGTGGAACGAACGCGGAAAAGCTTATTGTTTTAGTTCCTTCCCGTACACGCGAACTACTGCAAACCACCCGGAAAATCACTTTTGGTTGAATGCGCCAGTAAATTCCGTCTGCACTCAAGCGATTGGCCCTAATTAACTATCTGTAGATAACATTGCATCTTGGCCCGTGGGCTCGTTACCCGATGATAAGTCAGTGAGTAAAATTCAGTCGTTGATGAAATCCTTCGATCTGCGCGTGACTTCTGAACGGTCACGCTTCAAAGCACGTGGAGATTTTGGCATTTGCTCTTGTATAAAATTCAGATCGCGTTCAAGCCGGAAGTGCGCGTGGACCTGCGATTTTGCGACGGCTTTCCGGTGAAATTTATTCGCTTTGCGGATCTCATGGTGCGAAAGAGCGCTCGGCGTTATTCAGTTGCCAGTAAGCGGGTATTGCAACAAAAACAGGTGTTTTTTGGCCAAACGACCCTGAGCCCTCGTTTGACTGTAACTTATGCTGACATCCTCCCTCTCTATGGTAAGTTTAGCGCAGTCGCCCCTTCAAGTCTAAGCTGTTGTAGTTGTGCTCAAATGCTTG
>Ga0210059_1004181_pt1 | contig 23253 bp, 10 predicted proteins | sample Ectturendosymbi2_FD_188042 | JGI IMG/M metagenome (GOLD analysis project Ga0210059, IMG submission 188042) | Ecteinascidia turbinata endosymbiont from Florida, USA - Sample 2 (SPAdes) (version 2) | ecosystem: Host-associated > Tunicates > Ascidians > Unclassified | place: Key West, Florida...
CTCTTTTCATTAAGGCACGTTTCAAAAAGGGCGTTTCTGCAGATCGCCTTCCTACGAATCTCCGTACTGTCATTCTGGTATCAATTTAATTTTTAACTGTGAAGTATTCAAAGCAGGAAGTTCTGACCGTTGGTAATATTTGGCAACGCCGCCGGGCCTTGCGCTATTGATTGACAATACAACACATTGCAATTAATATTCCTTATTCGTCAAGATGATATAAAGTCTCTTAGAATGAAGTCAACAGCAAAACAGGAACATAATTTAAACCCCAAAAGGAACAGTTACATCCCCAAAATGTCTGTGGATCCTTGCCCCGTGGGGTCCACAACAGTACCAACGCGTTCGCGTTACCTACAACAATGTCCATCGAATTCTTCATTACAATCCAAGGAACGTTAAGTGTTCGACCACATCCATATTCATGTACTCATTTCGTCAGGCCATTTGGTGCCTTGATTGGAAACAACAAAAGTTGTATCCTTCGACGAAAGCAGTCAGCAGTACCATTTACTGGTGCGTATCTTCATTATCGACTACGCACACCAACTAACTGCAGCTGTGAGGCGTTGTGTATAAGCATTTCTTTACACTTGTGTTGTTTTAACTAATGTGATTCGGAGCTTGTGCCCGAGATAAACGTAAATAAAAAATAAAATCAAAGTTTTCTTTCACGAAGAATGATGCTCATTGTCAAAACTTCCGATCCTGCCAGGACTCGAACCTGGAATCTCCTGATCCGTAGTCAGGCGCCTTATCCATTGGGCCACAGGACCACTTGTCGTGAGCGTAACAAACAAAGCATTTTATTTACTTATTCTTTGCAACAAAACCGTAATTTCAGTTTTGAATATGGTTCTGATGCAATTTAGATTTAGTATGGAGTACTCACGTCGCAGTTTTTCCTTTGATTTACTACTGACGTTCACACCGTCTGGTTCAAACAGCTAAATTGATCTAGACACTGATTTTATTTCTAACCTGCTGCGAGCCTATTTTGTTCAATCTGATTTGCAGATTGAAGTTATTTCTTATGATATGACTTGCAGGGAAAAAGACTTACTGAAACTGAGACAAACGTTTCAGAAATGGTACGAAACTAAAACACACTTCTTCAGTGTAACGAAATGATTTCTTATGCCGCAAGACCACTTGGCAAAACTTATGATCGCCGTAACATGATAATGTCCTCAGGCTTTCGCTGTAACTTGATATGAACTTGTTTTAGCTTGGCTGAAATTCATTAGTCTTATCCTTTCAAATTTTGAACGTTTTATAAAGGGCAAAGCTACAGTAAACTTGACCTTCGAATCAATGTTGCTTGTATGCTCACCGAGATTTTGTACCATAGATACACTGTTTCTCGCGTCAGCTAATTTGGTTGTTGGACCGAACAATGAAATAGAACAGAATAGAAAATGGAATTATGTAGGCTACTCTGTAAGATCTTCAAGTGTTTGATTCTTTGCTGAGAAAGGATTTCTTTACATAGACAGTGAATAGATAATGGTTTATTGCTTTTATTGGATTTTTTCTTACTGGATTAGACAGGACAAAACAAACACAAATAGAAAATACATAACAACGAATACAAAAGTAGAAAAAGGAAGCACGGGTACACAAAGGTGGAATCATATATGCAACAGTCATTTACATAACGCAGCTGATGATGGCAATCAATGCACAAAGAGTTGCTTTTAATTGGATCGAACAAAACCACCACCACTGAAGAAAAAGAAACATTTATTTGTTTATGTATTCACCCCAGACTCATGCGGTACGTATCACACTGTAAGCCCACTGCATTTCCTTTCAGTGAGTTGTAACCAATTTATCAATATTTTTGCTATCCGAATCTTTATAAAACTAGGTTAACTGATGTGACAGCAGGGTCGTCACCAGCGGGGGGGCCAGTGGTGCCCAGCCCCCCCATTTGAAATCGGTGCCCCCCCATTTCGCGTTTGGCCCACCGCTTGCTGCATACATCGAATACTGTATTTTAAAAATGTGGCCACCCTTTCTGGTTTTTGGCACCCCCTGCTGCTACATCCTGGCGACGAGCCTGTGTGGCAGGTTGTCAGAAATTCTCAGCTTATAGCAGCACTGGCGTAGGAGGCGGGGGAGTGAAACTTGGAGGCGGGGGGGCGAAACTGGTTTTTTTGGAGGTCATTTTCTTTGGAGTATTTTTCGGGCAAGTTTGGGGAAATTTGGGCAAAAATCCTTCGCACCCCCAAAAATTTGCCTGCTCCTACACCTATGGCTTATAGTCAACGGAATCAAAGCATTGGCGTATTTTGGACACCGATTAGTGTAGCCAATATACTGTATTATTAGACTATGCGTGGACAATAACAAGCGTTTGCTAGCAAATGCAATGCATATTGTCGTGTTGGATGTTCAACATTTTACTGTTCTTAAGCATGGTAGCCTACTGTTCTTAAAACGAAATTCCATTTCTTAGAGAAAAATAGACCTAAAGCCACATTGTACATGAAACCCCACGGAAACTGTAGACTTTTGCGAAGATTGGGAATTGAGAACGGTTCATAGTCACGTTGATACGGTTGCATCGACGTCAGAAATAAGTAAAACTAACAAACATAAAAAACCTTGTTACTCTTTATCACTGATTTTACTGTTATTCGATCATTCTCAACGTGCTTGTGGTTTCCAAGAGTAGGCTAGTTGTTACAATTTGTGACTTGCCTCTAGAGCAGCTTTCACCTCTTAATTTTACCAAAAAGCAAGGGCGTTGTAAATGCCACAGGCACCCAGTGCGGGCGTGCGCCGCATTCCCGCTAATTTTTCATTTTTTTATTGAGCAGTTATTTGTTAACAAGTAATAAGACATTATTCTGAAATCTAGTGAAACTACATTTTGGGAGATACAGTAGAATTTGCCAATTCGTCACCTTAAGGGGATTAGAAAAAAGTGACGAATTAGGCGAACTGACGAATTATGCAAACAGGTGAAAACTCTGTCATAGAAGCTCGTATACTTTATCATAGTAACTCGTATACATAGTGCTCTTATTTGCAGTAAAATACAAGTTTATGACGTTCAGAACCGTCGCCAGACAGCCGTCAATAAGGGGGCTTTACGTTTGTGCGAGGGGGCTTTGCTTTGGTGCAGGGAGGGTTGGCATTCAAATTTGACAAAAATTCCACTAATTTATAGTGTTTCATATTTCAATTTGGGGGGTTTGGAGCAGTGTTTGTGGGGGATAAGCCCACAAAAGCCTCCCCGTGGTGACGGGACTGATGACGTTATGGTTGAATACAACAGTTAATTCCTCTGTTCTATCTGGACTCCTCCATTTAATCAAGCACCTTTAAATATTTAATAAACTTTTCCGCGTTCTCTCAGTGGGGAGTCGGATCGCGCTTCGAACCTCGTGTGTAAATTCGATAGACAAATTGCGAGGTGCGACAATACTCAGATAAAGATTCCTAATTTGCTTGAATTCCCATACGTACTAGCTGCTTAGACATCAGAAGCGAAACTGCAAATGACGAATTCGACGAACAAAACGCTTCTCAGGGTAGAAAGAGGTGACGAATTAAGCAAATTGACAAATTAGACGACGGCGAATTAGACGAACAGAAATGTACACAAAAGATAGGGATTATGCCGGGACCGACGAAAAAGTGACGAATTAAGCGAATTGACGAGTTAGACGAGTTCTACTGTATATTGAATGGGAGACTTAAAACTCGCAAAGCAACTTGAATTAGTCTTAAGTTGTAATGCAGGAAAAAAAGCACCATTTCCGCTGTATGTGGCTTTTACGATGACGATGTAAACGAAGAACAGTTGCACAGGAAAATCCAAAAATTTTTGGCAGGCAATGATGTAAATAGTGCCATTCTAAACGCTACTTTGAAACTATTGGCGCAAAACCGAACTTTGACATTTATTTTCGCGTTTAACATGTTTACTGCGCATGTATTTCGCATTGCCCTGTAATACATGTGAAGCAGAGCGTACCTTTAGTGCACATCGTCGCATTAAATATTATCTCCAATCGAGCATGATTGAACGTAGGTTGAATTCTTGTTGTTCACTAAATATTCGCTCCACTGTGACAGACGAACTTAATGTTGAATGATAGATGGATGCTTAGATTAGTAGGGCTGCAGTTCGCACACATACTTTTAGGTAATTGATTGTTTTCCATTTTTCATGATTCCACTTTAATCTGGTGTGAACGTGTTCTGAACGTTTTGAAAAACTCATGAATGACCAATTAATTGTGATTTGCCTGTAAAATTGACATTTGCGTGAGAGACGCTTTGGAACATTTCAACCGATATTATTTTACCAATTTTAAGCAGGTTTTGACGTCATATTTTGTGGCGTCATGGATTTCGCACACCCGTAGAAATTTCAAACTCGGCGCCTGTGGTCAATGCTATATCTTTTGCAAGGGCCCCGACGCAATGAGTTCGTCGATCTTTGACACAACTGATGTATAGGCCTACACAGGGTTGTAGTGGAGTGGTGTTGCAACCTCTCCGTTGGCGTTGCGTTGAATGTGTGATTTACCAGGAACGGGATGTGCGCGAAGAATAACACCCAAATGTAGTACAAGCAATAATAGAGTGATCGCGGCGCCTGATCTCTATTGTTGCTTGCTGCCGCAGTGTGAAGCTTTACGCACTTGCCTCTCGGGCTTTCCCATCGCAACAGTGTGAATACGTAGGAAAGGCGTTCCCACACCTTTTTTAAGTTTTGCTTTGAAATGAGTTTGAAGTTATTTCAAAATGGCTAGTTTTTTGAGTGCGTTCCTACACCTTTTTTGTTAGTACTACATCCCTGGGCCTAAATCACCGAAACTTGACCTATTTTTTAAATGGTTTAAGCTTTTCAAACAATTGTTTTAACAAATGGCTTAGTTCGCATAAAAAAGTCGTGAATCTGAAAAATACCGCAGTACAGGTTGGATACAGAAACTTCTGGTGGGAGAATGACCAAAACAAACTCTACTGTAAATTTTTTTCTTTGTATAAAAATTTCAGCGGGTAAACTGCATCAATCTACAGAGTATCAAACGGAAAACCCACTCAGCAAGCACAATAGATACCAGCCATCTTACTGTTAACTTGTACTATCTTAAAGGTTGAAAGATGCGTTGTTTTCTTTACCAGTTTTAACGACTTGAGTTTAAGTTTAACAAATGATTTTAGTTCGAATCCATTCTGATGCCCCTTGCCAGGGACCCCACAGAACGGAGGCATTACTCCCCTGCCCTTGAAAGGGGGGCAGTGGGGCAGAGGTGCCTTTTCACAACAGTATCATAAACAATTTCATGGTTTATCAAAATCGACTGAAACAAATTTATTGTAGCTATTCGCCCACCCAGAAAATCCAGAATGGTTTTCTGTAACTTCTATTATTATTTTGAGGTCAACATTGTTGCTGAACAGAAACAAACAATTGGTAACAATTTTTTTGGTTTTCATAAGTTTCCATTGCTTTTAACTCTTTCCTCGTTAAAAAAACATTGACGTCTATTTTGTGACACATCACTTTGTATTTAAACCGTGTTTCTCCTAAAATTTGGAAGATTAGCATAAACACACTTGTCGTGCCTAGTGGCATTAGGTTAGGTGTTCTTTTCAACCAATTCTTCTCTATCCCTATAACAGATGTGCCAAATGATTTCTCCAAAATTACATTGTGTATTGCTTGCCTTTACTTTTCTTTAGTTTAGTTTTTTTATTAATAGCCGAATATTTAAATGCTGTTCGGGCACCTCGAGTAGGTAAGCTTACGGTTTTTCGGTGCCCTGGCTGAAGGTTAACTGTTTGGTGCACTGCGACCAGACAACCTGATATACTTTACTGTTTGTTTTTATTTATTGGCCGCAATGGAGTGGGGGTACTTGTATCTCTGTCCTGCAGTCAAATACAATGCAATAAATTGCAAGACACTGAGATGTATCCGTCAATGAAAGCTTTTTACGTGCGTATATTCTGTACAGAAGTTTAATTGTAGAAGTTTGTAATCTCAACCGTACCAGCACTACTAAGCAACCAATATTTTGCCACACCTGTACCACGAACTTTAATCGTTTTATCACTCTTTAGTAAAAAAAAAAATTGAATAAAAGACACCAATTGCTCCTCAAAGTCCATTCGGCAATACTTGAGTTTGCAATTTGGTTGGTGCAGTGTGATCAGTTGGCCATGACGAATGCTTTGTTTAGAGTCCCAGCCATATCGTCACCTTAACTGCTTTGAAAGTCAAAAATCAGATTTAAACGCATTTCTTGTCCTTGATCTTCTTTTCATTAATCAAGTGCATTAGGATATGGGTAAAGGTATTTTGAAATCATCGGCAAAGTAATTTTTTGTTTTAGAAGGAAACAGCGTCCAAACAGAATAAACGGACGGCCACCTTCCACTTGGCAAAATCCGACACTTTTCATTGGAAATTCAATGAAGCTGATTCGTGCAACCCAAATCAGATGAACTCGTGTAGGAGTGACTGCTTGCAAGATCCACCAAAACATCACGAAAAACTAAAAGCGTGAGGTCAGCTGTTAGACAACCGCAGCGAAGTGTTGACAACATCGCAGCCAATCAACCGCTTGCACATAGAGGCAAACAACATCCAAGAAACCGATGTGCAGCTGACATCTGCAATTCTGTCACTTCATTTAAGAAATGCCCGAAAAAAATCTCGGTGGTATGGCAAAAAAGCACGTTGCTACAGGCGAGGTGCAAGGAAAGTGTCCTGCGAGAGCTACATGATATGGCGCAAGAACGCACACAATTGTGTTGTAAACAAATTGTAATTAATCTAACCTAGATTATCTGTTCCTGTGTTGTTGTGACAGTCGTTTTCCTTGAGAGTTCAGTCTGTTTCTTGACAATAAAGTGCTTTCTTCAGCTTTGTAGTCGATTTGCAACAAAATCGAAATTTTTAGTAAGCCCCTAGTAAGGGTGCGTTATCTTCTGCAGAAAAATCAAGGCTGGTTGGGACTTGAAGGCATTTTAGGTGGAGAAATGTATTCCAGGAACAGGCGTCCTGCGTTATTATAGCAACATGAGGAAAAGTATTGATTATGAAACCGCAGACAAATAAAGTTAAAACAGGCTTTAGGTCTACTGTACCTGCCTCCAACTCCCAACATTAAAAGCACCAGAATTATGAAACGCGAAACGGTCGTGTTATGAAACAAAACTATGTGAGAAAAAACACGAACGGCAAAAATCTTCAAGGTTGGAGAACGAGTGTCAGGAGCGGAGATTGGAAGATCGGGTGCTAATCTGTAAGAAGCAAAAACTAAGACAGGGTTTGCAGAAACGCATAGCTGTGCTTATTCTAGCATGTAAAACAAAGGTGTTTGGAAAAGGGTTCTCGTCGTTCGGTATTTGCGGACGAACGATTTGGTACTGCTTGCATCTTCTGAACAGGACTTTTGCGCTGCGTGCGACCAAGCGGGTATGAGAAATAGAACCAAAACACAGGTATTATCTCCAGAGAAACGCAAGCTAACGCGTGCTCAAAGCGGCAAATACACTGCAGGTCTTAGCACCATTACCTGTACTGCATAAGCTTTATCGCAGTGATAAAACGGGAGCTTTCAAACACAAAGCTGTCAGTTTTAATCGCAAGTGGCAGAGATTGCAAGAATCCAACCAGACACTCCTCAACAAAAAGTGCGCAGCTGTGAAATTCTTTTAAGCCCCGGATGTCAAGCCACTTCTCCGAATGCAGTTACGTTGGTTCGGCTAGGTGACCAGGATTTACCAGAACGCATTGGCGAAGAACGTCCTGCTGACTACACCCACAGGAAAGTAATCCTGAGATTGACCAGCCAGAACTCTGACATTGCCAAAAACCGCAAAATATTGCGAGGCTGCTGCCCCCATAACCCTCCCCAGAGGAAACAAAGGGTATGAAAAGTAAAGAGTCGGCTAAAGATAAATAAACCTAAACACCAGAACAACTCGTGTTACCTGTACTGCTGTAGCTGGAGCTATCAAAAGAATCTGAAAACTCCGAGTCTGACGCGTCGTCAGCTGTGCACTTGCTTCTGAATTTCATTCCTTGGCAGCATCCCGATGTCTTCCCGCACCTATAGGTCTTAGAACAACCGCTAGTTCCTACAGTAAAACAACTTTGACCACTAGATCTCATGTAGTCGGATGTTAATTTTGCGTAGACCGAGCATGATCCACCGCTTGACTTTTGACAGCGACTGTAGGAAATCGTGCAGTCAGGGTAGCTGGAATAATATGAGCTCGAACCACAGCACCCTGTGGAGCTAGCCGCCCCATAGGTTGCCGAGGTAGACTTACAACACTTCGATGAGGAGCACGCCGACCTCGAACCTCCTGATTTGGAGCCTTTGCAACAACCTGAATAAGTTGACCTGGAACAGAAGGAAACAGAGGACTTGGTACAACCCGACGATTTCCCGGCTGATATACTGCAGCCACTTCGCGAACCACTTTTGACTGAGCGGTCCATAGTCGAGTAATCTCCAAAACCACTACGGCTAGACGATGCAACTGATGCTGAATTCTGCAAAAATAAAGAGCTCGCAAGACAAATTCAATCGTGCTGGGAAATTAAGGTCGGCGTATGGAGTATTACCTCATTCTTTCTCATCACCTGAAGCAAGCCTTTCAAAACAAGGTTGCTTGGGATCCCATCAACACCTCTAGAAGGCATTGGCGTTGAAGTTCGGCAGACAGCACACGGAATACTATGAGTCAAAGGCCGCTTTGCAGCCACATAACCTGAACAAAAACCGTCAATGCTTGAAGATGAATACAAGTTATCCGTAGATGAACAATTAAAACACTCAAGTGATAGCTGGCAACTGTGCTAAATTGGCTATGTTTACGGGACTTTAAAAATTAAGGCAGATGACTGATTAAGGCAGATGACTGAACGTTTCACACCTTACCTTTAAGACATCCGTAACAAAACGAGTGCTGACATTTGAGAACGCGAGGGTCCTTGAACTGAGAGCAGCATATTGGGCAAGTGAGAAGGTCCTTTTCAAGCTGTTCCTGTAGTTGACCATTGTACGACATCTTTGATTTGACCAGAGCTCAAAACGTATTTGAACACAAAAATATGCAAAAGCAAAACGAACGTAACTGGAAAAGATGACGTACGAACGTAACTGGAAAAGATGAAGTGTAGCCAGGGCCGGCCTTAAGCCGATGCAACCGATGCAGCTGCATTGGGCCTCGCGCCATGGTGTTTGGGTAGATTCATTTTTGCCAGATACACCTTGCGCTTGAGAAATCAGTACAAAGGCCATATAAATTTCATTGTTAACAGAGAACGCTCTCGTCAGAACTAGCAAATTTCCTCTCGAACGTTAGCAAACGTGCTCAATTCTCGTGTTAGTGCTGTACTGCATATCTGTGCTCTACCACGATTGTTGCACGGTCGACTGAACACGATGACGTCATAAAATCACTGCTCGGATGGGCCCTGCGCCTAGGTCTTGCATTGGGCCCCGCATCTGCTAGGGCCGGCGCTGAGTGTAGCTTTACACAGTACAATGCACCCAAAATCTTGCTCGTGCATTCCACGCTGAAGGCCCAACGCTTGCAGTAAACTTGAGACAAAGCTAAAAATTATATCGGCATCTTGAGTTATTGGCTGAAAGTGGGCAGACGCATCTGAAAGGGATCATATACCACCACATCTAAGCCTTCTAAACACTCGAAAGATTGTGGTATGACTGACTTTCGCATTTAGCATCATCATCTTACAACAGTGAAATCCGATATCATTCACTGAGGTGACAAGCAGGCCCGTAACCAGCTTGGGACACCAGGAGGAGCGAACAGTTCTCCGAGATGGGCCAAAATTTTTGGAACTGTGTCCAATATTTTTAAATTATGTCCAGCACATTTTTCCAGGGGGCGAAAAATTTTCTAGGGAGGCTTCGCCCCCCCTGGTTACTAGTAGAGCACAGTCAAGTCTAATGCTGAATGGTTTAGGCAAACGCTGAAGAAGCATGGCTATAAATTCATAAGCAGACTCATCAGTTCTTCACTTGTTTGATAGTTCCAGAATCCAGAAAAAGTAATTTATCCATAACCTAATATTTACACGTGCTGAGAATAAATGTCTATATTAATTCACAATATAACCGACAAACCAACACAATACAAACATGAAACAACGAAATGCCGAGACTCGATCCCGACATTCTTTTTATCTTGCAACAAGGCAAGTCTGTATAGTGCCATTGCTTGTAACCAACCCCTTAATGGAAACACCTCAAGGCAAACGCTGCATTTGTTTGCAAAAAACGTGTTTTTCTGATTGCTCAACACAGTCCAAAAGGCAAACTCGGAATGTGATTTTGGTCAGCTAAGATGAAAAATTACTCACCTGCGTTTCAGAAACGTCGCTGACACAACGCTTTTTTAAAGCTTTGATGGAACGAACGCCAAAGCTTCCAAAAACGGCTGTCATTTTAAGCCAAGACGCCTGCAAAGCTTCAGACAGAGAAATACCCTGCACGCACACAATCATTTGGATTAAGGACGGGCAACGCGAGGTGCCTATAGACAAATATAAAATAACTGATCGTCCGGTTATGGCAATGATCGTACTTTTAGTAACATTTTAGTAAATAAAGCGTACATAAAATACAGAATACTATTCCATCTTGAAAAAAAGGTTTTGGAAATATCCTCATCAGTGCTCTGACTGTGGCATAGTTTGATAAACTTTTCCATCGATCTATGAGTTTACAGACTCGTCATACTTTCGAAATTAATCCGAAGTGTGACGGTGCAAAAGTTTTTCCATCTCTGTCCAGTCAATTTAGCATCCAAGGTACTTATCGTTAACACACTGCTGACAATTCCCTTGCGGTCCTGCAAGTCACCAGGAGGTAACAGGAAAACAAGTGTTTTGACGTCTATTTTGTTATCTTGCAAGCAACTTATACCTGCAATCTACATTCCTGTTGTTTCGGAACAAAGCGAACAGGCCCAACGCATTGTCTCCGCTGCTGTTTTTAGGTGAGATGCAGCGCTACGAGATACCACCTGCTTTCACCTACTTATTGGAAGTACAGTATATTACAGAGGTGTTTGCGTCCTAAGAACATTTTTCCATTACAGAATAAGCACATTCTCTGAGTTGGAAAAAAGTATAGCAAAGGCAAATGTGATGAAAATGTTTAAATACTTCTGCTGCAAAAATGGTAAGAGATTTTTTCCTTAACACAAGTTGATGCAGGCAAAGACGGCGAGCAATACTCGCTCATATGCGTCTCGTTTTTTTCTTGTCTACCACTGAAAATCAACCTTTGTTGTGATCGACATGGATAACGAGGCTTGCACTTGAACATGATCAGCAATAAAGTAACTGTAGAGGTTTGAGTCGGGGGGAACTTATCTGAAAGGGGCCTAGTGGCCACTACAGGGGGGCCACTAGCCAGAAAAGAAACTTGAGAAATGATGGTGAATCAGGATGTGGATGGCTGTACTAAAACTCTAAATCACCGGAAAATAATCCGAAAAATGCAAAAAAACAACCTACTGAAAAGCGAAATATAAGCTAAGTGGGGGCCCGGTTTTTACATTTTGCTTGCCAGGGAGGGCGTTTCGCCCCTCTGCTTCCCCGTTAGTTACGCCACTGACGATCAATGCTATTGGTTTGAATTCAAATGCGTTCCAACATGCAATTGACTGCGAGTACGTTTGCTTAAATTGTTTCTTGGACAACACCTCACTGTTTAGCACTTTTCAAGTCCATTCACATTACGATCCTGCTATTGCTGTTCTTGGGAAGTAATTTAAGCTAAAGGTTGTGAATACAAGCAATAAAATCTGTCTGATAGCACAAATTTCGATCTCTTAATTTCCTTGGTCTTTTTTCTTACTAATAAAATTGTGACTCCTTCTTTTCCTTGTTCATAATCCCCACTAGACTTGGACAACTAGAATTTTTTAACTTTTATAAATTAGATTAGAATTAAAATTAGCGGATTTGCGAAAAACAGAAAGTCAACTAAAATTCAAAGTTTGAATTACATTTACTCAAATCAAAGCAACTTTAATCCAAGTCCAATGCATGCCCAAATGTGGATTCATTCTCATAAGCATGAGAATAGCAAAGATTTGTAGCCTATGCCAAGATTGGCGCGTTTCCCGCTGTACAATTCAGCTGCATGAAAATCAAGAAAATTTTCAAAAACTCATCTAATTAGTGAGCAAATCGTGTCAAAGCCGCATTTTTCACAGCATATACCTTCACATTAAAGGGAGGCACAGACAAATATAAACGGGGCCGCCCGCCACAATCCTCCCACCGGCGACGTCCCTGGATCATCCCTCACGTGGTTACGATTCGAAAACTGATGCTGTCACGGTTCTCGTTCCGAAGACATGTTCCGACGGAACCGATGTCATTGTCACACCCAGGAGTTCTCAAGCAGAAGCCTTGAACAAAGGGGAATGATGTTCGTGTTTCCAATACCCTAAAACAAGGTTCTCCAAACTACGGGCGCGAAGCCATTTCATCCGGCCCTCGAAGACATTTCTATCAATAATGGAAGAATAATACTGTTACGAACACATGTTCTAATGTAGCCCTCTGACAAGAAAGTTTGGAGAACCCTGCCCTGAAGCATCACAGCTAACTGACTGTTGTATTTACCTGATAACTATTGTGACTTCTGTGTGTAAGTGGATAAGCAGTGTGATGTGGTAATATAATCACTGTTAAGGCCACGTAGTTTGTAATGCAGCTATGAATGAGAATAGAAATTGATCGAGTTTTTCTGTTCTTGCTTATCAAGTGATGGGATAGCGGCATGGCACTTGCGACCATATGGTTGCACTCTCCAGCCTCCTTGCACGAGGATGCATTCTCGTTTCATCTTTAAAAATACCGTTGGGCAATTTAGCATTTTTGGCAAAATCGGAAATTAGAACTAAAAGTAGAGTACTGAAGCTTTTAGCAAATTAGATTCAACTTAGAATTACCGTCATTTCGCTCTAATTCATCAAATTAGGAAACTAGAATTGTTTAGTTGTCCAAGTCTCATCCCCACATCTTCACGAAGTGTATTCAGCAAATCCATCGTAGAATACAGGGTCAAGTAGCCCAACCGTTGAGAAATGATGACAGTTTCATTACCTGCCGTCGGAGATAAAAGTCTCTCAGTGTTTTCTAAAAAGTTCCGAAAGTTATAATAGAGCTCATAACAGCACGAAAAACATGGTAACATTTTAGGAAGAAGGCATCAGAGAATAAGTTGTTGCAACTGACGTTGCTTAACTATAGTTACATCACAACATAACGAGTCAACATTTCGCCGCAAAGTAATTACAGGAAAAAAAGTACCCATACTGTTTATGTACAACCAGTCAGTAAGCATAAACCGTGTGCAAAAAAACTAACTCTAAATTTGATTGAAACGTTTACTTCCGAAAGTTTGAAGTATCGAAAGATGTGATTCCCAATTTTGACTTGGTCATGGTTGGTTTCACTTGGTCATGGTTCGTTTCACTTGTCATGGTTCGTTTCACTTGGTCATGGTTCGTTTCACTTGGTCATGGATCGTTTCAAGAAAAGTTCGGACCAATGGACGTGCTGCTCACCAGTTTGATATTTTTATTAAAATTATTACGTAACAATGGCAACAATTACGTAGCACCATGGTTTCGAAAACATTTTATAAAAATCTCTCTTGATAAAGATGTAAAATTGTAAATCAACGAACTGAATATTTTGATTATGAAACGTTGATATTCGTTAAACAGCGTATTAGTACATCCATCAATGCCATTAAGCAAGGGCTGCACAGAACCACTGGCACTTTTCCGGTAACCCCTAAAGGTCGTAACCCTCAGAGTGAGGGCACATTCCCATGTTTAATAAATAAAAACTTGCGCGATTACCAGTTTTTTAGTAGACAGCGGAGTTGAAAAAAAGAAATTTTGCGTTTCAAGATTCGACTTCAATATCACAGTTAAAGAGCAGCTCCTTTCACATATTATACCGAAATAGTGAAAAATAAACTTGTTTACGCAGTTTTGAATTTTGTATTCAAAGATTAAAGTATAAATACCTAGAAAATGCAAAATATTTTCTTATCTATAGAAAATGGAAAGTTGTTATTAAAAGATGATTGTCATAAAATTTTAATGAATTTGTGTTAATGCAAAGATCATCGAAAGTGAATCTAGAGCAGAGGTCTCAAACACGCGGCCCGCGAGGGCGTTTCGTGCGGCCCGCGATGCTGTTTGGGAATTTTCAAATAATCAACATTTAGGTTGCCAAGTGCCTTGAAAAAAGACGCACGAAATAATTGAATCAAACCTGAGTGATACCCCGCGCGGTTTTCGTCCCGGCCGTAGCAATACAGACCACAATTCACTTTCTAGCAAAATTTTGAGAAATCTTGGGAGTATGCTAATGACATATTAACATGCATTGTCGACCTCGAGAAAGCATACGACCGGGTTCCTTGTGAAAAGCTTTGGGGAGTGTTGCGTGAGTACGGTGTTGACGGCCGTCGGTTACTGGCCGTCAAATCACTATATTCCTGCTCAGACGTTTGGGTCCGTGTCGGGAGAGTTAAATCACGACCGTTCGCCGTTGGTGTTCGCCTCCGACAAGGGTGTGTGCTCTCACCAGGGACGGATTTAGGCATCGCGGGGCCACAGGCCATCTTAGTTTTTGGGGCCCCGCGCAGGTGTGACCTATTTGGCCGTTTGTCTGAAAAGCGTGAAAGTGTGCTGCTCGTATGTGTAGTGTCCCCTCAAAAATCTATCTTTTGTTGTGCCGACTTTAATTCCACGATTGTCTTAGATCAGGTGTCTCCAAACTACGGCCCCCGACGCCATTTCATCCGGCCCGCGAAGAGATTTTGTCAATAATGAAAAAATAATATATTTGCGAAGAATTTCTTGATTTGGCAAAATGAAACATATCCCGAAACGATCACATTACGTATTATGTCCGCCCGTCCGACTGTTGTATTATAGCGTATGTGGCCGTCGGACAAAAAAGTTTGGAGACCTTCATATGGAGCTTCAACAAGCAATCTCTGTTTGCGGGAAATCTAGTTAAAATCAACCAAACGTAGTATCCAATACTGACAATGTTGCTTTTCATCGGAGGATAGTAGTGTCTGGCGGTCTTGCGTTGATGTGAGCTTTTGTCGGTGAAAAACTGTATATCAGTTAAGTACCGTTTTTTCTTTTTCATTCTTTTTTTGTAACCGCTTTCATACAGACGGCCTGCATCTCTCTCACGCCAGATGCACAGTATTGTCGTGTTGTTACTGTACTGATAAGAGTCTAGAGTAGACATTTGCATTTCCGCTCGTTTCAAGGTAAATTGTGAAGTTATGCCTCTGCACAGTTTCACAAATTTTTAGTCAATATTGAGTCGTCATAAGAAAGAGTTGCGCGGGCCCCCCAAAATATGCGTAAATCCGTCACTGGCTGTCACCGCTCCTTTTCATAGTTTAACATCACTGGTTCTCAACTTTTTCGCTGACGGGAACCAAATCCTGACCTATGAGATTGTCGGAGAGCCTCACTAAAATTTTTTAACACAATTCAATTTACACGTTTTGTTTTACAGCAGAACGAAGTCTGTTACACAAAATATTAGACGTTTTATTGAAAGACTGCTGAGGGCCGCACAAAGAGTGCCTGGGAGCCGAATGCGGCCCTCAGAACCGGGGTTGAGAACCACTGGTCTACATTAATTGGATCGACAGTCACAGCCGAGTCGACGAGGATGTCACAGTCGGGAGCTGCAGGATCAACCGTTTACTTTTTGCAGACGGTTTGGTAGGCTACTGCTAGCATCTTCTCAACAGTCTTCAGCATTCACTCAATCTATTTTCTGCTGCGTGAGACAGAGCCGGAATGAAAATTAGAGCTAAAAATACCGAGGTACTCCTCTGTGTCTCTCTACAAACCCAAGGCAGTGTATGCGGCAGTACACTGCAGCAGGTGGAAACGTTCAAGTACCTAGAGGTGGTATTTACGTGTGACGGAAGGCGGAGCCCCAGGAGATTGATACACGGATTGGTAAAGCTAACGCAGTTCTGCGTGAGCTTCATCGCTCTGTGGCATAGGTGGCGGAACTGCGGGGGGAGCGCATGGGCACAGGCCACCCCACTTTTATTTCTGTGGGGGCCTGACCCCCACTTTTCAATTTCGAATTTTGCCTAAATATCGTAAGTTTAAGTAACACAATTAGTATTGGGTCCAGTGTTAAAGCAAATCGTTTAATGAAAAACATGTTGCAGAATTTTGGCAGTATTTTGTGGATATTATTTCTAATTTGGCAGTGGATTCGGCGGGATTCTGTAATTGTTTGGCAGAATACACCGTGCACAGTTTGTCTCCCGGTAATGAATTGCTTACCGCATTGGTGTTGTTGAACAGTGTTGCCAGATGGTGTAATACAACACAATTTTTCACAAATCTGTGTAATTTTACATGCTTGTGTGCATGGGCGTCGGAAGGAATTTTTCCACTGGGGCCACTAGTGGATTTTTCCAAAAGTTTTTCTAGGGGCCAAAAGCAGTGAAATTTGGTTGTTAACACTCGAAACTGAGAAAACAGCCTTTTTGTTGAAATTTTCAAATTCTTGCCCCTCTTCCGACACCCATGCATGGGTGTAGGAAAAAGTTCGTGCCACACCATTAAAAATTGGGGTATTTTCAAAGCGTTTCAACACCATTCTAAATAGTTTAATTTGCTGAATCCTATACGCAAAATGAAATGGTTGACAGATCAATTCCAATTGTGCTTTTGTTTTTGCATTGGCAACGCTAAATAGCTATATTTTATTTCTGCATTGTCAACACAGCTGGCATCCTTACAGACAACTTGCTGGTTGCTACGTGTTCTTTGTCTTATCTTTGCATTCCGGTATCTAATGTAGTTGTTCAATGAGTATTCAGTCAAGATACTTCTACAGTATGTTCAAGATGTGGAAAAGTTGTGATTTTGAATGTGGTTAAGACAGGTATCAATACTGCGTCATTTTTGCCTGTTTCCTAAGCTGCGTTGTTGGGGTTTTTAATTCCCAGTGGTTTCTCCGACGAGCGACATACCGGCTCCTCGGGCTTAGCCCGAGTCTTCGATTGCGATTTATATCGGATAACACAAGCTTGCTTGCTTTGTATGTTTGTGCCATCACCCAGGGTCCCACTTCAGTAAGTTACTAACTCGGACTCTTTGCTTTGGACCTTGTTACTATTCATATATTTTCGTTCCATGTCTGGCCTTTCGCGTTCATGTTGCAGGTAACCTGAATAAAACAATATCGTTCGAAGCAGGCGTTCTCACGACTTCGTTCGCTCGCGCTTTACTCGAGCTCATCCATTAGATTCCGAGATTTCCTATACAGTTAAGTATTTTTTAAAACATAATTCACATCGCACTGAATGTATTTGGAAGCAATGGACTTGTATAGAACATTGGATTTGAAGTTCAATCCAATGGACAGTTACCATTTCGAGAATAATTTCAAATAAACGATAAATTGTCCAACAACTCGGGCTAATGTGAATGAGCCTAGTAAGCAGATGACTTCCTGGCGTTATCATTGCTCTGTGACGTATGTTACTCAACAACGGAAAAGTTATCTTGAGAATTTCTCATTGATTGTTGAATAACATAACGTCACAGAGCAACAATAATGCCAGCCAGAATGAAAGCAAATGGAAATTTCAGTGACGCAAGCCTTGAACGCTTTTATCCAGTCGGAATAAATCGTATGATGAGCCCGAGTGACGCTGATGACCTGGGGTCGCTCCTGTAACAGCCTATTTGAATTTCAGGTGGTTCACCGATACGTTTTGATAGTGGTGTAATTTTTTCTAAAAAGTGTAATTTAGACCTTCACGTGGTATATATGTAATAACGTCATATTTGTGAAGTCACAGTTGCCAATTCAAACGAAAAAAATTTTCTATAATTTTTTGACGTGCACATGTGCCCCCCACTTTGAAAAAGGTTCCGACCCGTGCTCTGTGGGCACAAAACGGGAGCTTTCAAACACCGCAAAGCTGTCAGTTTTCAAATCGATCTTTGCCCCGATTCTTATCTATGGTCATGAATCTTGGGTAATGACCGAAAGAATATTAACTCAGGTGCAATGCCAAAGATGGGATATTGAGAAGAGTCCACGGTGTGACAAAGGGGCGTACCGAGGTTAGATTGCGCCCGGGGCAAGAAACAAGTTTGTCGCCTCCATATTTGAATCTGGCTATTTTGGGATTAAATGTCCTGCATTGAAGAAAAACTTGCGACATTGTTGCGACTTTTCGGCGGCGCCCAGCGATTCGGCGTCCGGGGTATGGTTTCCCCCTCGTTACGTCTCGGTACAATGTGCGCAGCTGTGAAATTCGCAGTGCCCTGAATGTCGAACCACTTCCCCTAATTGAGAGAATACGACCACGTTAGTTCGGCCAGGTATCCAGAATGCCGAACGGAAGACAGTGAGGCAAGCCCTGCTGACTAAACCCACGAGAAGGCAACCCAGATGTCGTCCGAGGCCTAGGTGGAGTAACTGCATCTCCGATCTTGCTTGGCCCCGTCGTGATGTGGAGCCAGCAGAACTACCTGAAATTGCTGTTGACCGTGAGGTATTCCAAATTCTCCTGTGGATGTTGCCCCCGCAACCCTCCCTGGAGGAAAATCGGGCATGAAAATGAATGAAATGAATAACATTTACGTTAGTTTATTCACAGGTGTTTAACACGTTTTTAAAGCTCGACTGAAAGTTGATGGGATGCCTGCTCAACATCGCAATGCAAGATTCCAGCTCAAAATTGCACTGCGGACTAGAAAATGCAACAAACAAACAGGTACAGATAAAAAACTTTGATAGGTTTGCTTTTAACAATCACGAAAAGGACAATATTTAGTGCAAACGTTTTTTAAGAGTGATATTTGCTGGTGACGCATCATGTATGGATGAAGTCACCACAATGTCTCGGAATAGTCAGCGCAGTTGATTCATCGCATAGTTTGTTCTGCGCCGGGGTTGCGTTTGGTGCAAAAAACGAAAGTGTGGCAGGAAGCTCTACCAGAAGCTTTAATCATAGTGCTGTGCAAGCATTGTGTGGACTGTGGGTGCATGAAGTTTAACCACAGTGTGAGTGGATAGTGCGGCAACAAAATTTTTACGAGAAGCTTAAACATACGCATGAAAAAAAAACGAAACGTCAGTTAACGTTAACCCCGTAAGTCAGAGAAGCATAAGTCAGAATGGAGTTTCAAGTTTAACTACAGGAAGAAAACAAGCAGATTCGATTACGCGGGCTTGAATACGCATAACTGCAGTATAAGAGGTATCGTTTCTGCGAGTGAAATTTATTCTGATCCTACTCGTCTGCCGTGATTTTAAAAAATAGAAGCTTTGACCGCAGACCCTTGTGAAAAGTCATTTTCAAACCTTTTCTTGCGCAGAAAACAAGCATTGATTAGGGCAGGCGGAGAAAATCTTATAGTAGGGTCTGTGGTCTGATCAAGGCGTACCGCCTGCATCATGGTTGATTGATTTAATGACGTCATCGGTGATCGTTTTACCTTGGAAGACATTTTTGCATGTTTTCTAATAAGATGAAAATTCGAATACGTACCAACTCGATTTGATTTCATCGCAGAATCATCTGTCATAGGTGGCGGAACCGCGGGGGCCGCATGGGCCTAGACCCCCACTTTTAATTCTGGGAGGGACTGCCCCCCACTTTTTTGCCTAAATATCGTAAGTTTAAGTAACACAATTAGTATTGGGTCCAGTGTTAAAGCAAATCGTTTAATGAAAGAAACGTTGTAGAATTTTGGCATTATTTTGTCGATATTATTTCTGACATATTGTTTGTAATTTGGCAGGATTTCGTAATTATTTAGCAGAATACACCGTGCACAGTCTGTCACCCTGATATGGATTGTTTACCGAATTGGTGTTGTTGAACAGTGTTGCCAGATGGTGTAATACAACACACTTTTTCACAAATCTGTGTAATTTTACATGCTTGTGTGCATGGGCGTCGGAAGGAATTTTTCCAGGGGGGCCACTAGTAGATTTTTCCAAACGTTTTCCTAGGGTGGGTCAAAAGTGGTGAAATTTGTTTTTTACCACTACAAATTATGAAAACAGCATTTTTTGCTGAAATTTCCAAATTCCTGCCCCCTCTTCCGACGCCCATATGCTTGTGTGTAGGAAAAGTTCGTGCTACATCTTTAAACAATTTGGGTGATTTCAAGCGTTTTAACACCATTTCAAATGGTGAAATTTTACTGAATCTTATACGCAAAATGAAATATGTGACAGATCAATTTCAATCGTGTTTTTGTTTTTGCATTGGCAACGCTCGCTAAATAGCTATAGTTTATTTCTGCATTGGCAACACAATTGGCATCCTTACGGACAACTTGCTAGTTGCTACGTATGTTTTGTCTTGTCTCTGCATTCCGGTATCTAATGCAGTTGTAGAATCTGTATTCACATTCAGTCATGATACTTTTGTGTTCAAGATGAAGAAAGTTGTGATTTTGAATGTGTTTAAGACAGGTATCAATGCTGTGTCATTTTTGCCTGTTTTTTAGGCTGTGTTCATGGTGTTTTTAACAGCCCAATGGCTACTCCGACACACGGGCTCCTCGGACTTAGCCCTAGTTTTCGATTACGATTTATATCGGAGAACGCAAGCTTTCACGATATGAATCGTAATGCTTTGTATGTTTGTTCCACCACCCACGGTCCCACTTCACTAAGTTGTTAACTCGGGCTCTTTTCTTTGATCATTGTCACTGTCATATATTTTCGTTCCATGTCTGGCCTTTCGCGTTCATGTTGCAGGTGACCTGAATAAAACAATATCTTTGGTAATAGGCGTTTTCACGACTTCGTTCGCTCGCGCTTTACTCGAGCTCATTCATTAGAGTTTTCTCGGGCTCACGTAATTCATATCGGACTGAATGTTTTTTGAAGCAATGGATTTGCATAGAACATTGGATTTGAAGTTCAATCCAATGGACAGTTACCGTCTCGAGAGTAATTTCAAACGAACGATAAATTGTCCAACAACTCGGGCTAATATGAATGACCCTAGTAAGCAGATGACTTACTGGCGTTACAGTGGCGATTCTAGAATGAAAAAACTGGGGGGTACTGCGGGGCCCAGGAAAAAAGTAGGGGGCCAACATAAATATCTCTCCTGCATGGTGATTTTCCACTGTAATGAAGATTGATTTGGTATGATTAAACCTATCAAACTCAACATAGGCTTGTGAATATCGTGAGAGCCGTCGCCAGAAAGTCTTCAAATCGTTTAAAATTTTGCTGGCTAAAAGTTATCGCTGTATATGTCAATCAAACAAACTTGAACGTGAAATTAAGCAAAAAACTGGGGGGGCAAGCAGGGGGCCAGCCAAAAATCTGGGAGAGGCCATGGCCCATCCAGGTCTTCCCTTAGAACTGCCAGTGTGGCATTGTCATTGCTTTGTGACGTATGTTACTCGACAATAGAGAAGTTATCATGAGAATTTCTCGTTTATTGTTGCATAACATAACGTCACAGGGCAACGATAATGCCAGCCAGAATGAAAGCAAATGGAAATTTCAGTGACGCAAGCGTCGAATGGTTTTATGCAGTCAGTCAGAACAAATCGTGTGATTAGCCCGAGTGACGCTGATGACCTGGGTCACCCCTGTAACAGCTTATTTGGATTTCAGGTGGTTCACCGATACGTTTTCATAGTGGTGTAGTTTTGTCTAAAATAGTGTAATTTAGATCTTCATATGGTGTATATGTAATGACGTCATATTCCAATACTTGTGACGTCACAGTTGCCAATTCAAACCATAAAATTTGCTATAATTTCTTTTCAACGTGCACTTGTGCCCCCCCACTTTGAAAAAGGTTCCGCCACCCATGTCATCTGTTACTGTTAGTCCGTATCACGAACTCCTAAAAGTTGTTTCTCTATTAAGCAAACCTGTAGTAGAATATCTCATTTTGCGTAAACAAGTTCGGTACCAATTTTCAAGTGACAAACCATAAAACCATGCCAGCTGAGTGGCACTGTCTGTTGAGCAAGAAGACTTGAAAAACGATATTTGAGGCCTGTCCAGCCTCGTGCTCGACGTTGATGGGTGGGTGGAAGGGAAGAGGTCACGCGCGGTGTTGCCACTAACTCGCCACCAGTGCAGCATTCACTGCGAAAGCAGACGTGTGGCCCACGGCGCAAGCAAGCGGAAATGGGCGCCACGGTCCACTCGTGACACTCCGAAAGGAGTACAGAAAGCGATTATAAACGAGACTGAACTCCACTGAACTGAAAAATGTTCTCATCATACCCGTTCGTAAGACTTTGGATTCTTCTACTCTAGGCGCCAAACTGCCAAACTCTTGTGCAAGTAAAGTGTATTTGGAACTACTGTGGCGGCCAGAAGATGGCGCCACATGTAAATAAATGGTCACCGTGACATGGTGCCTATGAGTAACAAGTTACTGTGATAGTCACCACAAGCGAATTATCGTAATTCTCTTATCCCTATATTGGTATTTATTATGATAGTGCAACCTAGTAGTAGTAGAGTGAACTCAGTGAGGGAGCTCTATTGTTGCTGGTTGCTTTCCTGTTAGTTAATGCCCCGAATTGCCATCTTTCGCTTGTGCTTGTCTCAGTAGTTCAAGGCGATTCAGTCAACTGCAACACTACACAGCATCATAAATCCTGATGCACATGGGCTGCAATTGAAACGGCGCGGCATTTGCGATAATTGCGTCTCGACCGTTTGAGTATTCACACGTAAGGCGGCTGCGAAGGCACAAATGACTGGTCGCGACGACACAACTGTGCTCAGTAGAGCGTTTGAAATCCTCGCTAACAGCGAAATAGGCTTCTTCATCTTCTTCTGCATGTGTCATCTGCGATTTTTTAAATATTTTGTTGAACACGATGACAAACACATCTACATCACAGTAACAAACAAATGAATTCAGCATTTCAGCTGTTTGCAGCAAATGCAAAGGTGTAGGGACAGTTTGAATGCACAAAAGAGTTTGATTTCCATCAAATACTGCTGCTTAAGCTAGTAGCAAATTTAGCAAGGCACATACAAAGAATCATAGTTAGAGGGTCATACTCAGTGAAGTGTTACATAAACATTGCCTGCTGATCACAAAGTTTAAAGTGCGGTGAGCCTGTCTCTAGAAACATTCAAGACAGGAAGTTTAAAACTGAGAACTGCTTTCCAAATTATTA
>Ga0210059_1004182_pt1 | contig 23248 bp, 17 predicted proteins | sample Ectturendosymbi2_FD_188042 | JGI IMG/M metagenome (GOLD analysis project Ga0210059, IMG submission 188042) | Ecteinascidia turbinata endosymbiont from Florida, USA - Sample 2 (SPAdes) (version 2) | ecosystem: Host-associated > Tunicates > Ascidians > Unclassified | place: Key West, Florida...
GGGCGGGCGGGTGGGGTTAAGGAAGCAAAGTTTCGAGAAGCAGAAAACACGAAAGTTTGTCGAAAAAGCAAGGCGTACTTCAGAATTCCTACCGCGCTCAACAACAGTGGAAGCAGTAAAAGCAGTTATTGTGAAATAATCGTTCTAATCGCGATTAGGGTCTGAACAGGCGCAAAGTGCGAGTTGGTTCAATCGAACCCCCCTCCCCAAAACTCGCTAATCGCTTGAGGGTGCGATGCTTCAGTTAAAGCGTTCTTTTGCCGCATTTAACGCAAACCAGGGGTCTCCAAACTACGGCCACGGCCTGTGAAGCCATTACATCTGGCCCGGGGCCATTTAGTCGATGATGAAAAAATAATATCTTTAGACAAAAAATTTGCTGATTCGATAGAATGGAACATATCCCGAAACAATCGCATTACGTATGATGTCTGGCCCTTGATGTTGTGTAACAGCTAAAACTTTTAAGAATTAGTAACAAAAAGGCAGGATACAGAAAATCAGCTATTTCATCAGCGAAGTGAATCTTTTCCGAGTGCCGACTGACTTGTAGCAGCAAGTCGTAAAGAAGGCGAGCGACCTGCACAAGAAACAAAGACCACAGTGAGTTGCAGTTGCTTCAGTCCCTTGGCGTTAAAGAAACAACGCAAAACAGCTGAAAATAAGTCTTTTATTTCGGAAGTGTGTTTAACATTGCAACAGAACGACCATCACACATGGCAGGCCAGCACAACACAAGGCTCGAAAAAGCTTTCTCAATTGCAGAAAATGTTACAAAATACTCGACCTCGTACAAGTAACTGATGACGCAGCCGCGGCAAATTTGTGTTGGCAATTTTGGCCCTTCGTAGGCCTCGCTGTCACATTTTAGCCCTTCGAAGGCCTCGCTATCACATTTTAGCCCTTCGAAGGCCTCGCTGTCACATTTCAGCCCTTCGAAGGCCTCGCTATCCCATTTTAGCCCTTCGAAGGCCTCGCTGTCACATTTTGGCCCTTCGAAGGCCTCGCTGTCACATTTTAGCCCTTCGAAGGCCTCGCTGTCACATTTTAGCCCTTCGAAGGCCTCGCTGTCACAGCGTAAAGGTTTGATTGCTTGCCGCTCGGGCTCTGACCGCAGCAAGCACAAGGCTGTCGCAGGAAAGCTTTTTCACTGCGACGACGCAGTTTTGACTCGGGGTCCCACACTGCGGCCAGCCTTTCAACGCGTGAGGTCAGTGAGTTCAGAAAACCAAACGCGGAAGGACATAGAAAGGTGGCGGGGCGTGAATGCGAAGAAGAACCGATCAGCCGCGCTCACTTACGTCCATCATGCATCGGGTTCTTTCGTGCTGGTATCGGGGAATGTAAGGTCCGATCAAATGGAAGACGTAGAGCAGTTGCAGCTCTGTGTGTACCACGGGACGGACCGTATCCTTCAAGAATCTGGTAAAAAAATGTACAGAAGAAAATGTAACCATTTCGCGGAAAATCGTTAAAAAAACATGATGTCATCAGCGTGACGGGAGGAACTTTGCGAATTGTCATCTTCTAAAGAAGGAGTTTCCAAACTATTTTTTCCGAGGACCACATAAGTTATTACACATCAGTTCGGGGGCCGAACTACTTAAGTAATGCGATTGTTTCGGGATATGTTTCATTCTATCAACAAATATTTGGTAAATAAAATATTTTTTATTATTATTGAGAAAAGGCTTCGCGGGCCGGATTTGGCCCGCGGGCCGTAGTTTGGAGATCCTGTTCTGAAGAATGCAAACAAAAGCTTGTGTTCTATATTAGCCAAAGCCGGCAACGACGGATTCATTTCAATAAAGACAAAGTCTCAAGCAGTCACGTACCGATGTCACGCTTCAATGACGCTCTTGACACAATAAAAAATGTTACGCTTCACTGACGTTCGTGACACAATCAAAACTGCTATTTTTACAGGAGCATGAAGCTCGATTCTTGCTTTGAATCATCTCTGCTCAAATATGACTTTTAACCAGGGATGTGGTGCTGACAAAAAAGGTGTGGGAACGCATTAAAAAAATAGCCATTTTAAAACAGCTTCCCACTCATTTTAGTTTAAAGCAAAACATGAAGGTGTGGGAACGCCGTTCCCACGCGTTTCCGCCCCACTACACCCCTGCTTTTAAATAAAAAAAAAACAAATAAGAGAAAGCAAAAGTTTGTTCACACTTTGCTAATATATTTCAGCATATCGTACATTGCTGTATTGTTTTTTCAGTGTGGAAAGATAAAAAAAATTATTCTTTTGGAGTGTTTGATGTCGAAGTTAACACAATACCCTCAAACTATATTTGTTATGTTGAAGCTCTGATGCAAAGACTGTATTTACAAGAGTGTAGCATTGGCAAAAGTCGCTTAGTAATAAAAACATTTAATATTGTAAAGAGATAAGGCTAAAAACACATAAATTACAAGATCTTTGCGATCTTAACAAGGGCGATAATTCAAAATCATAAAGCTACAAAATCCAATTAATTTTGAATTAAATAACAGCTGACGATGCCTACTTAGCAGGCGAAATATATACTCTGCAAGATGTTAGTGACTGATTCTTTGCTGGGAGAGAATTCCTTTCGATAGACGCAGTTTTAAGTACTTGCTGATTTTCACAAACATCTTGAAACAAGCACACCAGCGACGCACAACAAACAGCACTGCAGATTTTGCAAACAAGCAAAGGCTGTTCACATTCCAGCACCAAACTCGTGCAGTACTCACATAGAGACCGAGGACAGCTGTCCAATACTCATGTGGTGCCACGCAATGTGAGTGAGCGCGAGTAATCGGGTACACGGCACGTCAGTGTAAGACAGTTGTTGATTCGAGTAGGTTAAGATGTGGTACGGGTAGTTGCTGCCGGCTGCAAAACAACGTCGCCGTGGATCAAAGTCGCGCGCAAGCAGATTTGTGAAACAGAGGAACAACAGACTCGCATTTGAAAATGAATGTGCTGGTTTCAAAATACCGTACATGTAGAGTCAGGTTAAGGAACGAAATGCTGATAACCGAACTTTCTGACACAGGAACCATTTCACTAAAAGACGGCTTCAGATGTGGCCGGAGTCACATTTTCAGTCTCCGACTCCGCTCCTGTTCCACAATTTTTGAATCCGGATCCGGAATTTTTTTTTTAATTTGAGAGTCCGACTCCGCTCCTGTTCCACAATTTTTGAATCCGGATCCGGAATTTTTTTTTTAATTTGAGAGTCCGACTCCTGTTCAAACTCCGGCAATCATCGATGCAACCGAAATGACGTTTATGAAGACGACACAGACTCCTGCTCGGCGGGTTGCAAGCGCACCTCCAAAAGTTTTGATTTGCTGAAAATTTGGGCAAAATCCCTGAAAATCTGGTAAAATCCCTGAAAATCCGAACAAAATCCCTGAAAATCTGGGGGAAAATGGCGCCAAAGTTGTTTGACTTCAAAAATGGCACCCAACGTTTGCAGAAAGAAAGTGAAGACCATTTTTTTGGAGGCCACACCAAAAATCGGTCGGCAAAATTTGCACAACTTTTTGCGCAAGTTTGGGAAAATTTGGGCAATATTTTGCACCCCCAAAATTTTCTTGCACCTACACCCATGCTCCTGCTACTGCCGAAAATAAAAAGTGACTACGGATGTTTTTTTCATAAAATTTTGACACCGGCTCCGAAAAAATTGCACATTCCTGCCGGGAGTCGACTCCGGCGCGCCGGATCCGTGGCCATCTCTGGCGTACATGAGCAAACGTGCTACTGCTCGATCCTGGGCAACATAAAAACTGATGACCCAACATTGTGAAGTAGGACATGATTGGTATGTTGACCAAAACTCGCTTGGTTGCCCCAGCAACCAGTGCCAACTTTATCATGGGACATGGTTGGTTGAGTTTTGGTTGAAAATACATTTTTCATGTTCAAATTCACCATTTGTTCTGACAATGTGCAAAAAATAAGAAAATTCCATTAACACAGCAACAAAATGACAGGTTACTTCGGCTCAAAACGACAGGTTACTTCGGCTCAAAACGACAGGTTACTTCGGCTCAAAATAACAGGTTACTTCGGGTCAAAATAACAGGTTACTTCGGGTCAAGACAACAAGTTACTTCGGGTCAAAACGACAAGTTACTTACGTTCGATATCGGCAGTCAACGTGCTGCAATTCAACATTGACAATATGCTCTTGTGCAGTGGACGCCAGTATACCTCCTGTTGAGCAAAAGCAACGGATGAAGACCTGGCACTGAGGTTCATCACAAACATGATCGCGACACAACAACATTTTGGTGAAATTGAAACCGGTCCTTGCCCGCGAGCGTGCTTGTGCGGCGGCGTGAGTTTTTCTATCCTTGTTTACTTTTGCAATTCAAAATTTTTAACGCTGCACTTCCTGTCTGACGTCACTGGTCGCGCTTTTTCTTGCGAAGCGATATATATTTTCTGTATGCAGGAAAAGGTTTTTCGCCCGATAAGTAAAACATGCTTGCAGTTACGCTGGCAACACAAGGACATATGTCAAGCCTTCCGCGACTCAACCTTACAACGAGCATGATTGGATCAACTTAATTTGTTCATATTTGTCCAAACATGGCAACAGCTTGCGATTGCAACAGATATAAAATGCAAATTTTCACTAACAAATTTGCTGTGGATCATTTAACTCCAACCTGGATCGACATGCTTATAAAAATGCAGGACAACAGTAAAAACAACAAGGAACTGCTTGCACACGTGGGGTAGTAGTTTCGATTGAACTGCCAAGAACGTGAACTAAACTCGGAAAATACCTGTAAGATTTCCTACCCCAAGTCTTGTTTACGAAGTCATGACGCAGTTTCAATGTTTTTAATGCCAACAAAATTCTAAGTGCTAAAACGTTTTCCTCCATTAAAAAAAAACAATTGTAATATCAATACAATAACAAATGTTTAGTCAGTTCTTTGCGGAAACAAACGGTCATCGCAACGTCAGAACCAGTTCTACTACGTGAGCGCCAATGATTATAATGCTCGTTTAAGGTTATCCGATTGTTCGCAAACAGTAAGCATTGTTTGCGCATGCACTAAACACATCCAGGTGTTTCACGCACGCCATGTGCATCCGTTTTAAACTCGCCAAGGCAGTACCAACCGGCAATGCTGTCAGGATCAGGGCGGCGGCGTTCATCCAAGACACTGTATCCTTCTTCTCCACCATCGGTTGCCTGTAATTTACACGAAGCGATTTTCTGTTTACGGCACGAGGTGGAAATCGACGGCGCATGCAGGGGCGGAACGAGGGGGGTACAAGGGGGTGACAATTCCCGGGCATCGAAAAGTCCCAACAACGTCACAAGTACTTTCTTCAATACAGTACATTTGCTTCCGAAAGACCTCAGGTTTGAACATGGGGGCGCTAAACTTGCTTCTTGTCCCGGGCGCCATCTAACCTCGTTACGCCCCTGGATTCAGGGCGTGCTCCCTGCCGTCGTGCTACGCTTATAGTTTTTGATTTGAGGAACGAAGTAAAGTTTTGCTGAATGGCGGGAATCCAAACCGAAGCGATGTTGCGTGTTCAAACAACGCTTTAAAAATTTCGTGAAGCCAAGTTAAAAAGTTTTAAAGAGATATTTCTAAAGAAACAGAAAGAGTTTTCTGAAACAAATTTTCTTTACAGGATTCCCATACATTTTCAAAAACCATTTTCCATACTGTTTCAATAGCTTTTCTATACTAAATTTGAAGACTTCAATACCATCATTTAGCTTTACTTTTCTAATATTTTGTTAATGGAACTCAGTGCAAAAAACATCTGCAGAACTGTCATCAGCAGTGAAGAACAAAATTTGACTAAACAAATGGTTGAAATATAAATTTCCATACTTTTTCAATACTTTGTGTACATTTTGACCAAATTCAATACTTTTTCAAGGTCTTGAAAACCGATTTCACAATTAAATAGTTTTTCAATACTTTCAATACCGCGTGGAACCCTGTTTTTATGTCCAGCGCATCAGCCTGTGGCTTCCTTGCTTCTAAATCAACTATGTCCGACTCGTGGCCCGCATACGGCCCAGTCAAAAGTTTTTGTGCGGGCCAGTTAGGTTTTCGCTGTAATATAAAATGTGCCAAAGAGTCGCTACCATTGCAATTAAGTTGCTGATTAAACATGACACCGAAGACGGTAATAACGCGAGCATGAGACTTGCGCTTACAGTATCTTTCTGCGCATTCGGAAAGCTTCCTGTTCTGAGAATTTTCTTCTTCCGACCGTTTCTAAGAACTCCAAAAATTCCCAGCGTTTTTCTCTCAACAGACGATAATAAGGAACCAAAGTAGTCATAAATTCAACTTTCATATTAAACAAACAGCAAAGTTCTAGTATCGGCGGTTTGATTGAAGCCTTCCCATCACCAGAACACAACGCAGATCAGACGTCTTGTGCGCTACTCACGATTTCAACACAACATTCATGATGGACTGTCCGACAACTTGGGCAGGAATGGGGAGGGCGAGAGCTTCTACGCACGTGACCTGAAGCGCATGCGCACAAGCGTTCGGGAACTCGTTGAATCGCCAGTCACGCGGCGTGAAAGAAGGCGCGCCGTCGCCGCCAATGCTTGATGTCGGCGTTAAGGAAAATGTGATCGTAAAGACGAAGTGCGATAAAGGCGAAAAGCACGCGCTTTTGCTCAAACAAAAATTTTACGAACGACTAAAAAATTTTAGGGGCACACGATCATCTGTCGAAATGCTGAAGGGGTACATGGTCAGAGAAATGTTGGGAACCCATGATCTAAGCCTTGGCCAAATTTCAAGATCCTAACCATCCAAGCCAAGCCCACCGCTACCATTATACGTCACCATGTACATGGGACTCGGAGGGATTTTTTTCAGGGGGGGAAAAAGTGGATTTTTTCAGGGGGGTCCAAAAACATTTTTCAAGAGCGGGCCAACAGTGGTGAAATTACATTTCACCAACTCGAAACAAACAAAAAAAACAATTTTCTACTTAAAAGTTAATAGGAAAATATCAAATTTCAAAATCCGGGGAGCAAGCTCCCCAGCACCCCCCTTCCGACGTCCATGACCAGACAGGTACCACGATCCAAAATTCAACCAAACATCGTCGCCAATCGTTCGCGTTCGCCAGCAGAGCATATTTCCAAGCTAACTACGCCACCAACACAGAATGTAAAAGATATTGTCGACAAGTCTTTTGACCAGCTTGCAATAGTAACTTTGCGGAGGGATCCACTGAGGGTCGTTGGAACGAAGATAGCTGGCTACGAATTCCCGGGACAAGGACCATTCGCCCGGGCCACTGTCCTGAAAAATAAGGGACAAGGAATAGACAAACGAACAAGAAATGCGAATGGGCTGCGTTGCGTAGCAACAGGTAAAATTTCCAAATGCAAAAGTATTTTGGAATCGGTTTGGCGAGAAACATATCGCGCGGTTCCCTCTCTACAAATCGACGTACCTGGAAGGCATCGCGTTATTGCATTATAATAATCGCGATGGCGTCATTCATGCGTGTGTCTTAAAAGCTAGTGTTTCATCAAAGCAAATGTATTAGCGCCATCAAGCGTATACACTCCACTACCACCACGTATATATATCCTCGTCTTCTCTCATGTATTTGTGTGAACCTTGTTACTGCGATGCATGTTTAAAGTCTAGCGCCTTGCGTGTGGGAGTGAAGACGTTGCGCAATGCAATGCATTACTCCACTGATTTCAGACATGTGGCACAATAAACGGAAAACGAGTTCTTCTGTGGAACTAAAACCTTTCTTTCATTCATCAGGCAACGTTCCGCAACAACCTGCCTTCGTCAGTCAGGGCGAACAAGTCGTGATAAAAGCAGAGAGGCAACTTGGTACGTGGCGCGCACAACAATTACCACTAACTTTTGCCCCCCCCTGGTGGGGCACAAATCTGACGAAACGTCGAATGGCGATGCAAACGTTTCAGTTCGCCGGAGAAGCTGTTTCTTTGCCTGTGTGTCCATGATCGCGTCTTTCGGCTTTTGCACGTATTTCAAAACCGTCCTCCACTACTCAGCAGCATGTCCAGCACGCCCGGTTCATAAGCACACTGAGATTATGCAGTTTATCATTGGCACCATGTACGCCGAGTTTATCATTGGCATCATGCACGCCCGAGTTTATCATTGGCCTCATGCACGCCCGAGTTTATCATTGGCCTCATGCACGCCCGAGTTTATCATTGGCCCCATGCACGCCCGAGTTTATCATTGGCCCCATGCACGCCCGAGTTTATCATTGGCACCATGCACGCCCCAAACGTGTTCGTTTGGGATCAGTTCTTGATAGTTTTCATCGATCGCAAAAAGTGATGCGATGGGAGGCGATGTAATCCAATTGCATTGCGTTATTTGAATGAAATACTTTTACGAATATAGAATAGATCTTTGAGCATTCTCAGCAAGGTAATGTCTAAACGACCGTGTCTGGTTTTCGGTTTCGAAGGACTAAAAAACCGTGTCTCGTATCTGGTTTTGTGACAGATATAAAACTAAATTGGAGGCGTTCGCACCACCGCCAGCGTTCGCCCACCGCCAGCGTTCGCCCACCGCCAGCGTGGTAACGAGCACTGCTGTGCAAAGGGTTCCTGGTTGGAGTCATACCTTGGTTGCACTGGCTTTCATGACAGTGCACAAGACACTATGTTCTTTCTCACAAAAGATTGTATGTTGAAAGTTTTCAACTTTTGGAACCGTTATTGCTGTACATTCTTAAAAAGTTTAGAAAAGTAGACATGGGTTTAGATTCAGGGTTGGGGTTTTGGATTAGGTTAGGGTTAACAATTACTGTTGAGGTTTACAGTTAGCATTTAATGTCGAGGTTTAGGGTTTATGATCAGTGTTGAGCTAGGGCTTAGGGTCGCAAAATAATTCGTAGCCACTTTAATCGTTTACTCTGAGAAGCAACTGACATGTAAAGAAGTGGTCACATATTTCGCAGAGGTCATCACTTTTCTTTGATACGTTGTTTTTAGTCTTTCCAAGGCGAAAACAAGATACGGTCGTTTGGACACAGCCTTTCAGTAAAAGCTAATTTTGCCAAAATGCCTTTTTCAACCACACAGTGACCAAGTATTTGCCCAGATCATCCAACCACGCTTAAGCCCTCAATAAGAAAACACCAACCATTCTATAACACGTTTTACACGTTCTCAGCACGTCTTGGCAACACAGAACACACCGATAGCCATCCGATGATAGTGGAAACCAATTTTTTCTTCAAGTTTGGCAAGTCGCGTAGTTTTTCTTCATAATAGCTGAGAGTATTGAACAGATAGCTGATGGGGTGGTCTGTGTGAGAAGAGAACAACGGGTTCAGGGTTTGGGGGAAGGAAGTATAATGGTTTCTACAGACTTACAGCAGTGGAATGTTCTCGAAGGAATCTAGTTTAGTAAGTGCAGCTATTGCGATCAGATCCAATCAATTTCTTTATAGCAAGTCAGTCGAACGACATAATTCGATCACGCCCAACATTCATACGAATAACTTGAATGAGTGCAAGTTTCATAAGTGAAATACGGACAAATGAACGTTGCAGAGCCTGGGTTATTGAACTGGGGGGTGTGAGAGATTCCGCAAGGGGGCGCGAGTATGTAAGCGACATATTGTCGAAAAGAAGGATTAATGGCAAATAAATTGTTGTTCTGGTTTTGTGTTTCATTGTGACGCAATAGGTGTGACGCGAGTATCAATGACTAACGCCAAAAGAGGGCGCGACTGAATGAGTTCAAGAACGTGTTTCAAAGGATATCAAAAACAACAGCATCTCTGAATTACCGTGGAACTTGTAGAGGGGTCCAATGTGCTCCAGCAACAGCTCAAGCCACTTGTTCTGAGGCAGCAACTCCAAGCAGCGGTGAATGACCAGATCGAGGACAGGCAGGAAGCGCAGAGTGATGTTGCTGAAGTAGACTGGCAAGTAGTGGGGAGTGTCCATGGAAGCTGCAGGAAGAAAATACTGATAAGGCTGAAGCAGAGAGGACGCGAAACCGGTTCTGAGCACTCGGCGTCGGAGCGCTTTGTCCAGTTGGGGGTTAAATCATTCCCGCCTAACCGTAGAGCGGACCAAGTGAATTTGGACCGAAATCGAGATATAACTATTACAGGAAGAAAGAGCATTAAATTGTTCTTATCACAAATTTTCAAAGCTCAGCAACAAATAAAAACAATTTGGCGCTTGTTAACATGGTTCATTTATTTTCCCAGTATCAAGCAATATAGTAGACTATGTTTGGATGGGCCAGTCTACAAACAGTCCATATTTTAAAGTTGCTGTTTCGTTGAATGAACCATGCACATTTGAATTCTGGTTATTACCTTTTTTTTAAAAAGCTTCAAGCATCTCATGCTAGATTTAGTTCGCACCTAATGACTTAGTGGCTTTTCTGTTTTAATAAACATTAGTCCATCAACATTATAGACGATGTGGCAGCTTTGTCGTAATCATTAGGAGGTAGGAAGTTAGCAACATTGCTGCTTGATTTCAAAAATGCACTAAACGTTGTTGGTTGTTGAATCACAATAATGTCTTTATTTATTTCGGAACGGCGGTCACATTGTTAGCAGGTCCACACATTTAACCAGTGTTGCCATTTTTGTCTTTTTGAATCCAAATCTGGTTTATTTTGCAACCGTTTGTTTTTTTCGATTTAGTTCATAGTTTGTTTTTAGTGTTTTTAAATATGTTTCACTCCATATTATATCAGGTGTGTTCTCTGTAAAAGTCTGTCTGCTTTTGGCAATTTGCATAAAATTTTGTTATCACGTGACCGGAGTCCATTCCTGCGAAGGATGAAAGGATTGAGGAAAAGCGAAAGACAAATTTGAAGGCTGGGAGTGCGTGTGCCAGCCAGAAGCGGAATTGTTTTGCAGTGCGTGTGGCGGTCAGAGCCAGAAGTGAATTGCTTTGTAACAAATACTAAGGTTTATTCGCAAAGGCTTAGGAACGAATGGTTGATTGATCCATAAACGCGAAGACTGGACTGCTGAAGAACCACGCGATTCTAGTGAAGTACTGTGCAAATACTGCAGAATTACCTTTCAAGCTCCACATGCTGACATTAAAAAAGATTCTGCTATGCTGAGTGTAAATATAATTGCGCAGTCTTCTAGAAAATCAGATGATGTTTCGATGGCTGAGGCAAGACAATGCTTATATGCATCTGAGCACTGCACTGGTTGCTGTATGTTCGTGTTCATCTCACAGAGGCATGCAGAGCATCTTTTTCAGACGGCAAAATTGCTTCTAATATACACCTTCACCGTACAAAATGTTCTGTTCCCACATTTTGAAGCTGAACTGAGAAACGAGCGCATTGCTGAATGAATCGATTGGCATCGGTATGAGCAAGTGTTTGGGAATTGCTGTGTTGTATTTTAGCGCTACCAAACAAAGCTTGTTTCATCATTTTAAAAGCTCGTGGCGCTAGGTGACTGCATAGCTGAAGCCATGTTCAACGCAGAAAAAAACTGTTTAAGGATTGATGTTAAAAGTAAGCGAGCTTGTTGGTGTAGGAACTGATAATGCCAATGTCATGGTTGGCGTAAACAGTGGTCTCAGAAGTTAAAGCGTAGTCAAGGTGATAGACGCACATGATGAAGTTGAAGAAAAACAAACATTTGCTACTGGAAAATTTAAATTAAAAGATACAGACTTCACGAGTGTTCCTAAGACAATCGAACTTACGGCAGGAAATGAGCTTCATCGCAACAGTCGCAGGTCTGTATGCGCAACCGTTCAACAAACTCAAGCAGCAAGATGACGAAGACACTTACTACGTTGTTGAAGAAAATGGAAACTACAGTACATAGGCGAGATGAAATTACGCTGCACTATGCTTTGCAGTGTTATCGTACATACATTGTGCATGTTTATCAATGTTTTAATGAAGGTCAGGCAAAGATTTCTATTGTCATCTTTGTGTGTTAGACTGTAATTAGGTGCGGATCTTAGTCACAAGCGTCAGGAATCCACCGCTGACTGCTTTATCAGACGAGTTGGACTTCCAATTGTGGTTGAAGGATACGCAGATATGGGGTATCTGGCAGGGGCACGACGTAAATGCTCCTTCATTGACCCCCAAATGAAGTCGCCAAAAGTACATGCTGGTTAGTATGGGGAAAATCTTCAACATGCATGGAAGCCTGTGTATTTCGACGTTACCCGGGACTGCTATCTTACCTACAAAGAACGCATCCTTAAGCCAAAGCAAAGGGAGCCTAGGAACAGCATACTCAAGAAGCTCGCAAAGATTGGGGTGCTGATGTGAAAACAATCCGTACTACGGCCCTGGCTCTATGTTTCTCTGCCGCAGATTATGCTTCTCCTGTTTGGTGTCGATCGACTCCACTGGCGTAGCAGGCGGGGGTGCAACCGCACCACCAAAATTGATTTGCTGAAAATCCGGGCAAAATCTCTGAGAACCTTCTAAATCTGAGCAAAAATGGCGCCCAACATGCTTTGATTTGAAAATATTGGCGCCCGAATTGACATGAAGAGCTTTTTTTGGAGGTCACTTTTTAGAAGTATTTTTCCGGCTAGTTTGGGAGAATCCGGGCTAAATTCCTTCGCACCCCCAAAAATTTGCCTGCTCCTACACTTATGATCGACTCACGCCTCAAAGTTACACCCAACCCGGAATTGCGCATTCCGCGCTATCGCTGTTATGTGGCACAGCTCCTCCGTACATCAAAAGAACTGTAGCATCCCAACAAGAAAAATTAAGGCAGAAAAACGATCCCCGACTTCTTTTCAAGCATGTAATGCCAAATAAAAGATTGAAATCTGGGCACAGCTTCCTCCAGTGAGTAAACGCCCTCAACCGCTGAAAAATCAAACAAGCTATTGGCCATCGCTCCACAGAGTCCACAGTAATCATCTCCCCTGGCTCTAGCGAGATGCAACCTTTGTGGGCCTGTCTAAACCGCCTGAGAACTGCGATGGGCCCCTGCTGAGCCAATCTGGTCAAGTGGGGTTACTAAAACGATGTTGATGCCAGTTGCTTCTGTGAGGAGGCAGAAACAATGGTCCGTCTCATTTCCTGTCCCCAGCTACCAACATCATGCACACGAGTGGACCTTGTTGTTCTGACTCCTGATGCAGGATTGTGCGTGGAAGCACTGGTGCAGACGCGTATGAGCTTGGAGTGACTTGAGAAGACCGGAAGAGTTATTGCTAGGATCATATTCGCGCTGGAAACGTAGTAATCCACGAAAAGGGTCAGCTTCAGCGCAGAAATACTGGTAGCAAAGCGTAGAGACTGTTATTCTTGGCCACAATTTTTATATGGTATAATTAAGGTAACACACATCGGGTGCAAGAGAACCTTTTGACAGCAGAAGAAAGCTTAATTCTGGCCAAGAGCACGAGAAACGAACCAAAGAAGGAATTAAAGTTATGCCCGAAGAACAACTTGTGGGTGAGCTAACTGATGCAGTTTCTGTTAGCAATACAGAGGTAGTCAGCTTTAAATATAACCAAGTTTTATTGTGAAGATTTTCAGTATGACCGTCGCTACAAAAATGCTCTTGTTTCACAGCAGAAGAATGAAAAAAACAATGTGAAGAGCTTGGAAACCGGGCGGTTTTAACACCCAGAATTACAATCTGTACACTGCATAAAAGTTCTTCCTAAAAAGTCACGATGATTCAGATCCCCAAATGACTCTCAGAAAATCTCAGCCAAAAGCAATATTCCAGAGAATATAACGTCAATAAAATTCCGATATGTGAAAGTTTTTGAAGCAGCATTTCGCATCAGTTCAAGAAGATTTAACAGAATATTGGCTAAGAAGCAGGAGAACCGTATGATGCCTACTGATCAAAGGAGGAAGCAGAAAAATCACCCACGTGTTGCAGAGAAAATCAAGGAAAGCTTGTGCCGGTTGGTCGGTCGACTTCAAAAACACAAGTCTCACTACAAAGATAAGAACAAAGTAAAATATTTATCACCTGGAGTTTACAAAATCGACGCATATCAACTGTGGACAGAATGAAAACTGTGGACAGAATGAAACAATATTGAATTATTCGCGGTGCCTTCATGAGTTTTTTAGTTTTCTGGATAAAAACTGGATTAAAAAAACTCTAGGAGTTCATACATCTTCAACTAACTGTTGTGCTACTTGCGATGAGTTCTCGAATTGTGGCCAACATGAGTTGTTCGCTGCACACCACAAAGAAGCTCAAAAAGCAAATGAGGTGTAAAGAAAGGATTACTCGAAAAAGTGCACACTTTCGTTCGATGTATATGCGTGTCTCCTTCCAGAAAAAACTGAATGAAAAAAATGAAAATGAAATGATATGCAAAAAACGCAAACCCTCACTCGCTTGCAGACCGATGCAGTCTTTCACCTGCGGCAGCTGTGGTTCTATAACCTTGGAATTCACTACACTGCTGAAAAGCAAGGCTGTGAGTGTTGCTGGCTGGAGGTAGCAGTCAAACGTGGAAGTAGAGAAACATGCAGCTGTGTACTGAAGTTTTTACCGCAAAACTGTTCTGCTTTTGTGTTGTTGTCTGACAGTTGTGGTGGACAAATCGAAACTGGAACATCATGTGTCTTTTGATGTCTATCGTCACTGAGGATTCACTTTAACTGAAGAAAAGATCACTCACAGACTTACGTGTAGTGGTAATTCACACCTTCCCAATGATGGTGATGTCAGTCATATAGAGAAAAGACAGAAAGCAGCTGTAGCTATCACAAGCCCTCAGCTGTATATTCACTTTATGAAACCCGCACGCAAGTCAAAACTGTATCATGCTTACCAAGTGGAGGAAAAAGATATCTTGGACATTTCAAAGCTTGCAGAAAATTATTCGAACCCAAAAATGATTTCAGGGACAGACCGGTGAAACTTCTTCAAATGGATGAAGTTGTATGCGGAAGAGGTTTTTCTGGATTCCATTATCGACATTCATTCCTTGATGGCGAAGTAACCACAGTGGAGCTTCAGGATTCCAGGCAGCACACCAATTCATTGCCTGTGGTATATCCTGATGGAGTTCCGGTAAGTCATAAATACTACCATGACATTCAAGTACTCATTAAGTACGTTCCACATGTCGATAGTCGCTGGTTTGTTTCACAGAAACTTCCTAACACTGATCCTGTGCGTCAGGATTTGCAATGAAGACCGTCTTTTCTTTGTTGTGCTTCTGTTTTTTTCGTTTAAATTCAAGTTTTGCCTCCCAACGCATGCAATACAATGATTAGGCGAACCTTTTGATGGTAGGACATTAATGTCGTTCTTGCTTTTCTTGAAACTTAATCCAGATTTTAAAAAAGTCTTCTAGATTTTTGTAACTAACCCCATTGGTTAGGACATCTGTGATCTCCTGGAAAGAAAATCTGGCACAGCCAAAGTTTATTTCATGTTTTTTTAAATGTTCGGTTGCATGTTTGGTGAAGAAAGCGACTTAGTTGTTTGGTAAAAAGGTCAACTTGTTCCACTTTACGTGTAGGACAATTTCCCTTTTGTACCTATCCAAGTACTGTACGCTTGGTTCAAAAAATTTAGTAGTTTCACGAACGACATCGTCGACTAACTACTTCAAAAAAAATTAAGAAACTTGTGACGCCACACAATGCCAAACATTTCGTGACCACAACGCTCTCAAAACACACTCAGCTTATTGGTGTCATCCGCAGAATTTCGTACTGAACAACGCATTTGAGGCGCGAAAGTTCAACCTCATTTTTGTAAAAACTACGATTTCTAACTTAGTCCAGTCCACGGTCAGGCGTTTCTATTCACGATGAGGCTATCTTGCGCTCTTTCCTCGCTTCGTTTGTTATCAGTTAAAGTTCCCTACATTTTCGAATGTGGAAATGACATCAAATAAAATACCTGGCGCCAGCTCTAGACGGGTGGATCGGAAACTCAAGTCCAGGACTCTGGACGTGAGGTTCTTGATTCCGACAGTTGCTGGTCAAAATGAAGTGTCAAATGCATGGGCGTCGGAAGGGGGGACCAGGGAGGGGCTTTCCCCCTGGATTTTGAAAATTTTAACAAAAAAAGGTTGTCTTCTTAGTTTCGTGCGGAAAAAAACAAATTTCACCACTTTTCGCCCCTTCCTAGAAAAATTTGGAAAAATACCCTCGTGGCCTCCCACTGGAAAAAATCCCTCCGACGCACATGGTCGAATGCGTTTTGATTCGCAGTGTATCTGGTATAGTCTGGGACAGAAAACAAAAGCTGCCGCTGATGCGACATGTTGCAGAAAACCGAGCTCAAGCTCAGTGATTGGCGGGCAGTTCGGATTTCAACAAAAACACCCGCATTGCTGCCAGTATAATGTTAACTTAGGCTAGTCAAGTAACAATTGTCTCTCGAAGCCAAAAAAGTCGTCATTCTTATTAGGTTTTCAAAATGTTGACAGAAAACAGTCTGAACAAATTCTCCTCGCGGCTCTCCGCCATTTTCTCGGGATAATTAAGTGCTGGCGAATAAGATATGTAAGAAAATGAACTTGAAAAACCTCACTATTCGTATACTCTATTTTAAGACAGTGGTTCCAGACTGTGGTTCGCGAGTAGGCCTACGTTCTGTTTTGCTTACACACAAAAAAAAACTTTACTCACAGCTTTTACTTTTAATTGTCGGTTCTGTTAACAATTTCTTGCATTTCTGTGTAATTTTTCTATTGTTATTTAGCAATGGCCATTATGATTCTCACGGCCATTTTATACATGTCGCTTTTGTGGCAAGTCTAGTTTTCTAAGCTTTTGATCGAATGACATTTAGGTGGAATGAGTTTTCCCGGAACAAGGTAACACGTGGTGGCAGTACCGGACCCCCAAGCGGTACGCGATAAGAAAATTGTTGGGAACCACTGATTTAAGATGAGCAGAGCATGCCTTCGCGCCTGGCGAGATATATACTCTGTTAAAATCAAAGCAACTGATTCTTACCGGCGAAGGGGCACCTTTCAACAGATAAATGCTTATTTTTTAATGCAAACCAAGTGCAACTTGGACAAAGCGTGCACCTGTTCGGTCACAAGTGCGTCCGCAAACGTACCTGCTCCAAGTTGGTCGACACCGGAACAGTGTTTCCTTAATCCTTCGAAATAAAACATTTCCGGGAATTTCTGCGACGAAAAATAACATTCAATGAACGCTCGACATCGTGTTCCAGCGTGAAGTGGTTCGGCATGGTAAGTAGTTTCGGAAACCGAACTCATAAGAAAGGCCGTGGACACCTTTGGCGCCGTCGCCCCTGAGATTTTGCAGGAAACGGCTCAATTTAATAAATAATTCTCCTTCGATGATTAATTTTTGTGTTCAGATTTGTGCAAAACGTTGTTTGCCACCGAAACGAGGCTTCCACAGCCCGTGCATAGACAACTTTGAAAAGTGCACTTCGCAAGTAATCCGCAACACAATGCAAAGCCTAAAGAAGAAGTTGCACCAACAGTGTCTGCGTCGAACTGCACGAGTTTGGACGTAAACTCGCTTCACGTTCTAGTCAAGACTTTTTTTTCAGAAAAACCATGGAACTTGGAAGAAATGAAGTATTTCGCTTGTCAATGAATCATGGTTAGCGTCGCTCTGACCTCACCTGGTGGTAGGCCATGTGCTTCGCGTGCCAGCCGTTTTGGTTCCAGTGTTCGTTGTTGTCGACCTCCTGGACAAAATGGCGCACTCTGGCCCGGAACTCTTCCGGCTTTATCAACAGGTACTGGATGATGAAGAAGGCCACCTGCACAACCACGCAACATTGCCATGGCAGCAAACAAATGCGTGACAAAAGCTTTTTAAAAATGGCTTCATAGAAAAAATGCTGTTCAGGGACATTTTGCCAAAAAAAAAAAACACGGAACTTCGCAGAAAAAGATCGCCGAGTACAAATTTTGGTCACATGCGAGGTTGTCATGGCAAATGTTGATCACATGTTGGGTTATCATTGCAAATGTTGGTCAAACGTTAGATTGTCATGGCAAATGTTGGTCACATTTCAGGTTGTCATGGCAAATGTTGATCACATGTTAGGTTGTCATGGCAAATGTTGATCACATGTTAGGTTGTCATGGCAAATGTTGGTCACATGTTAGGTTGTCATGGCAAATGTTGGTCACATGTTAGGTTGTCATGGCAAATGTTGATCACATATTAGGTTGTCATAGCAAATGTTGATCACATGTTAAGTTGTCATGGCAAATGTTGGTCACATGTTAGGTTGTCATGGCAAATGTTGGTCATATGTTAGGTTGTCATGGCAAATGTTGGTCACATGTCAGGTTGTCATGGCAAATGTTGATCACATGTTAGGTTGTCATGGAAAATGTTGGTCACATCTTAGGTTGTCATGGCAAATGTCGGTCACATGTTAGGTTGTCATGGCAAATGTTGGTCACATGTCAGGTTGTCATGGCAAATGTTGATCACATGTTAGGTTGTCACGGAAAATGTTGGTCACATATTAGGTTGTCATAGCTAATGTTAGTCACATGTTAGGTTGTCATGGCAACTGTTGATCACATGTTAGGTTGTCATGGCAAATGTTGGTCACATGTTAGGTTGTCATGGCAAATGTTGGTCGCATATTAGGTTGTCATAGCAAATGAACGGGGCAGGGATTTACAAATAAAATTTTCTTACATGGAAAAAAAATTTTCTTACATTAGTGGCATGTTATAAAGCTTGTACGTAATTACACGCTTGCCAGCACTTTGTGCAAAGTTGATTATAAAAATTAATTATTGCAACGCAGTTTTCACTATGGCAAAAAAACTACTATGTCTACTGTCAACAGCCTGCGTGTTTGATGGAATTTAGATACAACTTTTACTTTATGCTTGTTTTTTTTTCACTGATACATTTCGGCAAAATTTTTCGTTGAGACATTTTAGTCATTTGTCCCACAGTATTATTAAAACTCCGTGTAATGGTATGCACTAGTCTGTATTTTAAGATATTGCGGCTTAGTTTTATTCGTTTATTTAAAAAATTCGATCTATGACTAAACCACGACAAAAAAAAGTAGCTTTATGCCAGTCTTCAAATTCAAACTTGTGACATTCTAACAGTTCTGATTTTTGAGTCTGCAAGGGTTGGTGATTTCAGTCCACATGTCATTTTTGCAGTTAGTTGACATAGAATCCGTGACCTCACGGAAGCTATGATTGATAAAACTTCAATTGCTTTTAACTTGTGCCGTCATAAGAACTCTCTGCCTTCGATACTAATATAAGTAAAAACCTATTAGAATGCTAATTAAATTGTCATAGAAATCGCACAAAGCTTCAAAACTGCATATGATTTTTGATGTTTATTGCTTGATTTGAATCACATTTAAATCACTGATTTATATCAAATGATGTGAATCAATCAACCCTACACAACACACGACACATTAGTTACAAACACACAGCACATTAGTTACAAACATACAGCAAATTAGTTACAAACACACAGCACATTAATTACGAACATACAACACATTAGTTACAAACACACAGCAAATTTGTTACAAACACATAGCACATTAATTACGACCACACAACACATTAATCACAAACACAAAGCACATTAATTACAAACACACAGCACATTAGTTACAAACACACATCACATTAATTGCAAACATACAGCGCATTAATTACGAACACACGGCACCTTAATTACATACACACAACACATTAATTACGAACACATAGGACATTATATACAAACGCACAACACATTACTTAGATATGGCATTCTCTTGCTTGGTCTTGACGAAACCATGACGCAAGCAGACAGAATGCACCCAAACAGCTTCGCGTCACAAAGGTGGTCGTTATAATTTTCGACAACGAACCAAAGGAATTTCAAACGTAAACAAGAAAACCTGCACGTCTTTGGCTTCGCTCGATCTCAGAGCGAGACACAATATGAGCTGATCGAGAAAAACGATGTTATACTTCCAGACCATGTCTCTCACCAAGTCCGCACATCTGCATAGACATGCACGGGTTAGCAACTCGGTTAAGAAACTCGTTTTTCGTTTCAGTGCATAGACTTTTTTACATAGAATTTTTACGTTTTTTGTTTTAAACAAGTTTCCGCATCAGGCACGATGAACTCAAAAACCGGACTGCACTTTCATAACTGCATCGAACACGTGTTGCGTCCCTATTACGGAAGGGGCGCGCCCGCAACGGTAAGAACACGAACAGATGTGGGCGTAGGAACAGACATGGGCGTCGAAAGGGGGGGGGCAGGGGGGCCTTGGAACCCCTGGTATTGGAAATTTGACATTTTCTATTAAATTTTTAGGAAAAAACGGTCGTTTTCTTAGTTTCGAGTGGGTAAAATGAAATTTTTCCACTTTTGGCTCCCCCCTGGAAAAAACCACTATTGGCCCCCTCTGGAAAAAATCCTTCCGACGCCCAATGGCAACAGAGATTCCACTCGAAAACTAAGAAAACGACCACGCTACCGTTGTAATGCTGCTAATGTCCTATTTACAGCTCACTCCCCGTGCGATGTTATCGCCGCAACGCACGAAAACTGCGGCACAAAAATTTTGCGCAGATGTTACGAGTTTCGCAACAGATTTATGGCAAATTTACCTACTCACGAAGTTAAAAGCAATAAAATATGGCGGCACTGTTTCCTGTCTCTCTTTTTTCTGACGATAGTGCCAACTTGTCAATGCAAGTGATAAATTCGCTGTGGAACAAAAAAGCACCAAACCATTGAATGTAAAAGAAAAAAATGCAACAACTGCCCGCTCACACTTTCACGTGGTCGCCACCGTCTCCGCCGGAAAATTCCGAAATGAGAAAATCCGAAAACGTCCGAACGTGCGACGCCAGCTGCGAAGCTCCGATGTGCTCCAGTACCCTGCATATGTCAAACATGTTTACTACCAACGTCAGAAGTGGTTGGTGGGGCATGGTGGGGAGTGCTCTGTAGATGGGAGGAGAGTAATCAACACAGAGTTGTAAACGGGCCTCATTTTAAAGCCCGAACTCGGTCCGAGCCGACCCGAAAATTCTTTTGAAGCCCGGTTTAAGCCCGAAAACCAAATTTACTGAGTGGGTCAAGATATGCGCAAGTGCGGGGTATTGGTGGCGAAGTGAACACGACTAACTAATTAAAAATTAATCATTTTTATTGACGATTTCATCAACACGATTGCTCCATCAGTAACTGTCGAGAGAAGTGTCCGTCGTTGTGAAAATAAGTTTTGTATGAAGGAGGCCTCAAACATTTTGACAAACCTATGCCCGAACCCGGGCCGACCCGAAAGGCCCTGGCCAACATACGCTACCGAGACGCATTTTCAAGTCCAACAAAAGGGGGAAGGGAAGAACCGGGACGGGGCCAACTTTGCTGCCGAGGCGCCCAGATACCCCCCTTAAGAAAAACACAGCGGTCAACTTACTTTACCGCAAGCGTGGACGGAGTTTTGCCTTCGAACAATGTCTTCCACAACAAGCAGATGAAGTAGGAATTGGTCGGAGAAGAAAAGTGACTCAGCATTTCCGCCTCGGACAAGTTGCCGGACATGTCGCCGTATATCGACGTGAGGAGTGGGCCCCACTTGGCGTACTCCTCGGCGACCGTTTCTCGGAGCTGTTTCTTGTTGACGCCTTGAACTGCGCGACGAGCAAAATAAAAAAGAGAAAGTGAATCTTGTGTTGAAGAAAGTCATGTTTCTCCCCCCATTTGCTTTCAATCAAGTAACCAGTCTCTACAAAAGCGACAAAGCTGATTCAATCAGCAAGCTTCTGTAACAGGAAATTGGATTTCACATAAAACTACGCATCTTCAGTTCTTATTATTTGAACAAGATTTCAGGACTGACGATGTGTAGTGTCGCGTGAAATCGATTTTCTATTAAAAATTTGCTGATTGAATCAAACTCTTCACCTGTGCGAAGACTAGTTACTTGAATACAGATATGTGCAAGTTTGAATCGTTGCAAAAAGATGAAAGCAGAGCCCAGTCGGTTGATTCCTCGAAAGTTTGCAGCAAAGCTAAGAGCTTTTAATTGCTTTCAATTAAGCGGCAAAATATTATTCAGCGCCGCGTTCATAGCAACCTTTTCCGTACTTCCGGTCTGGTAACTAAGCAACGAACCAAGAATACAAACGAAGGTTCACTTTCAATGCCCTTGTCGTGACGTGGTGCTGTCGTCACTTCCTCAACTCAATCAATGAAAATTCGCCTATTTTCTTCTCAGCTTTGTATGTGTCACATAATATTCAAGTCGGCTGTGATTAGAGACACTCTGCAGGGGAGCGGGGAAAAAACTTTACAGGGTAGAAACTTTCAGGTGATTCTACTTGTTTTTAAGCTAAATGCTGAGCTGGTTTCCACAGCTGAGCTGTTGTCTCGCTCAGACGCAATAATACTAAAGGTGGCCGGAGTCACTTTTTCAGACTCCAAAACCGAATCCGCTCCTGTTCCAAAATTTTTGTATGTGGATCCGGGTCCGGAAATTTTTCAAATTTGAGAATCCGGCTCCTGTTCAGATTCCGGCTACCATCGATCCAACCGACATTTACCCATGTTTTTACATGAGAAACGATCACACAGACTCCTGCTACTGCCGGAATTAAAAAGTGGCTCCGGATCCGGGTTCATTCTTTCGCAAATTTTTGACTCCTGGTCCGAAAGAAAAACGCAGAATCCTGCCGGAGTCGACTCCGGATCCGTGGCCACCTCTGAAAAATACCACTCCGATACTAGTCTGCGTAACTTGCCGAACAATATTGGCTGAAAACCAACACAACCTGCGGAAACTACCTAAACTGATAACGTGAACGAGGACCCGAAGAGATGCGGCGCTAAGTACAGCTTCGTCAAAGCAACCTGTGGTGCAGGAAAATATTTACTGTTCTAACGGTGGAAAACGCCCGTTTAAAATCTCAGAAGGGCAAGGTGTCTTTATAAAATCAAAATTGCAGCATTGTTACGTATGAAAGGGACAACCGCAATGAATTGTGCGGCAACATCCTGGCAACCACATGACAGAGCAATTCTGGGCGAGCTGACGATGATTCACAGTCACGCTGTCCGCAAGTTCTGTCCTTTCATGAAAATAAGCAAGGCTAAAGACGGCTTCACACAGAATCCGGTTACGGCTTACGATCCGGCTTATGGCCAACGGCAGTCTTCACACAAGTTCCAATGCCCGTATCCGGGTGAATTTTCTCGGTTTCGACCGGCTTCCGGCTTACTTAAAATTGTTTTAAGTAAGCCGGATTGCCGGTGTTGTCGGTGATGGTGTTCT
>Ga0210059_1004183_pt1 | contig 23246 bp, 12 predicted proteins | sample Ectturendosymbi2_FD_188042 | JGI IMG/M metagenome (GOLD analysis project Ga0210059, IMG submission 188042) | Ecteinascidia turbinata endosymbiont from Florida, USA - Sample 2 (SPAdes) (version 2) | ecosystem: Host-associated > Tunicates > Ascidians > Unclassified | place: Key West, Florida...
TCAGGGAATTAGGTTCAGGGAATTAGGTTCAGGGAATTAGGTTCAGGGAATTAGGTTCAGGGAATTAGGTTCAGGGAATTAGGTTCAGGGAATTAGGTTCAGGGAATTAGGTTTAAGATTGAGGGTTTTAGGTATAGGCTTGTAGATTGAGATCAGAACTGTTGCCAGAAAGTCCCCTGGCTTTACGTTTGTACAGGGGTCTTGACATTCAATTTACAAAAATTCTACTGATTTATACAATAGCGTTTCATATTTTAGTTTGGGGCCTTGGAGCTTTGTTTGGGGGGGATACGCCTAACAAAGCTACCTTGTGGCGATGGGAATGGTTGAAGGTTTTATTTTTAGGTTTAGAGTTTTATGTTGGGGGCAGAGATGAGCAGAGACACATTTTTCAGACTCCACTCTACTTTTGCTCTACGCTATAAGACTCCTGCTCTTGCTCCAGCTCCACTCCAACTCTGAAAAAGTTTCAAATATCAACTCCTAGTCCTGTTAACACTCCGAAAACTTCCAATTAACTCACATCAGAAAGATACTGTCTATTTTGCCTCATGAGGCAAAATATATGCTGTGGCTATTTTGCCTTTGATAGAACAAAAAAGTTGAAATTGTCACGTGACAAGCACAATAAAGAGAAACACATGCTGAGGTTTAGAGTTATGGCTTAGCCTGTACGCAACGTAGACAAAAAGCCACCAAAAGCTCACCTGCACTTAAATTAGACGTCACCGTCACGTATGTAGGTTATGCAATAATAAACTTGTCATGATCACTTCGAACAATTGTGCACAGCTACTGACAAAATAATTCAGAACAGTTCTTGCCTCATGAGGCAAAATAGATACTGCTTATCAAATATGCATCTTTAAAACTATAGGTTCTACTGTTATTTAAGTTATAAAGTCAACCGTTGAAAACATTAACCGTCAAAACAGTAGTTGTGTAGTTCAAGCTTCGATAATTAACCAGCTATCTGTCTGACAATTATTTGAATTGAGTGGTAACTTTCAAATTTTACAAAAGACTCATTTTAAATCACCAAGGTCAGGAGCTGATTACCTGTTTACAAATATTGAATCATACTTTAACGGTCAACATGTGCTCAGACAAAACACTGAATTATGACTGTGCCAAACTAAGCCAGCAACATGAACGTGCAAGCAAATCCTTTAAAAAAATTTACAAAATTAAGTAGTAACCTGCTCAATTTGCGTTTCCGGTGGTAAGGGTGAAGCTGCGCTTGACAACATCTTTGTCCACATGCTTGCCACTCATATCTGGTAGCATGACACCGTAAATGGCAATTTTTAAAACTACGCGATATAAAAAGTGCTTCTGAAAGTCACTTGGTCCTGACATTAGAAATTCTAAAATTCTGTGGTGCATAGCAAATCAGCGGTTCTTATTTACATAAATTCAACATTGTCGTGGGCTTGCAACACTACATGTTACCTGTAATGTGCATTGTGAGTGATGTAATGTAATAATCATCTGTACCTGTTGTGGAACTTGCCTGCACTTGCAGCCATTATTTTTCTTCACTTGCTTTGCGCTGTGTAATTCAGTTGTTAACACAATGTGGGAAAGCTGCGATGTACTTCTCTTTGAGATCAGACAATGGCCTTAACAACATGACAATTGTTGTGAACTGACACTAGAACTTTTTTGTTCTGCTAGGCCAATGAATTAAAAAGTTGCCATCTAATCAGTTGAATCTGCAAATTCTCTGCTTGAGATTGAACCTGCCATGTTGATTTTAGCAATAGCATCTTGGCTGAAGACAGTAACTTCGTTTTCTGGCCATCCCCATGTGGACAGTTGCTAAATCAAATTAAATGGCACCACGTCTTTCATCTGCGCAGCACACTAAAACCTCTTTGAAGAGAAATATGTGTCTAAGTGATACAAATCTACTGTTGCAACCTCTCCGGTGGCATTGCGTTGAATGTGTGATTGACCACGAACAGGATGTGCGCGAAGAACAATAATATATTATGTGGCATGAACAAGCAATAACAGATTGATCTCGTCAGGTGATCTCTGTGGTTGCTTGCTGCCATGGTGTGAAGCTTTGCGTATATGCCTGATCAGGATTTCCGATCACAACAAAATGGTGCTGTGACCAGGATGTGGAGGTCGTGCTATGTGAAGCCTTCACAAAAAGAATGTGCAATCGCGATCGGTGTGGTTTGTTTTAAAAAGGAGGTGATGTTGTTGCAACCTCTCCGGTGGTGTTGCGTTGATTGTATGATTCACCACGAATGGGATGTGCGCGAAGAACAGCAATACAATACATGGCGCAGACAAGCAATTATACAAGAGATTGCAACGCATGATCTCTATTGTTGCTTGCTGCCAGTGCGAAGCTTTGCGTACATGCCTGATCGGGATTTCCGATCACAACAAAATATAGCTGTGACCAGGATGTGGAGGTCGTGCCATGTGAAGCCTTCAAAAAAAGAACGTGCTATCGGTGCAGTTCATTGTAAAAAGGAGGGGATGTTGTTGTAACCTCTCCGGTGGCGTTGTGTTGAATGTGTGATTGACCACAAACGGGATGTGCGCGAAGAACAATAATATATTAATGTGGCGAGAACTTGCAATAATAGAGTGATCTTGTCAGGTGATCTCTATTGTTGCTTGCTGCCACAGTGCGAAGCTTTGCGCATATGCCGCTTGGGATTTCCGATCGCAACACTACAAATGAAAACAACATTTTTATGCAAATATGCAGGTTATGCAATAAAACATTATGCAGTTAACCAGACTATTTTCTTCACATATGAATAGTTTAGGTTTGGGATTCTAGAATCCTATTTGATGCAACAGTTTATGTACTTAACTGATGCGCAATTAATTGAACTCATCTGTACAAAATGATTAAAAATAAGCTTTTCATGAGGCAAAGAGAACAAAACCATCAGCCACCCTGTCTTGTTCAGAAGTGATAGCACATTTAAACATAGTGTTGTAACCTCTTGGTTGGTGTGATGTTGAATGCACGGTGCACCACAAACGGGATGTGCACTAAAAATGGAACATGTGGCTCGAACAAGAAAAACGGAGTTACCACGTTGTGTGATCTCTATTGTTGCTTGCTGCCATAGTGTGAAGCTTTGCGCACTTGCTGCTCAGACTCTCCAATCGCAACAGTGGCCTCTCCTTTTCAAATGTAGTGATTGTTACATGTCTGTGCTGGCAGTAGACTCACAAGGTCTCTTCTACGCAAATGCGCCTGCAGTAACACTTTCTCATAGTAGCCCTTGATATCATGGAAGTTGCCGTACAAAGGGCATGACAAGTTTGTCCATTTTCCAACAGTATAATTTGGGTAGTTCCTACCAAGGCTGCGGGGCCGTCGTAAAAATGACACTGCTCTGGCTCCAGAGCTCTTGTTTTTCATGAGTGTGGCTCCGGCTCTGGAGCTCTCTTTTTTCATAACATGGTTGCGGCTCCAGCTCCGGCTTCTGTTCATTTTTACATGTTAATATTTTCAATTACCATGGTGTGCCTCAAGTACAAATGAAAATTAAATATATCAAGTTCAAAAAACTAAAAGAATATACCAAAATTATTTGAGTACGTTAATCTGGTAGCTTTTTACGATCAGCGCTTTTACCATGAGAAAATCAGCAAAAACACAATGATCACAGGTTCAGACGACGTAAAGCACAGTTACTAGCAGAAGCGTAACTTAAGGTAGCATTAATCCCAGCTTATTAAGCCCACCTTGGGACCAGATGATTTGGGGCTTATTAACACCTCAACTCAGTGGTTCTTAACCTTTCTACCCACTCGTACCCCCTGAACTTTCGTTAAATTTTCTCGTACCCCTTGTCGGAAATCAAATAGTACTTGACACTAGCACAATTTCATTGCAATGATATAACAATACAATGAATTTACGGTAACGTACACCAACAATTAGACATGGCTGTTATGTTGTTTTTTTCAACGATCCTGCTGCAGTGAGGCTCTTTGAGGTCGACACTCGCACGTCTTCATCTGGCTCTGAAAGCTTCCTAGCCTTACTTTTGAGGTGTAAGAGAGTTGAGAAACTGCTTTAACATAAGTTATTTGTTGCAAATGGCACAAGCACTTTCAAAGCTGCCTTTGCTAACTGCGGGGAAGCGTTGAGTTGCATGCACATGAAAGTATCTAACTGCATTAAATGGAAATTCATTTTAATTTTTCTACTGGCTTTCATTTCAACTGGATCTTCCATCATTCCACCATTGTCATCCATATAATTTAGGTGAAAAATAAATGGGTCTTGCATCCAACCGTTTGAAACAGAAGTCCTGGCTGAAAGTATGTGGAAGGACTGCCATATAACACCTCCAAATGCTTTTATATTTTAATAAAAATGGGTTAGGATATTTTTTCATTGAAAACTACATCAAGTTGTAGAAAATTAGCATAGTTGCCTGATCAAATGAGAGAAATACAGCTTGAAAGTTTATTAGTGAAGGTAGTGATCTTTTCCCTAGCTTTGATCATGTTCATTGCCTTCCCTGAATGGAGGTGTTAAGTTGTCAAGGTGGCTGAATATATCTGCATGGCAGCTTATGCCAGAGACATAATGAACTCATTTTCAAGGTGCTCTGCCACTACCTCCGTGTCTCAGAAACTGCTTGATTTCTTTGCGCAGCTTACGAACACGAATAAGCACTCGAACGCAGGATAGCAACGGCATTTTCGAGTAGTAAAGAAGAACATTGCGTTGAGCTTAAACTTCGTCACAAAAAAACTCTGAACAGACTGTGATTCAAGGCTTGGCCTCTGACAATATTTACTGCACTCACAACAATCGACAACACATCTTTAAAATTTTCAGGGCGTGTATCCCTAAAAGTGTTGGTGCTTCGTACCCCCTGTTCCGGTGTTTGGTACCCCAAGGGGTATGTGTACCCCCAGTTAAGAACCACTGCCTAAACTTCCAGGCGATTTCAGCCAAAATCAGGCATAAACAAAGTAAAAGCTATATGTCTTAGCAACGGCATAACTCCTCAGCAGATTATGCTAGAGAGCTGTTCAAGCCCTCAAAAAACTCAGCAAGTCTTCGCGTCCACAATCAAAAAAATTTTTATTGCTTTTGTTTTTTGTGAGTGACATCATAAGTGGAGTAGTTTTAGGCCTTTTTGACCCTAGGCCCAAACCACTAGATGGTAGTATTTCACTCAAGTCTTTATTGGAAACTAGGCTAAAATACGAGTCTTTTCATATTTCAATGAGTTGCTGAGGTTTCGGCTTCAAAAGTTATGACCTGAAAACAACAAAATAATTAATCCCATAATAATTAGATAATTAATTAGTTTATTCATTTTGGATCATAACTTTTGAACCAGAAACGCTAGAAAGTTGATCAAGGATTCAAAAAGACTAGGATTCTAACCCAGTTTCTAATGAAAACTTCAGTGAAGTACTTCCATCTAGCAGTTGGGCCCTAGGGCAGGTAACATGAGCCAATATTGCCAAAAACTTTCCTCACAACGTCACTCACAAAAAATCTGAAACCCAAAACCAAAAAAAATTTTTTTCATTGCAGATTTGAAGACTTGCTGAGGCTTTTGAGGGCTTGAACAGCTCTCTAGCCCAATCGGCTGAGGAGTTATGCTATTGCTAAGACATCTGATTTACGCTTGATTTCCAAGTACGATATACTCAGACGCCTGCAGCAAACGTGTTAACCAGGGTACCAATTTTTGCCACTCTCATGCGCATAAATTAATATGGCCGACTGTTCTATCACTAAATGGTGCTAAATCTATTAACACTGTACACAACAGCTACAGGTAACGGGAATTTTCTTTGTTTATTATGGTAAAACAACATTCATTTCCATGCAAAAACATCTTAAGTTGCCTCCTTTGTTGTTGGTGATGTGAAAACTGTTGAGCATTGCCATTCAATTTTTCAAATTCATGCATTTTGTCAAGAAAGATTAGTTGTTTGCAAACAGTACGTTGACTGCATTTTGGCAGTGCTAGGTAACTTTTTAACATCTCAAGTTTCTAGGTAAGGCTATGTCTGCACATCTCTTCACCATTTTGAAAATACATTCTACAGAGCACCAATTGTCTTGCCTATTGATTACTGCACAAATATATGATTTGTGACGAAGCAGTTGAATTAAGAATGAGGTCTAACAAAGTGTGAAACTGTCAAAAGCAAGACAAAGTGTGAGTTACAATGTTTTTTCATCCTGCTTTTTCATTCTATTTGAATAAGACAGGGGATAGTGTATGTTATTACTTAAATTAATACTGTATCAAACGATTTGCAACTTGCTGATCTATTGATATTGGATAATCGACCACATGAAGAAATCAAGCATAGTGAACGAGGCTACATGGGTAAAATCAAATTCAAAAGAAGAAAATTTCAATCAACTCTGGCAAGGAATCAAATAATTGGAAGAAACACTGCATAACCTAACTAACATCCAGAATGAAAAACTGAACAAGCTAACTAAGATCACACAAAACTTTGAACAAGCTAAATGGAATACAAAAAAAGTTGGTTGAATATGACAATAAGTTAAATCAGCTTGAAGAAAAAGAACAGCTACGCAAAGAGATGACTCAAAAAATAAATCAGATTGTCTTTCAACTTGACAGACAAGAACAACACACAAGAGAAAATATTCTTATTTATGGAATAGAAGATAAAGACAATGATGATGGGGAAAAGGTCTTGTTCAAAATAGCAGTTGAGCTGGAAATCGATCTCCAAGGTAATGAAATACGGAGAGTACATTGGCTAAGACAAAAAAAGGAGAAGCAAGGAGAATCCACGTCCAACCACTGCAAGATTTGTGTCAAACAAAAAACAAAACAAGTTTCTTACTAACAAACAGGATCTCAAAAATATCAAAGGAAGACAGCACATCTTCATTTGTCAAGATCTCACACCTCCACAGTACAAGCTACTGAAGTACATGCAAAAATCTTGTTCTGCTATGTTCATCTCTTGCTACACTCTAAATGGCAATATAAAAGCCAAGCTCAAGTCATCTGAAAAATGGGTCACCGTCACTTCGCCTGATGATCTCTCCAACACAGAATTGATGTTGATTATAAACAGATAGATGGCAAAATACTTAACATCTAACTCTACCGCAAAGAATTCACCTTCCGTGAATTCTGAAAAAAAATTCAATGTAAGCGACTACTTGCACTTGAACAACAAACTGCCAGAAGCAAAATGCATACATAAGGTGTTAATTTTATATGTTGGAATGCTTTTTCTGTTCTGAACATATGGCTGCTGGTGCAGCAGTGCAAAAATATGCTTCCCACCTAAACCTAGATGAATGGACTGTAAACATTGCAATGCTCAATTGTTTCCTGACTGTGAATCCTTAACAAGTAGCAACAACCACCCTGACACCGATTTACAATTTGCCTCCCCATGGAGTGCAATGTCTGATGGTTCTAGATGATGAGACAGTTGAATGGCTGCTCAAGCCTTGATCCAAGATCTAGCACGGCCAAGCAGTGATTGAAAGAACTGGCTCAAACGATGAAAAAGACTTTTTAAACTTTTTGTTAGCATATAGCACATCATTTCCAACCAGGAAAAACTTTGACTGATTGCATTTCCAGTTCCTCAGCCATTGCAATAGTCACCTCATGGCAGGGTGGGCAAACTACAGCCCATGGACCACATGCAGCCCACAAGAGCACATAAATGGAAAATACATAGACTATGTTGAGTAATTTTTAACAATGTCGATGTGTACTACAGTGGCAGTGTGAAATAAAACAATATAAGGTTATAATAATATTATCATTAATTCATAATTTGAAACATAAATTTCAACTGAAGTAAACAAATGTAATATATGTGGTCCCCGGTAGCAAAAAATTTTTGAATGTGACCCTCCATAGAAACTGTTTGCCCACCCTGTCTTATGGTTTGCATTGACTTTTTTCTAGTGCTTTTTTAATACATTACAGCACTTAGAATATTTTTTCTCGAATGCATTGCCAATGAAACACTTGTAGTGGCGCAAACATACAGTTTAAAATGTATCCAAGTGTCAGAGCAGAGATCTCCATTTCAGTAAGATTTTTTTGCTTCACTCTTGTATAGGTACGTTTGTGACATTTTTCCCCTAAAGCTTTACCCAGTTTCCATGTTGTGGTAACTCAGAGAATGAATAATTGATGTTCAGGATTTGAAAAAAGCAAAACAAGCTAAAGATGTTGCAGCAACATATGCAACCACTAAATGATATTCATATTTGGAATTCTATTAAATTGTTATTTTACTTAAATTTCTTATCATCTTTAAAGTTGGATGTCTTCTTTCAGACAAAACTTTATCAAAAAAAATTGGTAGAATTATAGCACCATATTTGCTTTATTGAATGAAAAAAAAATTTTTCACACCTTTTTGTTAATGCGCCAAAATATTGTCTCAAAGATGAGGTATAAAAAAATTAAGAAAATTTTCAACCCCAAATTTTGTGTTGAAATCCTCGTCTTATCAATATTTTAACTTTATAAATGAATTCCTTGGGTCAAAAAATTGAAAAATACTTGTTTTCATTGTAAAAATCCTTCAAGGTAAAGGGTTGTTACCAAAAACTAAATGTGAGAAATGAAAAATTGGTTGTGCTTGCCCCTAAAAATCTACCTAGTGGCCAGAAATTAAAAACACTGTATCTCAACTGCCAGTAAAGATATTTCGAAAATATTTTTTTGCCATCATAATTTTTCAGTGTCTATCACACATATATGTGAGAATTAGCAAAATCCATGACTGGTGGTTATAAAATTTTTAAAAAGCTGGTGATTATAAATGAATTGACCCCTTAGCAACTCCTTATCTCACCAGTTAATTGTGCTACAGAGTTGTTTAAACCCTTAGAAGACTTGGCAAGTCTTCAAAAAAAACTTTTAGTTTTATTTTTTTGGGGGTGACGTCATAAGTGAGATAGATTTTCAGCCATTTTGGTTCAGGTTACCTGGCCCTGGGCCCCAACTACAACAGTGAAGTATTTCACCCACATTTTTAGTGGAAGCTAGGCTAAAACCCAAGTCTTTTGAGCCCTTGATTGGCTTTCTAAGGTTTATGGTTCAAAACTTAGGGTAAAATAACCAAAATTTAGGTAAAAAATCTTTTTGGGTAATTTTTACCCAAATATCAGTTTTAGGCCATAACTTCTACACCAGAAACCTTAGAAAGCCAATCAGGGTTCAAAAGACTTGGATTTTAACCTAGTTTCCACAACAAACTTCAGCAAAATTTTTCCATTTAAAGGTTTGTGCCCAGGTCCAAATGAAGTGGGCCAAAGTAGCCTAAACGTACTCCACGTATGACGTCACCCACAAAAAAACTGCAAACGAAAAGTTGAAATTTTTTTACGGTCGTTTAGACACTGTCTTGTTATTTTTTTATTTCAAGGTATATTGCTTGCTTTTCAATTTATTTTCTGCAATTCCTACACTTGTCCATTGATTTTTAATGCTGGGCAATGTATTTTTCACCAATATAGCTGTTCTTCTACTTGAAAATTAAAAACCTCATTAGTCATCATTGTTACAAATGTGACTATTACATATTGACTGAATCGACTGTGCTCTAGTCCAGTGCTTTTTAACAGGGTGAATGAGAGAACAGGGGTGCATGAAAGGTGGATGTACTTTCTGTTGCTAAGTTTTCGTATCCTCTGGTTTTTGTGTTTTTGCCCAACACAAGTCAGCAATCGTGAATAAAAGGGCGAACTTCAAGTATTCTAACTTTGTCTAAAGCAGTCAGCAACTTATCACTTCAGGAAAACTGAACTACGATGCAAGTTAACTTCTATGACATAACAGGGATAGATTTTACCAAGAGTTGCCATGTTTCATTAACTCGAGTGACGGAACCTATGCTGCGCTCTTCATGAGCATCCTGCATTCTTGTGCAAAGGTTGCTTAGTACAATCACATTACTTTCAAAAGTTTCATTCTCAATCTCGATGAAACCAGACACATGAACACTGATCAGAGTAGTCTTACCATTCAAAGTGCAAGAGTAGCCTATTTGTGACATTTGTTTGTTACCACTTTGGTATTGACTCCAACATCTAATCGTGTTTATATATCAGGTAATACTTATACAAGGTGTAAGAAATACGTGCAAAAACACTTTGTTTTGATGAAAGTAATTGTATATCTATAGATGAAATCACCCCACGGACATTACTGTGTCGGGAACCATCGATCAAAAAATGTATCTGAAAAAATTTAGTGGGGCACTTCAGCTCCCTTAGCCCCCCTCCCCTGGATCCGCCTATACAGAGGTCCTGATTCGGACTGAGGTCTGCCATTTGAGTAGCCCTGCCCTAAACCAAAACTGTAAATGTGAACACAAAAGTTTGGAAACTTTTGAAAAAAGTAAAGAAAAACTTGTCTCATGAAACGTGCAACCACTACTACGAAAACGAAAGTCACCAAGGTGAGAGCCAAACCGAAAACCATTCGCACAGCAAGACGTAAACACATCCGCTACACTACCACAACAGTGCTGCTGAAGTGACAAACTCAGCGCTTTATTCAAACCATGTTGTGCGCAGCAGACCTATAGCCACTTCCCAAATTTATAGAGTTGTTGCCACATATTCAGTTTTTGTTTCATAATTAATGTGTTTACACGAGTTCGTATATATTAGTTACCAAAAAGTCTACGCAATTTGACAACAAAGCATGAACCTAAGCTCAAGTTGGGCTACTTAAGTTTCCAGAACAAAATTAATAGGGCAACGGTGTGGTGGTTTTGAACCGCGCTGAGTATGTTGCCAAAATGCAAACTATACTGTGTGACACTTATAAATTCCAGCCTTGCAATAACGATAACAATGTCGCCAACCTTCTTAAATTTCAGAATTGCCTGAGGCATCTCAAGGGTGAAAAGGCAATTAATGAAGACAGATACAGGCAGATCTATCCAACTGCTGCCTACACACCAACAATGTACGGTCTTCCTAAAATACATAAGCCTGATATGCCTTTACGACCAATATTGTCATCTATAGGTAGCTTCAGCTACGACTGTGCCAAGTGGCTGTCTGACTCATTGTCGGAGCTCCGCCACCATGAGACATGTGTAAAAGACACACTAACGTTTCTATCCTTGATTCAAGACAGGTCTTCATCTGGAAAGATTATGACATCATTTGACGTAACCAGTCTTTTCACTAATGTGCCGGTTGATTTACCATCAATCTACTTCTTGATTCTGTTTTTCGCAGGAGTGACAAGTTCAACGACCTGAACAGAAGATGTATGAAGAAGCTGCTGGAATGGGTTGTGAAGACAACTATGTTCCAGTTTAACGGTCGATTTTATCGACAGGTTGATAGCGTTGCTATGGGCTCACCTATAGCACCGCTAATGGCTGATGTATGCATGAACTATGTTATAGATCAGACCTTGGCGGTGACACCACCGGAGTATCGACCAGACCTGCTTTGCTGCTACGTAGATGACCTGTTTTTACTATTTCCTAACGAAGATTCTCTCAACAGGTTCTTTACCAATATTAATTCTGTTCATAGGAATATTGTCCTTACAAAGGAGCTAGAAACTAATAATTGCCTCCACTTTCTTGATCTTTAAGTGAGAAAACATCAACAGCTTTTATTACTTCTACCTACAGGTCTATACTCGAAATGGTCGAGTTTCGTTGCACAGGAAACGAAACCTTGTCAACTTTCTGCTCCGCCGCGTTCATGATACTGCCAGTTCCTACCAATCGGTACACAGGAAGTTTATGAATATTACGCAAATGTTGTCTTGCAACGGATACCCCGACAATTTTTTGGACCGTTGCATTCAGCAATTCTTAAACAGAAAATACGTTGTCACGCAACAACGTGGTGCATGGCCTAAACCCTCTCCTTCACCCAAATATATTTCATGACAATTACCGTATTTGGGTTCTATATCTAATAACATATGACAGGAACTCAGCAGCTTCATAAGACACAAGGCTGTAGTGAACGTGAAGCTACGTTGTTTTCAAAGTACTCGAAAGCTTCAAAAGCTGGTTCTCTGTTAAAGACTGGCAAATTATACTAAACTGGTTTAACGTTGTGTACAAGCTTACTTGCGCATGCGGTGCCTCCTACATCGGGCAAACGCAACGCAATTTAATAAATCGTATAGAAGAGCATCGAACGTCACTAAGCTCTTCAGTATGCAGACACTTGCAAGCCAACCCAGATCACTGGGTTGACTTTCACAACCCTGAGGTCATTGGCAGTGACAACAATTGGCGATGGCTGCAGATTCTTGAATCTTTGTTGATTCAAGAACACAAACCAGAGCTGAATGCAAACATCCCATCGATGCCTCTATGCATTTTAACTTGTAACAGAGCTTCATGCTTCACTCGTAATGTCACGCGCCATCACCATTGGCATGTATCCAACTGAGTCATGTGACTACGTATGCTTCGCGCCACTACTGAAACAGCCTTTTGCGTTTTACACTTTTTTTACAGCGCTTTTCTCCTGAATGACCAATAAGAACCTACAGCAAGATCACTGCAGTTCTATTGCTATGCACTGATGATGATAACAGGAGTTATCGAAACGTTTACAATATGTCATTTGTATCGTTTGCTTTGGCCGTGATATTCATTATAAGGCTGTTCAGCACTTCTGCTTTTCGTGTACCAAAATTAATACTCTTCAAAAAGAAACACTGTCAAAAATAGAGATCGACCGATATGGCTTTTTTGAGGCCGATACTGATATATCGGCCATTCATGGGCTGATATATTGGCCAATACCAATATTTCCAAAATTGTTGAATCTTGTTTTCTGCTTCATTATCAAAAATATGATGTATTTTATGCCTTACCTTTTTTTCAAAATCTTAAAAATCAGGATTTATAAGCAAGGATTTTTGAAATTGCAGCGATTTCAATACTTGATTAGCCTAACTTGTTATCATAGTATACACTGTTTAGTGCTTACAATGAATAAGCACAGTGCCATGAATAAAAGAATGTTAAAATAACAAAGCAATAAGAATAGAACACTGAATGTAAAAGAACTGCCTGCAGTGTTTAAACCTGAAAAAGCAAAAACAGTGCTTGAAAGTTGAAAGATACTGAACAATGAAAAGGAAGTACAAAATGGAGCATCAAGTTAAGGAGGTTAAAATAGTACAACACTGTATTCAATTAACCATTACCAAAAATGAAAATATTTCCAAAACAGCAGTAACTTTTTTAGTCTTTGACAGTGTGTTTGTTAACAGTTACTGTTCCATATAAATCTTGTAAAATTTTGTTTTGGTATATATATCATAAATCAATCTTTCAAACTCTTCTGCAACTCAGTGGGTTTTCAATTTGAAAAGTCAATCCTAATCGTAAAGAACCAAATTTGGAATTTTGATGTAATGTAACATTAACTGCGTGTCCTTAAGAAAATCTAGTTCCATTAGTTACTGAAACTGAAGTACTAGCATTGGTATGAAATGAAATACCTCAACTGATTTGTCAATTCTCAGTAGTTCCATATCAACAGTTTAAGATTGTCATGCAGAAAGCAAAGTTTATCTGCATTTTCACCAAGTAGTCTATAGTGAGTTAGCTGGTCATCTACAACCTAGCCTAAACAAAAGCAGCACCAGGGTATAACCGATTACCGCCCCTCCGCCAGAAGTAAGTTCCACAAGAACAAGTCACCATAACAATAGCTAAGGTGTGCATTACGCATCCGTTGATTGTGCAATAATGCTGCACTAGTTCTAATCCAATTACAAACAATGCGCTTTTAACATGCATAAGTTGCGTTGTTGCAAACACTGCTTTCGTTAGTCGTGTTTAACAAACGGACAACAGCAATTGTGATGCAACAATGAAAACTGCCCACTGGGCTGCTATCCGACTAAACAACAAATCATCGTTCCCATAGCTTGTGTGCCACATTTACAAACGCTGGTTTCACATTTGCAACAGCTTGGATTATGAGATCACAATTATCAATATGCCTCATGGAAAATGTCGATTAAGTTAACCCACGAACACGATGTTTTAGCTTGCGTACAGTATAAAGCCGCGGGCTTATAGCCTAATACATGAAGTTAAGAAAAGTAGAATCCTTTTAAGATGTTACTTGCAACTGCTTCATAGCGACAGTTGTCGTCACTAATGAATAACGATTGTATTTGTAATCATATTCATAACGCCATAAATGTTGCTTAACATAACGCAATTCATGTTTCATGCAAGCGTTTTCAAATTTATCTGTGCTAAACTAGGCATCGATTGGACGTCTGCATCTTAAGAAACAGGCAAACTTTTCGTGTTGCCACAACTTCCAGAAGTACAACGGGAGTTTAGTCGTACACAACACCTGCACGTGGTGGCTTGAAGCATTGCGGAACTCCCCGATGATGCTTTTGTTTTGGTTGTGACAGCCGATGCATGTTTCGTGGTTAATCTTATCTGTTTGTTCATGAAACCGCACCTGCTAGTGTTGTTGTAAGATAACTGTCTTGACTTGCTTTGTTGCGCTTTCTTGCGCAAGTTGTCTGGATGCGTGAGGAATATAACAACATTTTGTCAACACCTATTGAGGCTGATAATATCAGCTGTTTTGGCCGATACCGATATATCGGTAAAACCCAAATATCGGCTGATATATCGGTCGATCTCTAGTCAAAAATTTGTCTAGTCAATACCACAATGAGAACTAATGCTTTTCACAAAGAGCTAATTGCAGGCCACAAAAACAGATAATACAAAAATAAATTGCAAGACTACTGGAGGAATTCCAAGACAGATTTTACCATTTGCAGAAGTTAAAACCAACGCTGTAGTTCCAGAGCATGGAGCTCAAGTAACTTTGGATTACAGAAGCTAAAGTCAAACCAAAAACTTTCAGATGATGGAGCTGGAGCTTGAGCCTAAAATTTAGGTTCCAGTTTTTGGGGCAAGCAACTTGTACAAATATGGACCAAATCATTCTGGAGCCGAAGTCAAAAACTTCTAGATATTGGAGTTGGAGCCAAAACCTTTTGATTCTTGCAGTTATAGCCAGAGCTGGAGCCTGAAATTTACGTTCCATCTCCACACCCTTGGTTAAAGCCAAGCTTTACATTCATTGTAAATCCATTCATTAAAGTAGTCGGTGATGGCCATCAGTTCGCCAATTGTTTGTGGCAATTTTGTCTGCTGTAGAAATAGAACTGACCTAAATGGAAGATCTGACTCTAAAAAATTTCAGTTAATTCCACTCTACAGCTGATTTTTAGCAACAGGTTCCAGAAAGTAATAATCCAGAAGATAAAAGGCTAGTGTACGACTCATTTATTTTCTGTAATTAGCATGACATATATTGCTGTCAATTTTTATTCTCTGTAAAGAAGCAAACATTGTGCAACCACAACAAATGATAAATTTATAGTTTTTTACAACAAATCATCTAGTTTTTTCTAGTATTCATAAACAATGAGTTTGTTGTGTTTCAATTGGTGTAGGTTAATTTTTTATGTGAAACTTGTGTCTTTCACCTGTTAGTATGAACACTACAAACATGGGCGCTGAAAGGATTGTTCAGGCAGTGGCTAAAGATCCACCTGAGGATGTTCTTATTGGAAACCATATTCAACCGCCACCTGCAACGTGACAGTTAGTGCACATTGAAGCATGCAGTAGGCATAGTAGAAAAGTACCAAATGCAAAACCTAAACCCTAAACCTTAACCTAACCATTAAACCTAACACCTTAACCTAAACCCAAAACATAAACCCCAAACCTAACCCATAAACCTAACTCCAAAACTTAAAGGGCAAACCTACATCGCAAGACTTACTGTAAATCTGAAGAGAAAAGTTAGAAAACATTTGAAAAAAGTAAAGAAAAAGTGGTCCTGTTAGTTGAAATGTGCAACCACTACTACCAAAATGAAAGTCGCCGAGGTGAGAGCTGAACCAAAAACCATTGGCACAGCAGACCTAAACGCATCCACTACAATGTCGATGCTGCTGGAGTGACAAGCTCAGTGTTTTATTCAGTCCAAGTCATACGAGGTGGTTCAATAGTCACTTCCGATTGTTTACATGGGGCACTTAGTCCATATGCTACCCCTTCAGACACGTAATGATCACAAACTAAATTTGCAGCTTGCTACTGTTTTTGATTTTCTGCAAATTACTTCTCCTTTGAACAAGTTTGCCCACCCCTGGTGAATACAGTAGTTTCATTATGACTAGGGTAACCAAAAGTCAATGAAGTCAAAATTGTTCTGCCTTTTCTGAAGCTTATGAAACATCCACAAACCAAATTTCATGCTCATACCATGAGCGAATCACAAGTTGTTAGGTAAAAAAAAAAGTTAAAATTTATCATTAGGTCAAAATTTATCGTTAGGTCAAAATTTTCTTGCAGCATAGTTTTTTTCTCTTTATCGATATTTTATTAGAACTGCAACAACAGATAGTGATATGCTTTTGCAAATTTGGTTGCGATTCTGTAATAATAATGGGCTTGTTACAATTTCTGACGTAATTATGTTGTTTTGCCCATTACTGGACAATTGAATATTATGTAGGATAGGTATGGTAGGCGAGAAATGTAGTCTTACAGTACTTGTTTTGGTAAATGCTCAATCCATTATGCATATAGTGTTTCAGCTTGATGATGTTCTCAAGTTTGATCTGCTGTACAGTATAACTACATAGTTATTAATGTACTTATCAATATATCATTCCCTAAGTTACACAACCAATTATTTTTTTATTTCGAAGCAGAGTGCATAAATATGCTGCTGGGTTAACCTCAACACCTAAGGCTGAATTATTTTGCAGTTGCAAACGCTGAAAATTTATAGGTCAAAATTTTAAGTTTTTAGGTCAAAAAATTGGTTGCCCTAGTTATGACTGTCACATGGACATGTCATATGCATTTACGGTGTGGTGAATGGGAATGCAGCAATCAATGGCAAGGGTGAGTGCAATTGAAAAAGGTTGTCTGCCTTTATTTAGTCTTTACACAACAACAAAAATTACTCTATAGTATTTTGAATTAGTGCATAAGCACCATTTTAATAATGTAGTGATGTGGTTGTTTTGCGAGAATACTATGCAAAGCTACAGGAACATGTTTTGTTTATGCCAAAGCCCTTGCACTACACAGGCAAAAAATTGGAAACATACAGCAGCAACATTCATGAATACGTGATCAATAACGGTGCCTTGTAAAAGATGTATATCCGTCAGTAGCAGATCTTGGTGGTGGATATAAATTGATGAAACCGGAGTCATGAAAACCGATATTTTCAAGTGAGCAACGACACCACAAACATAGTAGAAAATTTTTTGTTGCTAGCCTAAGCTTAATTTCAAAGAAGTGGTCACAGAACCACCCATGGATCTTCCTGTTTCAAAACTTATTCGACCACCCCGCCTCTCATGACACAGTTTGAATAAAGCAATCAGTTTGTCACTCAACGAGCATCTATCTGAAAGCCTACGGGATAGGTTCCAACTCTACCATGTCAATGGTTCAGGGTTTGCCTCTCAACTTGACACCTTACGTTTATCGTAAGAGTGACTGCTTGCAGATCAAGGAAGTGACTACGGATATGCTTGTCCTGATGCAATTCAAATAAAATGGTCAATTTGTCAACCATACGACGTGCTGCTTGTATGTAGCGTAAGAGTTATGCGCTACGGCTGCTATGCCAATGGTTTTCGGTTGACTCTCACCCTGTTGACTCTTGTTTTGTTTTGTTTTCTTTACTTTTTTTCAGGCCTAGGTGTTAAGTTTAGGGGTTAGTGTTAGGTTGGGCTATGGTTAAGGTTAGGTTTAGGGTTTATTTAGTACATTTAATTCCTTTCTACCAAGCCTACTGCACTCTCGTCGTGTGTTACTATTACGTCACAGGTGGCGTATGAATAGCTTGTCAAATTTCAAGATCCACAGGCATATCCGTAGCCACTGCCTTTTTTAAAACTTTACAAACTTTTGCTTTAGGGGTTAGGTTTAAAGGTTAGCATTAGCTTAGCATTAGGTTAGGGTTAGTTTAACATTAGGTAAGGTTAGGGCTATGGTTAGGGTTAGGTTTGGAAGTGACTACGAATACGCATGGCCTGACGCAATCCAAATAAAACGGTCAGTTTGTCATTCAATCAGAGTGGATCTCATATCCTAAGGGTTATGCGTTACGGCTGCTATGCCAATGGTTTTCGGTTCGACTCTCACCTTGCCGACTTTCGTTTTGTTTATTTCTTCACTTTTTTTCAGGCTTAAGTGTCATGTTTAAAGGTTAGGTTAGCTTTATGTTAGCTTAGCGTTAGGGCTACGATTATGGTTAAGATTAGGTTAGCAGTAAGTTAGGGTTACATTATTAGGGTGAGGTTAAGGTTAGAGTTAAGGCTACAGTTAAGGTTAGGGTCTATCTTTTTATGTTTAGTCCATTTCTCCCAAGCCTACTGCACTCTCGTTGTGCATTACTGCCATGTAACAGGTGGCGTACAGAGGTGATCACGGAGCCAGAGTGGGCTCCGGCCTGAGCAGGATGTGGAGTTGGAATTGTGAATAAAACCAGACCCAAATCCAGAGTTGACTTTTCAGTTTTTACAAGAGGCATATATGCCTAATAGCTTTCAATTAATTTAAATTTTCTACGACAGGCTAACCTAATTGTTAGATTAACAATAACATGCTCGTTGTATTCTCTTGCTTTAATTAGCACAGTGAAAATTCAGTGCAGGATGATGGGTCACGATCTAAGATAGAAGACTGACTGAGGGCTTTTTGTTCAGGCTGGCACAGACCCAACGCTCAACTGCTGTACCACATGAATAGTTTTTTATTTTGTGGATATATCTGTTACTGGAAGTTTTACCTCTGCACTGTCTTGTTTTGTTTTTTGAGCAGAATTCACAATGTGTTATTTTTAGTGAAATGCACAAGACAGCACTCACTGTACGTAGCCTACTTTTACAATGCAACAACAATGAAGTTTCATTCAAGCCAGCAGAAATGCAGTTCACTTCAGGCTATTTCTAAACATGTCAGGATTACCTTGAAATTTCACAATATACTAAGGAAGATAATTCAATTGTGTGAACAAGGTGGTAAAGTGTTTTCGATATAGCTTACACATGGCTTCATCTGTAGAGGCAATTAAGTGAAACGATAATAGTACTGCAGTAGTTTTTGTTTCATTGTGCTTGTGGTTACAGCACAAAGAGTTAAAAAAAGAAGTTCAACTACAGTAGATTTGATTCAGAACTCCAGGTTAGAACTGAAGGACAAGGACTAGGAGTTCAGTGAGATTTTGTTCAGGTGACAACAACGAACATATAATTTGATTTCTCATTTCTTGGTTTTAAGGGATAACACTAATTGGAGGGCCGGGCGGGCTGGAAGGCTGTGTTTCGAAATGAAAATCGTGAACTTTAAGTGGGCTGGCAGGCTACACAGAAAGCAGAAAAGCGGGACGCCGGGCTGCGGAATAGGGCAGCCTGTCCTTTTCCGCAGCCCAGCTTATGTGCAGCTCACAAACCCGTTCTGTAGTGCAGCCTGCCGGCCCACCTTTCTTTACAGCTCGCCAGCCCATGGAAAATTCATGTTTTTCATTTGGCAACACGGCTCTCCAGCCTGCCCTCCGTTTAGTGTTATCCGTTTTAAGTCAGGTAGTGTCTTTTTTGCCTCATGAGGGAAAAACTTTGCAGGGCTGTTTTGCTTTTTCTTGAACACAATTTGTTGAATTAATCAAATGACAATACGACACACAAAGACATAAAACAGATGTTAGGGTTTACAGTTAGGGTTAGAGTTTAAACTATTAATCAATAATCATGATGTGCAAACAAGAAGCCACTGACTACTTGCTGGCAATAAAACCATGACTGTTGACATAACTTGTCCATATTCATGTTAGGTAGCCTAACTGCAAAATAGCTCTAACAGTATAAATATAGCCTTCAAGTGTTTAGAATATAAACACTACAGGAGTTCTTGTGTAAATTTCCAAAGAGTACCACAGCAAGAGCTGGAGTCACCTTTTTTAGAGCAGGAGTCAAAAAAAGTGACTCTGATCACCTTTCTAGTGCCGTCAAATTCCAAGATCCACAGGCGTATATCTGTAGCCACTGCCTTTACAGGTTGACCTTTTGTGTTTACTATGTTTCTACAAACCTTGCTGCATTCTCCCCATGTGTTACTGTCACGTTACAGGAGATATACTGCAGTCGAATAAGGTTTCAAATTCAAAGATCGATCGATGGTTCTATAGCCACTGCCTAATTTCACCCAACATCGCTCTGACACCAAGATTCTTCCATTCTATTTCTTGATAACGAGCTCCAGGACCAGTGGGGCCCAAAATTAGGTTTGAACTGTTGTCAACGTGTGGCGAAAAGTTATACTGTGTGTATGCAAATTGAAATGAAAAAATATTTTTTGTATTGTATCTTCACTTTATTTATTATGAAACAAGGTATTTTTCCACTCCGTTAGTGTCATAAAACATCCAGTGACGGACATCCGTTCTTTACATTGTACCATCAGCATTTAATGACAATTCCATCAAATTAATCCAATGCTGAGTACAGTACAGTATCAGTGAGTATCTAGTCTACGGTGGAACAAATGGGTCTATCATCATCATGACCGTAAAACAGATCACCAAGAATATGCACGACTAATACTGCCTGGATTATTAATAAAGGAAAGAATTTAGATCATCCAATCAACTTTGCTCAACATAAATCAAATACAATCACTGACGTGAAGTTGCTGTATTGCAGTCAGCACAGCCACAGTTTCCTCGCAGCCATACTTTGGAGAGGATGCGAAGTTCAGAAGAATATATTTTGAATTGCCAATCAGCGAAAAACAAACTATCTTTTTACCGTACAGCAAATAACAGGAATTCATTAATTTCGTATTTCATTTTTAGTTGTGCATTTGCAGCAGACTCATGGTCCATATCACAACCAAAGGTGTTTGTTTTGGATTTTTTGGATCAGGACACTTGCTGCCTCCAACAGGATCAGGAGTGAAGTTTTGTTGACTGCAACCGGTGTCCAGGATTGACAGTAGTGTTGAACAAATTGGATATTCTGCAATCCTATTCCAATCCAAAATTTTCATTGATTAATCCGATCCGATCCTAATCCGGTAGACTTTTCCAAATATTTATTCAAATCCGGTTTATATCCGAAAAAATCTGACCAAGCATTTTACTGCAGTGACCAATGCAGTTTGGATGTCCATATCCCATCCGGTTGAGTTTCTTCGAAATCCTGCCCGATCCGGTGTCAAGCGAAATTTCTGACCTCTGCGAAATTTCTGACCTGTTGTTGTTTTTCAGTTATTTTGCTTCTAAGACTAAAGAAATAATGTCTGGTAATCCGTTTTGTTGATGTGTGTTGTGTAAATTAAAACATTTTGGTTAGATGCCAGGTACCCACAACGAGCTATTGCAGGGGAATAAGTTCCACCATTCAAAATTTTCGGACTTAGTCCTTGACCTCAATTATTTTTCTTTTTCTCACCCTAACCCGACATACTTACCTAAACACGTATTCCTAAGCCCTAATAATAAGTTTTATCAACGTATTTGGTATGTAGAATATTACTCTGTGCATGCGTACATGATATGAAGTCAGAAATTTCGCAAGTCAGAAATTTCGCTTCACATCGGGTCCGATTCTGGATTGCAGAATCCGGTTGGATCGCGATCCAGAAACCGGATCAGGTTCAACAGACATCTATCAGAGGTGGGATCGGATCCGGAGTACCGGAATCGACTCCAGCAGGATTCTGCAATTTTCCTTCGGACCCGGTCCGGATCAGGAACACAAAATTAGGGAAAAACCGAAACCGGACCCGGTGTCACTTTTCAATTTCGTCAGTAATTTCTGACCTGTTGTTCTGACCTGATCCGGGTCCGGCTATTCTTCAACTTTGAGAATCCGACTCCTGTTCAGACTCCGGCTACAATCATCGATCCAACCGTAATTTACGCATGTTTTTACCAAAGAAATGACCGCACAGACTCCAGCTACTACCAAAATGGAAAAGTGACTTCTGGTCCGGTTTTTCCCAAATTTTTGACTCCGGGTCCGAAAGAAAAACGCAGAATCCTGCCGGAGTCGACTCCGGCACCCCGGTTCCAGTCCCACCTCTGGTTGCCAGATATGGTACAACTTGATTCTTTTGTGGGTTGCCAGACAAATTTTAAGAAAATACACCAAGCACCAGAAGTGAGCGGATATTGATTTTTTAACTCCTGATCCATAACGAAAAAAATTTTTAATATCCATACTAAAACCTTATCCGAAAATTTCTGAAATTAGTATCCGATATCCATCTGTATCCAAATGCGACACTGCTTCAATACGAAACAAACAGGCAGTGGTTTGGTTAGGTCCACCAGTGGACCTTCATTTTTGAAAACTTATTCATCCATCACCTGTGACATAACACTAATCCGTGACAAGTGTGCAGTAGGCTGGACTAAGCTTGGTAGAAACTTAGCAAACCTAACCTTAGCAACTTTGAAAACTTAGCAAACCTCAGGTGGAGTAAGTCTTTACATTAATTCCAACCTAACTTACCTACCACGAAATGACCTAAATCTCAACAATGTAGGTTGCGAAAGCCTGTTTATTGAAATCCCAACCTCATCTGGCAAACCTTTCATTACGAGCGTTGATTATCGCCACCCAACATATGCGTTTCAACCCTTCCAGGATGAATTTGTTAAACTTGTCACCCACCTTCAAAACAACAATTATGACTATTTAATCGGTGGAGATTATAACATTAACTTAGTTAAATACCAAGAAAATTCAAATGTGTCAAATTATGTTGATTGTCTTGCCAGCTGTGGCTGAATTTCTCTTATCAATAAACCAACCAGATTCAGTAAAAATTCAAAACCATCTTTATTAGATCACATACACACAAATCTTTGTGATGAAAAAAGAACAATTAATTCTGGAATTACTATTTTTGATATTTCTGATCATTTACCAATTTTTGTGATCTTCAACGTTCACCATCCAACCCATCAAAATTCTAAACCTAAATTCAGATGCATGAAATATTTTGACCCAACCATTTTGGTATCTGACCTCAGCCTCAAACTAAACAACCTTAACCCTGAAGCTGATGATGTAAACACTCTCAGTGATGAATTTGTGAAAATTTTTAATGATACTCTTGATACGCATGCTCCATATCGCTATGCATCTAGAAAAGAACAACGCTCCTTTAAC
>Ga0210059_1004184_pt1 | contig 23244 bp, 18 predicted proteins | sample Ectturendosymbi2_FD_188042 | JGI IMG/M metagenome (GOLD analysis project Ga0210059, IMG submission 188042) | Ecteinascidia turbinata endosymbiont from Florida, USA - Sample 2 (SPAdes) (version 2) | ecosystem: Host-associated > Tunicates > Ascidians > Unclassified | place: Key West, Florida...
GAAACCAGGTGTCAACAATAGAAAGGTCGTTGAGACTGCATAGATTAAGGAGGCGTCTGCCGTTGTCGTTGGTACGTAAGTCCACAAAGGTTGTTCCGATTGTTGACTTGGTTTCATCGCTGCGGGAGGAGCATGAAAAAGTTGCATTCGCATCGGTTAGGATGACGGTTTTGGACTTAGAGAAAATTATTCTTCTACCCAATAAACATGCAATCCTTGTTGTATATAGGGTAAAAATTGTTTGAAACTACCAAACCATGGTTGACAACCACATTCAGCTAAGCTCTTGACTTGGCGCGGCGGTTGGAAACCCTGCTTACTTGACCAAAAATATCAAATTAATTATTATGCATGCGTGAAAATATTTCCTTGCCAAGCAGGTTGGCAAAAAACATGCCAAAAAAAACAGGCAAGCTTGTCTGTTTCTCATTCCAAAAAGATTCCAAAAAACAGGCTAACTTGTCTGTTTGAAAAAATGTTTGATAAATTACTCTTAGCTTGTTTATCGTTGTTTTTTTAACGTGTGATATTCCTTCATAGCAGAGGTATATACTCACACTTGCCCATGTGTATTCGTATCCATCGGGATTAGATACTGGTATGACGTAAATATCCACGTCGTTCAAAATGTTGCATTCCACACTTTCATCTGCAGCGTCCACAAGCTGCAAAACATTTAAATATTTATTTTTTGCAGAATTATGAACAACAATTAGAGTTCTCATGCGCTTGTTCTCAGACAGTGCACTTATTATACAAGTATAGTATTGTTTCAGATAGAATCAATTCGAGCTGCTCTTATAAACATATAAGTTGTCGTACAGCCTCTTTAAAGTGCTTTTTTATCGATTAATATTTAACATATACATAGAAGCGAAAAGTTAATTTTTCTTCGAACAGTAACTCCTATTTATTATTCAAGAAATACTGAAATTATTTTTCAAGCCTTCATAAACAGGCTTCTATTGCATTTTGAAAGTTTTGGAAACTTGCCATGATGAAAACACCCACGTTTTGTTTTTTTAGCTTACTATATATTAGAATGATTTGTTTTATTTTAAAACCAAGAAGCTAATGGAAACCTGTTTTTAAGCAAATCGCATGCTAGCTAGATATTCAGTACTTACGTATTTGACGACATACATGCAGGTTGCAGGTCCAATCCATTCTCGAGCGTGAATACCGCAGTTGATTACAAACCCAGGCTTTCCAGTACCACCGGTGCTGAGCTGAAGAAGCAAGCGTTTTGAAAAACAAAATGTAAACAAATTTATTTCCAAGACTTTTATCCTAAAGACGGTTATTCCACATCGCGTGCATAAACCTTAAGTGCTTTCAGACGTCTTCCTTCATACGATGCTCCGTAATCCATCACAGTAGCTCTTGTTTTTGCGGCACCGATTTCGCTTATCCATTGGTCAATCTGTACGACACAGCAACTTCAGCTCAATTGCCAGCCTTTGCGTTCTGGTCGCTGTATTCGTTTTCAAAGTTGTATACGGCAACATCAACTGCGAACAGACATTTTGTTCCTCAGCGACGAGCGAGACGCAAGTATCATTGCCGATGGTTTGGGAATCATTTTGTTTGGTCGCTCTTTCAAAGTTTTAAGTGTAACAATTGCATTGTTTTTTTCTTCTTTGTCACCAGTTATTTATTTACCCGTTTCTTATCAGAAAACCTTTGCAGTTTGAATGGGAAAAGAACCAATTTGTTTATTCATTTATCTGTTGATGCAATGGTGGGGCAATTCACGCCTTAAATATTGCTTCAAATGAAACATTTTTCGAAATTAAGTTACCATAACTTTGACTTCGCTGCAAAATTGTATTTATTTCCTAAAGTTTGCGTTTAAAATCATGTAGCGATTTTCACTACGCATTAAGGCAGAACATTTGTTGTGGCAAAGAATTAAAACATATGAACCAGGTTTAAGCATACTTTTAACTTTCAGGTATCCCACGTAAAGAAATCTTGCAAAAAATTTCTCAGTTTAAAAGTTTTCATATCTCCGCATACTCTAAAACTTGTTTAATCAAGTGCTGTGTAGAAAAATAGAAGTTCACTTCCGACATTTTGTGAGAAAACCATCATTTTGGTTGAAGTTTTGCTCGAAGTGCATTTTGCTCTGATTCGCGGATAACGTTGTTTCGATGAAAGGCTTAAACTTGCAACAGGGCGATACACATCACTGCGATTTGCAAAAATGTTGCAATGCACAAGCCAAGAGGGTAAGATTTATCGTTCGTGGTTCCAATGGATGTTATTCTTCCGGTTTTGCAACTCTTGTGGATTGAAACCTGCCAGTGTTGTGGACCTTACGCCACATGTGAGATCAGCTTCACAGTACACACTTATTTTCACGTCTGTGGAAAAGTAACTCACTTTCAACAGTTTTGATTCTTAACATTGTCATTATTAAACAATATTTTCTTTTGACCGAAGAAAAAAATTTTGCAACAGAGGTCAAAAGGAAAGTCTTTCAAGGTTAACCTTTTTTGTCTACCATGTGAAAGGCGTTTCCATAACGTATGCAAATGGACTTCTCATTCCAGCAACGTTTCATTGATCTGAAATACTGTAGTAGAAAATCTACAAAAAACGACGGGTTCTGTTTCAACATCGCAAAGCATTGGAGAATTTGCAGAGAAAAGTTTTGGACATGGTAATGCTCTCTTCCAACTGTACCCACTCAAACAAAAAAGAAAAAATTGAGATCTTCCAATGATGCTAGAAAAAAATTTGAATTCAGCTGGAACTCAGACAATTCCAGTTACTTTCAAATTGGTTGGGTTTTTGTATCGGCAACGTATTTCAGACGCCTGCAAAGACGTGTTTATTTGCGGAAGATAGGAGTGACGCCGATGGTAAAATACTCAGAGTTTGAACAGATATAATTTTTGTCTGAGATTGCGTCTGTAGCGGAATCTAGTAATCAATAAAATGCTGTCAAACTGAAACAAACCAGACGGCAACACTTTGGAATGAAAACAGTAGGCACAAGCGTTAAAGAAAATTCCCACAACTTTCCACGAAAAGCCCACCTCGTCTAAGGTGTGATAAACATTGTAGTCGAAACCAATTAAAGACATTTGTGTGGCTCTTGGTGACATTTGGTTGTCAATTGCTTCCTGAAGGTTTTCAATGAATATTTCATGATTGATTCTACAGGAAAAAAAAGGATTGAATTTTCCCTGTAGTTAAGGAAGTTTCAATATGCAAGCATTATACCCCCGTGAAGTGTTACGAGTGGTCACAGGGACCATCTCCATTGGCTTTGCATCCAGGGCCACGCGGCTATTTTCGTATTGAATATTCCCATGGTGGCAGGCCAGTGGTGTAGCAACGCGCGGGATCCATTCCCTTGACCCACCCACGCGTTAACGCCCTGCACGCGGCTCGATATGCCGCATGTACCATTTTTCAGCTCTGTAGTGTGACCCGATAAGAAATCGAACCCAGCCTACCAGCTTTGTTGCTCATGTTCAACACACTGCATCACTTAGCTGGTTTTCTGTAGCTCATGATGTATTCCGAAAACATGAGAAAAACCGGTGAACTTAATGAAAATTCTTGTATGTTGCGTTCAAAAACAAAATTCGAACAAGCAGTTTGCAAAGCAACGACTAATCTTACCTCATTCTGGTCAGAAAGACCTTCACTGCAGCCACATTTTCTTTGTGCACGTGGATGTCAACAGGAGCTTTACCACGGGGCTCTGTCCAGAAGTCAACCTTCAAAAACCCCGTAAAGCAATCAGTGGTGAAACACAGGATTTTGATCAAGTTGACCGCAGCATGTTGACGGATGAGCAGAATGTCTCAGGCACAGACGATTACTCATTGAGATGACTGGTTTGCGCAAAGATGTACCATGTCTATGCTGTACATCGTTTTTCCCAAGGTCTTTCGTCACATTTTTACCAAATGTTTTTAAATTAATTGTAGCAAGTATGTTTTAAAAGTTTAACAAAAAACTCACCGCGTATGTTTCTTCCAAACTTTCAATCAAGCTAACTTGTTCCTTGTTAGGGAAAGTTCTCAAGACTTGATCACTGAAACAAGATTTTACTTTATTGAAACAGCTACATTTCCAGGGAGTTATGCTGGCGACTAAAACTTCCGTTAAAACTACGCTGCGAGCAGAGCTAATGGGGAAAGTGCATTGTTAAAAGTGAATGAGATTTGGTGTTCATCTATAGTCGTAGGAGTTTTGCATTTGATTCTGCCTGCCATTTTCGAATTTGTGGCAAGCATCTCGATTTAAAACACAAAATAAAAACTCAAGACAATTTTTGACTTACTTGTGGAAGAATTTCTTTGCGGAAACCGCAAGAAAAGAAACTAAGAGAACGGCCAATACCTTCATCATTGATTGTACTTGGTGCAACTCTTGAGTACTTTGGAAAACGATTACCTGATAAATATTTAGTGTTGTAATGTTGATTTGGTGACAGGCTGCAACACACCAGATGTGAACTGTTTCCTGAATTAAACGTGAGAACAGCATCAGCTTCGGCTATGTTTGCATACCTGTAGATCTGAAATACATCCTTGTTCCTGAAAAAGACTACGACTTTACACTCTTTTTGCGTTCTATGCTTACCTATCGTAGGTAATATTTCAACATAATGGAAAACAACTTCAGAACAAAATTCACAGACATGAATTTTCTTTGCTGCTAAAGAGAAATTTATAAACGAGTAATTGGAAAGTGCAAACAGCATATTCTCGTTACTAGTCGAAACTACATGCAGAGAAGGTTGCTGCTTTTCGTTCTTTGAAAATGGTTAGCGCATCCTGCAAACAGAAGCACTGCTCATGAAGAGCGTTTCGTCAAAATGGACAATTCACTTTCTCCGGTGAAAGAGGTCTGACCGGAAATTTTGTTGGCAAAAACTGCGGGTTCAACTTCAGTGTTTACTTACAGAAGTTACCGACGCAAAAAACATCTGATGATTGAGAATAGAACAGTTCGCGTCTTTTAAAGCAAACCATTTGAAAGTTGGCGTGTATCTTGATTACTTTCCATAACTGGGTTTGGGTGCTTCAGATAGTGATTTCTGTTTACAAGCGCGGGGAAGTAACAAAAACAACTACTTTTATGAAAGCAACAGATTGAAATGAGTTTCAATATGCAAGCATTATACTCCCTGTGAAGTGTTACGAGTGGTCACAGGGACCATCTCCATTGGCTTTGCATCCTGGGCTCACAAACTTTGTACCTAACCTTGCAGTGGTGTACTTCGTAGATGTTTTCTTCTCTGAGATATTTCGGTCCTTTGTCCCAAAATAGTAGTTTGTCCCAAAATAGGAACTCCTTTGTCCCAAAATAGAAACTCGCCGTAACAGTATTCACAGGCCTATATTTTCGCACATTGTGATCGAATCGACATAATCTTTTTCGGTCATTTAAAAAAAAATTCGGTCTGTAACCAAAAAATCCCCAGCATCGTAGTCTTCTAGCTCTCATAAAATCAAGGATTGCCCGGCATGTATCGGACAAGCATGTCGAATCTCAGCAATTACGCAGGCCTCTGTGGAAACTGAGAGCAGCAGGATTGCCGGACGCAAAACTGTTCTCAATGTGATTGAACACTGTTTTGACGAAAATATATTTGAGAAAAAAACATGAAAATCATTTACGCGAACAAACCCGTATTGCACCTCAAAATACTGCTGTAATTTGTTTAACAACTTTGTGTTGTGTGGCGATTACTGGCCGAACTGTATTAGCAAAAGTTTGCTTGCAGCTGCACGTGGCCAGACTGTACTAGCAACATTTTGCTTGTGGCTACAAGTTTACTTGTGGCTTAAAAAGTTTGCTTGTGGCTAGAGTTTACTTGTAGCTACAAAAGTTTACTTGTGGCTACAAACGAACTTTTTCTGTAACATTCCGGTCTGTTTCAAGCCACTGGAGTGGTTTTATTTTCGAGCCGTTGAATGAACTCGAGTTTGAAATTTGCACAAAGAAGAAAGTGGTGACAACGTGCTTATAAATTACCGAGCTAAAATTCGTGAAACCTAAATCTTTGAACATTAATAATAATCTTTCGATGCCCGTGATCATGGGTGTCCGAGACAGGAAGTCTGGAGACACAAGTTTTTTTGGTTATTCCGGTGCTCTAAAAAATCAATGACCTGTTTTGCTCGTCCTTTCCTTTATAGAGAATAATTATGTCAAATCCATCACACCTTCCACACTTTTTGCTAACATGAAGTCCCTGGATTGCTGTTGTTTTTTTCTGAGACATTTCGGTCATTTGTCTCACAGTTGTATTAAAACTCAGTGTAACAGTGTTAATTAGCCTATATTTTCAGACATTCTGACCGAAATGATTACATTTTTTTGGTCATTTCAAAAAATGTCGGTCTATGACCGAAAAGAAACCCAGGCCCTGGAAGCAGGCAGTGAAAAGTTAATTTTTATGTATTAACACTTAGGTACGGAAGGAATCTTGTAAAAAATAGATTTGAAATCACATCATCAAATTACCATAAAATGTGTAATATAGGTGTTAAACCGCCTTCCTGTACCATAGCAACATTCCCATTTTCTTCTCATGTTCTGGCTGTTTGTGAATATAAATAGCATTAAAGCAACAGATGTTTTCACGACATGTGCACTGTGTCCCACGATAAATACAGCATTAAAGCAACAGTTGTTTTTACGACATGTGCACTGTGTCCCACGATAAATACAGCATTAAAGCAACAGTTGTTTTTACGACATGTGCACTGTGTCCCACGATAAATGCTTACATACATAGCCCAGAGTGAGTTGTTTGCAAGAACTGAGCCATGTGCCATAAATTCGACATAGCGCACAGCCGCACAACGACGCTGCACTTGTTTTACGGTTGTTACATCTTTCCATCCTACGAATGATTGTGGCTTGCGATAACCTACCAATTATTTGTTACCCGCGAAGTGATGAAAAGTGGCATTGCGACCAGGCCCGTAACCAGGGGGGCGTAGCCCATCCTAGAAAAATTTACACCCCCCTGGAAAAATGTGTTGGACATTGTTCAAAACTATTGGACACAGTTCAAAAAATTTGGGCCCATCTCAGAAAATTCTTTGCCACTAGTCCTGGTGTGCCAAGCTGGTTACGGGCCTGAGTGCAACCATAGGCGTCCGCATGAATCTTTTCCAGGGAGGGCAACGTTGATATTTTGCTTATCTTTTTCAGGATGCTGACCATGCAGTGCAAATGAACGTTCCCAAAACGCTCACGCTTTGCCTTTTCTACACCATAAAGAATTAGCCCCATGTTACGGCAAGAGTCACAAAAATTACGCTTCGTTGGAGCAGCAATGCTTCTTTTGACACAGTATAAAACTGCATGGCTTACCGTTATAAGCGGTCACTGTCTCGCTGCAAAACCTGTCAAAGATGTCTGCGTTCAACGCACTCATTTGCAGCAAAACGCCTACTGCGGTAACTTGAAGAAGTGAATCTTTGAAGGTTTGTTGCCATGGCATTGTTATGCAATAATTACTAAAGATAGAACAATCCGCTCCCAAGTTTGGCCACCTGCCTCTGCAGGCAAAGGAGGGGTCATAAGTGAACAGCAAGCTCATCACTGCGTGACATCGGAACAGTGAACCCGACTCTTGTGCAGCGGGAGTGTCATACCGGCAAACAAACTGTCATTGAAAGAATTAAATAAATTAATCGGAATCGAACTGCTGACTTGAGGTTTTACAAAAATTTTTGGTGCTTGGACTCAATTTCTAGAAAGAGGTAAATGCTCCTTTTGCCCCTCGTCCCCCTTGCGGACACGCATGATTGCAACGACTTTGAGTACTTCCTAGAGAGACAAACCGAAAACTAAACGTAATCTAAAAAGCGTTTGCAGGTGAATTTCACGCGAATCAAAACTAAATCGTGTGTGGTTCAAGCTGAAAAACCGTGAAGGAACTTCTAATATTAACTGCATCAGGCCCACAGCCAGGGGGCAACTGAGCAATTGCCCGGCAAAAATTTCCAAAACTTGTTTAGTTGTTGGGTACAAAATCAAGTTACAATCTTTTTGCCCCCTCCCCTAAAATACCAGCTGGTTTGGCCCTGATCCGCCATTATCGGCTTCTTTTCTGTCCATAAACAGATACGAAAGGTTTTGAAACTCCGTTCACTGGTTTGTGTGAAGTTATCGATGTTACAGTACATGCAATGTATTAAACTTTAACAACTATGAATGTCAAACATTTTATGTAAGACCAACCAAAGTTTCTTTGTACGGTGATGCATTATATGCAATCCGTAAGCCTGTTAACAAAATACCCCCGTTGAGGTTGCTGAACTGAGCAGTAGTGCATTTCTGTTTGAGATCCTTGTGCGTAACACTCAGATTTCCTCACGTCGGATAATCCGACAACGATTATTTTCTGATGTATTATCACCTAAATTGATAAAAATGAGCATTGAAAATTTTTAAGCTTTGGTTCTGACTTCATGCGATCAATTTATTGGATTTTTTGCTTTTTTACGCATTTTTTTCCCGATATATTTTTTTAATAGAATGGTGTTAAATTTAATTTTACTTTGTGTTTTCTGCATTGTGATGATAGAACAATAATAGCAAATGTTTTTTAGACATTGTTTCTAAAAAATTACCTTAACAAGAAAAAACGAATATTGAAAGCAATCTTATTACGCAAACACGGTACAGTAGCCCAAAGGCCTGATGCAATACAGGCCGTTGATCAAAATTGTTACAGAGTATGTATCATCACGTTACTGCGCTAAAAATTTATAGCTTAGAGTAATTAAAATTTTTTTTTCACTTTCATGTAAAAAATTCCATGTGCAATCCCCCATCATACTCTCATTGTGCTGTCCTTTATAGCGTTCCTCAAAAGACTTCACATTCTGGTGAAAATTTTCACTATGTTCTTCTAAGTAGTCTCCTATGTTATATTTGAATTCATCAAGGACAGCATGTAGAACATGTACTTTCAGTGACATCCTGCGGTCCATCCTTTGATATGCATCCATAAGTTCTCTATCGTTCTCTGCCTTGTGATTTCCCAGGAATCCATTGACTACAGACTCGAAACACGCCCACGCTGACCGCTCAAACCTCAGACAGCATCTGGGGAAATCGATGGAATAAATCAGTCGTTTCACTTCAGGTCTTACAAACATTCCATCTTTGATTTTTGCCTCTTACAATTTTGGATACAGCTCTTGAATACCTCGCCCTCTGTGTCAACTTGTATAACAAACTGCTTGATTAGACTTATTTTGATGTTCAGAGGGGGCATCAATATGTCGCAGCATCTACTCGTGATTGTTGCTTCACCCTGTAAATTACAATCTCATAGCTGGTTCGTGGAGGCCAGTTCCTCTTCTTGATGTAAAGAGCTGTGTTTCTGCAGTTGAAGAGACAGAGATAGCACTGGCACTTGGTAAAACCACTGAAGCCTCACGAAGAATGTCACCATCTTGAAATCACCAATAACCTCCCATTTGTAGGGTTTTACTTTAATGCACTCAAGAGGATTTTGATGATCTGGTGCTCTTCTTTCATGTGAACTGAATGAACCAAAGGGATGGAGAGACACTTGTTTGTATTGTTCAGCAAAACAGCTTTGAGGCTTCTAGATAAGCGGTTGATGAAGAGCCTCTGGTCAGGGAATTACAAGAAATGCCCACAACCTGAAAGAGCCCTTCTACTGCATATCGTGGCAGCAGCATAACCCATCCTTAAACATGGAGAACACCGAGAGGCCACGATGTCACTTTCTCTGGGAAGTAACTCGAATGCTGTCATCCGGTAAGTCCCTTCACTTCAGTCCGGAAATAAGAGGCTCAGCATTAAACCTGACAAGATCACTGACATTTTCTTAGTTGGGTTAGTAGGGGCACCTTGCACCAGCAAGTGGAGTTAAACACAAGCAGCAGAAGATTGCTCCATTTCAGATTTTGTGCAGCTTGAAAGATTCATCTCTCAAGGTTGGTTGTGGCACAAGCATGTCAATCGTGTTATGGGTTACAGATGCTATGGATGATGGAATGTCACTATGTCAGGGTACTTGATGGAATGTGCATTCTTTCCTTTCTGTCATTTGCTTGGATCTACCATACGGAAATAACAGTCTGTGAAATTGTTTGTGGGCTCACGCCAGATAAGGGGTGATAAGGAAACGCGTTGCCCTTTTTTCTCCTCTGAACAAACCTTGAGTACGACAGCAATATTCACATATGACGTGTGGTGCCCAAGGTTTATCTCGGTCACTGACTGACTTGCCAAAGCATGAATGACAGGCGTCTTTTGCACGGATACAGCCCTCACGGCAGTGCAAATTTTGAAAGAATTCCCCACACCCATAGCCTACCCTAAGCAATCTGCTGAGTACTTGCAACCACGGGCAGACGTAGCACACCACTGACAATGGTGATAAAGCGTGAGAAGTAGAAAAAAATTAAAAGTAGTCTCAAGAGCACAACCTCAAAGTTCAGGTGGCATAATAAAGATTGTTCATGGTTTTACGGCATAAGCACATAGGATATAATGATTATTTCTCAAGGACAAAGAAAAAAAATTGTTACATGGTGTTATTAGACAGCTCGTTTACCAGTGGTGGATCCAGGTTTTTGGGTGAAGTCAAATAGAGGGGCGATGGTAACTGAAATATACCTAGTACACGAAACTACAAGAATATATAACACTCATTTGAGTAGGTTGATCTAACAGGTTTTTGCAATCATTTGCTCTTACCATGAGAAAATCAAAATCAGCGAATAAACAATAAAAATGTAGCGAGCAGTTACTAGCAGAAACGTTACTCAACTTAAAAGTTAATGGTACCCAAACAATTCTGTAAAAATAGTCACTGGTTTTCCCATTTATGCCTGAGGACTTTTTGTTTAAAAGACCACCGCAATGAAGAAAGCGTCTGTTTGGAAAATCAGAATCGTGCCCGAGAATTTTGACACAATCCAGTCTTCCAATGTTTTGCACTCGTTGCACTATTTGCTTGTTGCAGTTTTGGCGATGCCAGCTAACGGCTCTGCCCAGGCCAACCATACAAAGAATGCAAAACACAATCGATTACTTCTCTCATGGGTTGTTTCTAGCATGCACACATTTGCATCATCACAAATGACAAGTGTTTGAAAGCCCTTTGTTCGAAGAGAAAGTTTGACTTCGATCAAAAAATCACCTTTGGCTTTCTCAAAATGGTTGAAAACTTCTGACTTTTTATCTTTTGCACTCATTCATATTAGCAACAAACAAACTTTTCACACTTACGCGGGTTCAACACAAACCATACCAGGACGCCGACAGCTGAAACACACTACTTTTTTGAGGCGGGGTTTTGATGGCGCTTTGTGACAACGGCGATCGTCTTGTAGGCTGGGTTGTGGTGTGGAGGTAAAATGTTCGACTCCGATTCCTAGCTTCCAAAAATTTCCCAATCGGACTCCTTAAGATAATGTGATTAAAGTTTGGTTGTCAACAATGGCAAAGAAGCTAGTAGCAACTAGCAATTTATGGAAATCGTGTTGCACAGTAAGAATTCTCTGTTTCAATAAAATTTTCAAAATAATTTATAGCATTTCATGTTGAAGTGATGTAAATTTCAAGAGGCAAGGGTTAAGGCTCCTAACTTTGAAGAACTTGGAGTGCGATGCAAAAAATGATTCAATTGAACTTCCGGAGTCGGATAAAAGAATCAGAATCCGATCTTAGTGTTTTCAAGAATCCGACACCACCCAAAAACCTCCAATTCCTTGCGACTCTGATTCTGCAACCTTGCTTTTAGGGTCACGACTGTGTTTTTACTAGGTTTTGCATCATCTGACTTGCTTGTGCCTTCAAGATTGTTGCATCAAAGAGATGGTCCCCTGTACACCGTGCCCCCGGCAGGAAGGCTACAGTACTAATTTACAAGGTCTTGGTAAGACTTAGCGTCGCCTAGCGTCGAACTCCAGACCTGCCAGCACCGAAGTGGACGTGTTAACCACCAGGACACGGGCTGGTCAGAAATACACTGCAACGTATTTGGCTATTGCCACTTCAACTTTTAACAACACAACGACACACCTAATTCCAACACTGCTAATCAAGGGAGCTAAACGCACGTTACGCCGCTCCCGGTACTCAAGGGCGCTTTATCTACTGCTTAGATCAGCGCTCTTCAGCCTTTTTGTCATCGTGGAACCCCTGATGTGCTTTCGCGTTTGTCATGTAACCCCCATTCAAAAAACAAGGAAACAATATTATTTCTTGTAAGAAAATCAAATATTTTTGTTCGACACTTCAACAAATAAACAGTTATTACAGAAGTTAAAGAGCAAGAAATTTAATGACTCGGTTGTTCTTCCATTTCAGGAATGTATCTGCTACAGCTCCATTCAGAATTTGGTCATCCGGCAAAAAGAACACGTATCTCAAATATGTGTCGTCCCATTTTCAAACTTTGGCAATTGAATTACATTTAGCCCGCTTCGGATTAGGTGCCTCTTTTACATTTGAACTACATTCATTGCTCATTACCGCCCACACCTTCGCTGTTGTTATTATTTCGCTTCACATGAGAAAATGTGCTATTTTGCATAAGCTGGCTTGACTAAATAGTAAAAAGTTGGGTTTCACACTGTTTTCACTTTATTTCCACAAAGGCTGAACAGCAGCTCTAGTCTATGACTCAGTCTACTCTCTACTAAACTCAGGCTGAGTCTACTTTCTATTCCAGTGGTTCAGAACCTTTTTAATGCATTCCTCCCTTTGCTCATTTTGGAACGTTTTATTCCTCCCCTCATTTTGGAACTTTTTATTCCTCCCCCTATTGTTCGGGATCGTAGGCTAGTATTTACTACAGTTGGAGCAATGATTTTATTGACGACAATGACTTGATCAATAAAAGTGGGACAAAAACTATTTGTTGTCAAATAATGGGACTAATCTTTGTCAGCAAAAGCTTGTGATAGTCCACTAAATAACTTACAGACATAAAGTGACATAATTAAGTGAAAGAACCAATGTCAATTCAAATAAGAAGTACAACACTTACAATGAATAGGTAGCTTAACTGTAAAGTGGGAATTCCTCCTCGGTTGGGAACCACTGTTCTATTCAGTCTACTGTGAACTGTACATCGGCAACATCGTATCTGTGATGCAACAATAACGTTCTTCTTAACTGCACAACAATGAACAACAAGTGACGCAACAACTCTCAATATTTTTTGTTCCGGTATCTGCACTTAACCCGTTGTATAATTAACTGGCGTACTTGGAGTCTGAATGCAGCACGGTTATCTAAAAAATTTCATATTGACGCATCAACGTACTGAAGCAAGAAATCATTTCGCTTGAATAAAACGAGGAACCCTCGTGGAACCTTTAAAACCACGGAACCCCACTACATGTTTAGCGGAACCCTGTTGAAGAGGATTGGCTTAGATGACGTGATCAAGGTGGTGAGTAATTTTTCGAGCGTAACATAATAGCGTATCAAAAATCTGATAGAAACATAGGCATTCGCGGGTATTAACATAAGTTTTTACATTACGTCATTGAAGAAATCCTTATATATAAAGTTAACTTTTTTTTAGAGAAAAACGTAAGGGTTTTGTATAGTAAATTTTTTCTTTTGGATTTCTGTGCTGAATTTCCTGTAACAGTTGGCTTATGCCAACATTGAGCATCATCTGCAGCAATGAAAAATTCGTTTAAGTTTGATTTTCAAACTTCCATATTATGCCACCTTTTACAGGAAATTAGGGTGTGTAATAAATCGTGAAAGGGATTTTATTTCATTCCGACTGTGCCTATGGCAAAATCCTGCTGCATCTAGGACGCTTTTTCAAATGTCATATAGGTTAGGTAAGTCACTACACTTGCTGACCATCAGATTTAATTGCAGAAGAATTAATCTCTTGGTTTTCAAGAAACTTCACATCACTGTAATAAACAACATACACCAAAAGCCAACGCATTTCTTGCTTACAGCGGACTCGCATGCTAAAATAAATATCGGTAACAAGTATGCACAGGGGCCTGTAATCCATTTCAGAAGAATAGCCAGTGGTCAAACTAAGGTCTTGCACTTTCATGTCAAATTAAGACAAGTCTCAATAATATTTTTGCGCACTTTCTAAAGCTGACGTACTTACTGCTTGAAATATATGAAATCGTTGCCATTTGTTGCATTCATACGTAGAGCTGGCTGAAATACTGAGTTGCAGTCTGAGTAATCAGCGGAACAGAGTTCGCAGTTTTTAAGCGGAGGCGGAGCCTCAGCAATTTATGGTGAAGCGGAGCGAAGGCGGAGCAGGCGCGGATTTACCATTAGGCTAAAAAGACTTAAGGTTAGGGCCCCCGGTTTCGGGACCCCACAATTTTGGGAGTAAGGTCAATTTCCAGCATTACAATTATATTTGTATTTTTGTTTTGGTCCAACGTACGTTGTTTTACTATGCCGCTAATAAAAGATCTCTATAGCAGGGCTGGGCAAATTTGTACAATAGAAGAGTCATTGGTAGAAAACCAAAAACAACAGCAAGCCACAAAATCAGTTTGTAGGTCAAATATAGTTTAATAAACAATGCAGGTTTTACATAAAACGACCTGCAACAGATCGCGTTGAGTCCTTGGCAACTAACCGCAACATTACGAATTCGTATAAAATCGTTGATAAATGAAACAAACATTAAATATGACGCGACAACTCGCTATCAATTTAAAATATTGCTATTCAGCTAGAACAGCCACACAAAGCATGTCGGCGTTCCGCAGTTTGCCCATCGTTGCTCTGTACCAGGAGTGGGCAATTAAATTGGCTCGGAGGCAACTCTGAGAAGGCCGCGTATAATTTGAAGCAAGTCTCAGTTCAAGTTAGCCTCAACACTAACGTTTACTGTGACAAGTTGGAGGATATTTCAGTTTCAAAGATTTTCCTGAATGCTTCCGCGGGCTACTGAAAACGCTGCGGCGAGCCACATGTAGCCTGCGGGCCGCTATTTGCCCACCTCTGCTCTATAGCTCATAGAAGAATGAGCGATAAGGATTGAAGTTAATGACGATGAGCATTCTCTTTTTATTGCGTTGAGAATTGTTATTGTTACGTATAATCTGTGGAAAAAAACGCCTGAAACCATTTTTCAAATTACACGAGGCCAGTGAGGTACTCAATAAATATGTCATGGGAGTGTGGTCAGAAAACTTCACTGCTGCCTTCTCGTTAGCGTCATTGTGACCGTTTTTGTTCCTGATATCGTGGGAATTGAGAATAATGTAATATGTTCATGAATTAGAACAATTTGTTCAGTGAATGTAACGAGCACGTGCAGTGCTAATTTGTATGAGATACCTTCCAGAAGGGCCCCAATTTAAAATAGCTTAGGCCCCCGAAAATGAAAATTCGCCTCTGAGCCGGAGTTACAGTTTTCAGCCAACTTGCGTGAAGGCCTCTGTAGTATTTCGAAGTTGGCGAAGTCTAGGCGGTGTTAAACGTTAAACTTTTTAAAACAAATAGAGGCGAAGCGGATATTGAAGCAACAGTGATAAAGCCGGAGCGGATGTGGAGTCAAAACAACCAAGACTCCGCCCACCTCTAATGCACAGTAGAGTTGATCAAATAGCGGAATCAGCGGAGTCCGCAAGTTTTCAGTCGAGTGGCAGTCATGAAAACTTTTGTTGGGAGGAGTTCCGTATATTGGTCACTTTTGTAAAAGTTTCTATAGTCTTTAGAACTCTGCATAGTCAGGAACGTAACGAGGTTAGACTGCGCCCGGGGCAAGAAGCAAGTTTGACGCCACCATGTTCGAACCTGAGGCCTTTCGGAACGAAATGTACTGTATTGAAGAAAGTACTTGCGAAATTGTTGGGACTTTTCGGCGCCACCAGCAGACATTTGGCACCCCCGCAGCGATTCCGAGCCCCCACAATGATCCGGCGCCCGTGGAGTTGTGCCCCCCTTGCCCCCACGTCGTTTCACCCTTGTGCATAGTCTAGATAAGTGCTTCTTAACCCAGTGAATGGTTCGCCCCAGGTGGAATAAAATTTCTGTTCCTAATTTTTGTATCCTCTGATAACATGCATTCGTCTTGCTTTGTTTTACACAAAACACATTAACAATCGTGAATGAAATGGCGAATTTCAGGCGTTCCAGCTTTGCGTCTTCAACAGTCAGCAACTTAATACTTCATAAAAACCGTACTATGGTGCAATTAACTGCGTCTATTATGTAATGGAGATAGATTTTTCCGAGAGATGCCATGCTTTATTCCAGGCCTGCACAACTCAGAAAGCTCGAAGGGTCAATTTGATCAACATAAATTCGCCTTGGGCCGCAAAAGTCTATTTCGTTGTTAGTGTGGAAGAAAATCTTTAGGGACAATTAATTATCCGAAGTCGGGCTTTTGCAACATTTTTGCAACTAAGAAAGCTCTCGCGGGCCACATGTAGCCCGCGGGCCATATGTTGTGCAGGCCTGCTTTATTCAATCGAGTGGTGGAATCTCTGCTGTGCTCTCTGCATGAGCGTCCTGTAGGCCTAAGGCATACTCCCGTGAAAAGGTTATCTGCTAGAATCGCAGTACTTTCGAAAAACTCATTCTCAATCTCCAGTCAAAACTAGACACATGAACACTCACCAGAGTAGACTTATCAGTCGAAGTACAGGCCTAACCAATCGAAGTACAGGAGTAGCCTGTTTGTGATATTTGTTTGTTACCAGTTTGGTATTGATTCCAACATCTAATATGCGTTTGTACCTCAAGTAATATCTGTAGAATATCTACGAAACACGAGCAAAAAGCACTTTGTTTTGATGAAAGTAAATGTCAATGTAGGTATGGATAAAATCGATCAGGACGCGCAAGCTTCATCAGCTTCGCGGTTAAAAGAACAAAGTAGCGTGGAGAATAAGTTCCCTTCAAAAATTGAAAGGTGAAACTGGGATGATGGTTGTATCAATTACGGATTTTTCTTCCCAGACTAGAAGTGAAGAATCGAGTCATGAGCCGTCTGCACAATGCATATGTTTTGCTATTTTAAATATAGAAACCAGTTTTGGGTCATTCAAAACTGTGGAGTCATTTACAAAACAAATACGGCATTCATCAGAACAAATCCTCGCAATTTTTCAAGCAACAGCACGAATATTTGTGCAAACAGCAAAATCCCTCCATTCATCAATCGCAAATTATTCTGCTAGTAAATAAACTCTTCTTCTTTTCAAATAGCGCTTGTGCTGATGAAACGGAAGAAACATTTTGCTAAGCTGGATCTGTAAACAAAACATATTTAAAGATCCTAGCCAATTAGCTGCATGGCGAAAAGCATGCTGTGGATAAAGTAGAGCAAATACCTGTGGTATAACAATAATGAACATTCGATGTATTATGACTATTGTCACATACGCCATACATTCACAATAGGGTGAATGGGGATGCAGTAATCGATGGCAACAAATCTTTACACTTCGTTGAGCTTCGGTGTTTACGTGACGGACTCTGACCCAGCCTCTTACGGACTACTGTAGAATCAACAAGCTATTGTTCTTGTAAGAAAATCAAATATTTATGAAACTAATGTTGTTGCGTAATGAAACTAATGTTCCCTTATTTCTTTTCTGCGCGAGAACTGCCCAGCAATCACAAACACGATTACACGATCTCTTTCGTTCGCTACACAGTTCTGGGCTTGCCGTTGGGCTGTGCAAAATTGGTCTGTTTTTGTTACAAGTTCATTTTTAATGCTTTCTGGCGGCTTTGAAAGAAAAAGCAGTAGTGAAAATAGAAAGGCAATAAATATTGAAAACTTAGAATTGATGCATGATTTTCGAAGCCTGTAAAACGAAAAACTAGTTTCAGGTCCGCTATCAGTGCAGTCCGTGAGTCCGCTCCGCAGTAGCCTACGTCTGCATCTTGGTTTTGCAACACCAAGGTAAGTGAATGAGTTTCTTGTCGGAACCAGTGGCCCTTATATTGAACCACACTGCAGCGTGTGAAAAGCTGTAGCAACATTTGTACATTAGCAGGGACGTAACGAGGTTAGATGCATGAAGCATGAAGCAAGGGCATGAAGCAAGTTTGGCGCCCCATGTTCGAACTTGAGGTCTTTCGGAAGCAAATGTACTGTATTGAAGAAAGTACTTGTGACATTCCTGGGACTTTTCGGCGCCCGCGCAGTGATTCGATGCCCCCCATAATGATTTGGCGTCTGAATTGTGCCCCTCTTGCCCCGTCGTTACCCCCCTGTACGTTCGCATGCAACTTGCCTGTTTTTGACAAAAATGCATTGAGCGTGGCTACTTTTTTCGGTCGAAGACCGAATTTTTTAACTCAATGAAAAAAATTAAGTCAATTATTCGGTCATAATGTCCTAACAAGTAGGCTAGTGAATACCGTTACGACGAGTTTTAATACTATTACGGGACAAATGACCGAAACGTCTTAGCGAAAAAAACACCAGCGTGCTCCGGTAGCTCAAGGAATTATGATCTAACAATGCAATTCCATAGGTGGATCCAGGATTTTTTAAGGGGGGGCTGAAGGACGAGTTCATCCGGATGTGTGCTGACTGCATAGCAGTGAAGACCCAACTGCTCAGGTAACCTAATTTTTAACAAAGACGGTTGATAACCATACACATTTTTGCTAAATCACATTCTCACCATTTCCCAGGCTTACTGGGACGTTTCCGGAGTAGACGCGGCCTTCAAAAAATTCAGAAATTATTCTCAAACTTATCTAACCCTAACAAAGTAACTTGTTGAATGTTGGAAATGTTTTATTATTACCAAAACAAACAGAGGGCAAGGGGCAAAATTCCCCGGCAGCCGAATCACTGCGCGCGGGGGCCAAAAAGTCACAACAATGTCATAAGCACTTTTTTCAAAACAGTACATTTGCTTCCGAACGGTCTCAGGTTCGAACATGGGATCGCCAAACTTGTTTGTTTCCCCAGGCGCCATCTAACCTCGTTACGCCACTGCACATCACGATTGTCTAGCCAAAACGGCGTTTTTTGTTTCAAAAATACATGCCCATCAGTGGCAAACTATCAATCACAAACTATTTAAAACAAAATGCTGTTAAATATCATTTGACCATAGAAAATAACTTGAATGTCGAAAAAAAGTATAGTATTTCGAAAGCAAGCACAACTTTCCCTCCCCACGAAAAAGCGCTTGGGGTATGAGTAGAGACAAACATACCAAACAACTCGAAAACAATAATTATGCTGGCACTTTGCCCTGGAAGGTGTTTATTGCATCATAAGGGCATTAAATGACCAGACAATATTTGGAAACGTAAAGTTTGCAGTGAGTCAGTGACCAGATTCTCATACATTCAATTTTTTTACGAAACGTGACTACATCGTGGTAACGCAATTTTGGAAATACTGTACAGTAGCCTATAGGTTGAAAAAAATTATTAGAAACAGCAGAATGTTGGTCGATGAAAAAGCACCTGATTTCGTGCTGAGCTGAACTTTTGTCTAAAAATTGTTGCTGGAAGGCAGGGGTGTATTGCTAAAAGAAGAGGTGTGGGAACGCCGTTCCCACACCAAACACAAAGGAAGACTGATTCGCCTACAAGAATTTCCACACTGGATCTCCCAGTTTCACTTTTGCACGACGGTGCTATACACGAGATAACTTGTCATTTATTCATTTATGCTACTCCAGGCGCTACACGTAGAAACTGAAACGAAAAATCTAAATCTTCAAGTAACGTTTCTAGTGCAAAAATGTATGGGAACGCCGTTCCCACCCCACTATATACCCCTGCTGGCAGGTCTGATGTTAATCAGTAGTCACCTTTAGTATAGCCTACAGCTAATCTAATGCGCTTCATTTTTAGCCTACCTGACATGTGGATTACGTTTTACGGTTAAGTTTGCTGTTTTGGAGTTTACGCTGCCACTGAGCGCTCTAACCTAGCCTGTAGTTAACTGCATTGTAAGTTCGTTGTAACGTAATTTTAATGCCTTCGCTTAACAACACTAATAACATCAGCTGCTCTCATTCATAAAAGCTTGCAGGAAAGAATAGTATGATCTGCAGCTTATTCGACTTTTGCCCACAGTCTGCTCAGTCTCGTCGCCACGGGGGTGGGGTTTAGTGGGCTTAGCCTCCCCAAAAAAAGCTCTAAGCCCTCAAATTGAAACATGAAACACTATAAATCAGTGGAGTTTTTGTCAATTTTTAGAATATCAAGGACCCCCCGCAGAAATGCAAAGCCCCATTATTGAAAACATTCTTGCGACTGTTCTGAGACTGCTGCTTATCCATCTTTTCTCCAGAATAAGCCCAATCTTACCCAAATGACACAAGAGTTTAAATACTTACGTGCGCAGTGGCATGCCCAGCCCAAAATTTTGGGTGGGTCAAAATGTTTGATTTTAGGCGAGCAACAGTATATTGTTTGAGATACTGCCTCTTAAAATGACCAGATATTTTAAAAATTTGGAGAGGCCATGGCTCCCTGGCTACGCTTATGTACGTGCGATTGATATAACGTATATGTAATGTAAATACTTTATGTAAACACTTCCGTATTAATATAACATTGGGACCATATTTTTATATGAAAGCTTGTTTATTGTAAGTTTCATTTATAGTGAAATAAACACATTCAAACTGTCTAAAATCCGCAAAATAAGCTTTGCATTTAATATTTTCGTCCATATCCCTATGCAAGAAATGGTTTATTCAAAGGCTATACAAAAAAATCAGCCCAATGGACGTTTCTGTGTAGGGAACTACCGATCAAAAAACGTAACTGAAAAAATTTAGGGGGGAGACTTCAACCCCCTTAGCCCCCCCCTGGATCCGCCTATGCACTCCTGCTACAGAGCAATGATGGGCAAACTGCGGCTCGTCAACATATTTTGTGTGGCTCTTCTAGCTGAATTGCAATATTTTAAATTGATAGCGAGTTGTCGCCTAATATTTGATGTTTGTTTCATTTATCAACGTATTTACGCGAATTCTTAAGGTTACGGTTAATTGCCAAGGACTCAACGCGATTTGTTGCAGGTTGTTTTATGTAAAACCTGCATTGTTTCAAACTATATTTGACCTACAAACTGATTGTGCGGCTCGCTGTTGTTTTTGGTTTTCTGCCAATTACTCTTCTATTAAAGAAACTTGCCCACCCCTGCAATACAAATCTTTGTTTAGCTGCATAGTAAGAAAACATGCGTTGAACCAAAACAAAAATACAAATATAATTGAAATGGAAATTGTTCTTACTCCCAAAATCTTGGAGCCCCACGAAGCCGGGGGCCCTAAGCTTAAGCCTTTACAGCCTAATGGCAAATCCGCGCCTGCATATAAGCTCCTTAATCTCCAATTGCCTGTTTTTATCATTCACTGTAAAGATTCCAACGGCCAGAGTGAAGTCGCTGCTGTTTGCTTGCTCGTCACAGAGGATGAGAATTCTATGACATGGATGCTTGATGCTTTCAAGAACTTCAACGAATGCTGGAGCAAGATCCACGTCGTTATGGTATACAAGGATATTGGTGAAAGAGATGCAATTAAATGTTTGCCCGATGAAAGTATGCTAGTATGCCTCTTTCAAACACTTCGAAGCATTGTGGGAAGAGGCGGGAGGGCAGGGGGTCCAACCGCACCACCAAAACTTCTGATTTGGTGAAAATACAGGCAAAATCACTTAAAATCTGGGCAAAATCTGTGGAAATTTTGACTAAATTTGTGAAATTGTGCGCAAAAACGCTGTACGTGTTTTGATTTTACACAAATGGTATCTAAAATAAAAGTGCAGACGTTTTCTTTTGGAGGTCATGTTTTTATAGTTCTTTTCGGGCAAGTTAGGAGAAATTTGGGAATTCGGGCAAGTTTGGAAGAAATTTGGGAAAAAATGGTGCTTGAAGTGTGCTTTGATTTTAAAAAATGCGCCCAACATAAAAAGAAATGCAGTCGTTCTTTGGAGGTCATTTTTTGGAGTTTTTTTCGGACAAGTTTGGGGAAATTGGGTATAAATCCTTCGCACCCCAAAAATTTGCCTGCTGCTACACCTATGCTTCGAAGTTTTCAAAGAGAGGTATCTTGTTTGAAAATGGGCATCACTGGGAGACAGAAAGGTCTGTGTCCTGAACTGTTGCAAAAAATGGCTTATGCATCATCAAAAGAATATGAGGAATTGCACACGCAACTTGCAACCGATGCTCCTGGTGAGATTGTGAAGTGCTTTGATGCAAATTGGCATTCCCAGCGCAATGAGTGGGTAATGGGTTGGAAAAGTCAGTGCGTTTGTGCTTTTATTGTTCAGTGTTCAAAAATATACACTATGACTAAAATAGGATGAAGCCAACACCGTTAAAGGATCGCAGCTACGTTACCTAAACTATGTTGGTTGCCGGCAGGGGCGCAACCAGCTCTTCATTTCGGGGGGGGTAATTTTCACGAAATTCTATCGATGACGTCACCGTACTTATTCAACCGTGGCACAACTTCTTCGCAAACGGTCACATATAATAATAACAATTGTAGCAGACACATTCTGGTCTGTACATATTAAATGTTGCTTTCACCAAAAGAAAACAAAGTCCAAACGTCCAACGACAAGAATAAGACCTGCCGAACGGTAACACAAAGGCCGTGATCAGTCAAGCACGAAAGACGTGACAAGCAAAACATCACGTTTACACAGCGTTGCCAAGCAACACAAAGTTTCAGACAGATCAGTCTGGAATCCAAAGACAAACTGTATACAGACTAAATCAAATAAAATTTGATTTAGAAAAGCAAAGAGCTAAGAACGAAGAAAAGAAGCAAACAGAGCTGAAAAAGACCTAAAAAGATGATGTCATGGAAAATTACAGAAAACTTTCCATTAAAGATGTAATCAAGAAACATGTCTAAAAACCCCATAAAAATATCTTATAAGGCAATGTTCAACTAGTAGTCAATAAATGATTAATTAGGGAATCTCCATACAACCTTATAAGGCAATACCCAATTAAGTAATCAATAAATTATTAATTAGGGAAGTTCCACCAAATTTGGGTATATGAACCGCGATTTTGGCTACCCAGGGCAGTTCGCTTTCCGACCATGGACTGAGGACTCCTTCTTTTGGTCTACGCTGCCCTTGAGTAGTTTAGCCATTTGAAGTAAAATGAGACCTTACCTCGTGGCCATCCTAGCTCGACGGATGGTTCGTGAGTGCTATGTTTTCCGCTGTACCGACATTACCGCGTACCGCCGCACTCATAGCGTAGGTCTCAGACTAGAAAGAGTAGTCAATGACCTG
>Ga0210059_1004185_pt1 | contig 23237 bp, 15 predicted proteins | sample Ectturendosymbi2_FD_188042 | JGI IMG/M metagenome (GOLD analysis project Ga0210059, IMG submission 188042) | Ecteinascidia turbinata endosymbiont from Florida, USA - Sample 2 (SPAdes) (version 2) | ecosystem: Host-associated > Tunicates > Ascidians > Unclassified | place: Key West, Florida...
AACACCATACATATATGTGGCGCGAACAAGCAATAATAGAGTGATCATGGCATGTGAACTCTATTGTTGCTTGCTGCCACAGTGCGAAGCTTTGCGCATATGCCGCTCGGGATTTCCGATCGCAACAAAATGGTGCTGTGACCAGGATGTGAAGGTCGTGCGGAGTTCAGACTTCACAGAAAGAACGTGTGATCGGTGCGGTTCGTTGTAAAAAGGAGGGGATGTTGTTGCAACCTCTCCGGTGGTGTTGCATTGAATGTGTGATTCACCACGAACGGGATGTTCGTGAAGAACAAAACCATACATATATGTGGCGTGAACAAGCAATAATAGAGTGATCATGGCATGTGAACTCTATTGTAGCTTGCTGTCACAGTGCGAAGCTTTGCGCATATGCCGCTCGGGATTTCCGATCGCAACACTGCTAGTGAACCACTGTTTAGTGTGGCTGGGCATGTCGTGAATAACAGAAGATCAACTTTACAGAGTTCGTCAGTTAATGACATCTTTTTCTCAACAGTGCTCGCAAAACTAATAGAGAAGTACTCAAAGTTGACTAAAAGGTTTCACATATTTACTTTAAACAGTATTTTTTAAGAGCTTCTGTTAGCTCTGAAATTAAACGCTGAATAAATTGCCAGAAGCGATGAAACACGTTGCATGAGTTTTCAGTCACCAGCGTAACTGACGGGGGGGAGAGGGGCGAGCCACCCCCCGGCAAGCTAAATGTAAAAGGTGGGCCCCCTTTAGCTGACATTTTGATACTTAGTTTTCTTTTGGTTTTCAGGAAGTTGTTGTTTTTTTCCATTTTTCAGGGTATTTGTTTTTTTGTTAGTATAGACATCCAAGACATTCAGATTTACTATCATTTCTTAAATTTTTCCCTGAGTTTTGGTTACTGGACCCCTACGGTGGCCAGTGAGCCCCTTCAGCTAAGTTTGGCCCCCGGCTCATACCTCTAGTTACGCCACTGCCAGTGGCAGGTTTGGGACGGAAACAGTGTGGGGTGGGGTGTGCGTGAGCAGTATAGAAGTCAGGTATAGGGTGGGAGCGGGCAAGATATCTCATATTCCTGTAGGTGCAGGGCGTGTTTAAATTTCAGTTACAGGGTGGGAGACGACAAAAATTTCAACCCGAGCAGGACTCCAGTGCATAAAATATACAAATGGCTGACTGTTCAAGAATCTACTAAACTTCGCAATGTTCACACCAGTTCCTTTGGAAAATAACCCAGCACCAGAGCTGTAAGTATTAATGAGATTGTGAAATCACAGACGTAAAGAATGTACAGAATAATTGTTCATATCACATAACTATAGAATAAAACCAATTGTGTATATTTTTCAGTTTTTTGCGACTACTTTTAGCTAAGTTTATTGCATTATGCCATTGTTAATATTTAGTGTGATTTGTTAGCACCAGTGCATGCTTTTATGACTGTTAAGTACTAGGCAGTGGGCATCCAACTCCACTTACTCCGCACTGTAGGCCACACGGCTACTTTAGCAGTGAATGCTGCACTGGTGGCAAGCCAGTGGAAGCACCGTGCGTGAAGCGTTCGTTTACACACATCCATTAATGCTGAGCACAAGGTTGATGTACAGTTTTTCATGTCTTTGGTATGACCCTACAGGCTTAGTATTGAGTTGGTTTGCTTTCTCTGTTCTTTAGCCTTTCACCCGTAAGCATTGCTTGCAGGTTGTAACCGATGTAATTAACTAGCTTGGTTTTGAGGTTTGTTTACTGCTTTCTTTGGACCCTTCCCACTTGGTAGCTTTGTTTTATTCCCCGTGCTTTTCTTCTGTTTTGTTTTATTTTCATATTCCTAATGTTTGATTACGGAGCTTTTGGCTTAATGTTAATTTTCTTTATGATTCATTTCTATTTGTCTTCGTTTCAAGTGTTTTTTGATTTTGTTTTGTCATGATTATCTGTTTCTTTCTTGTTTTCGGGTGTTCCTTTTATTTGTTCTTTTTCCTTTTTTGGGTTTTTAATTGACTGCTGTGCAGCATTACTAGCGCTCATATTCTTTTACATAAATACTGCCAGCAGTCGTCCTGTGTTTCATGTTGGGTACACGACAAACAACTGGTAAGCTTGTGCTACGAATGGCAGCGACACGCTCCGAGGACTGTCTAACCACTACATCGTTATCAAGACTCTTCGCGGAGCGTCAGTGTTGAGCTCTGACAGGTCGGGCTTCATGGTTTCCATCTGCGTTGAGATCTCCTCAATGTGCCTTGGCAGCTGGAAGGACGTACTACTTGATGCTTCGCTTACTTCTTGTTGTCGTTATTGCTCATTGATTTGGCTTTTGTTGTCGAATTTTGTGTGGGTTTAACGCAGTCTTGCTATGTAACGGAAGGTTTTGGGATGGTTTTACTTCCGCTGCTTCGGCTTCTTTATGGCCCGTGACCAGTCGCGACCATCCGTAGACCCACCGCGTGGCTGCGTCAATGAATTCTTGCAAGCACATTAGCCTACACCACTTACGCATCCTGTGTAACCTACTGAACTGTTATTTTGTTTGTTACGTCACTGTACACTTGCTAGTTTGTTTTGGTTAGTTGTTCCTACTGTGACCTTTTCCTTTCCAATGTTAAGTGGGCAACTGGGTTTCCAATTTTAATTAGATTTTCTTAATCGGTAACTTTACTGTTTGTGGGTTTTGTTTTATTTTATTCTGTTTATACTTCATGCACTTCGCAGAGCTGATGATGCCTACATCGTAGGCGAAATATATACTCAGTAAGATCTCAAAGTGTCTGATTTTTTGCTGAGAAAGGACTTCTTTCCATAGACTTCGCTTGCAGGTTGTGCGACTGACGATGCGTAGTGTTATGTTAAATCGATTTCCTATTAAAATTTTGTTATTTGATTCTAACTCAGCACTTGTGTGGAGACTAGTATCTTCAAAAACACATAAAATCTGTTCTACAGGTGCGTTTTGTATTGTGGAAAGACTTAGGTGATGCTTGAATAATCACGTTTCACGTAAAATCAGGTGGGGACCAATCTGCAAAATCATGCCAGGTTTAAACCGGTCCATAGTTAGGCATACCATACGTCTCGTTTTAGCCGGGACAGTCCCGGTTTGAAGGCTTTGTCCCGGCGTCCCGGTCAGTCAACCAAAAAGTCCCGGTTTTGCATTCAGTCAAGAGGTATGAATAGCATGTGGTCTGATAAGTGATAATAGAAGCATAATGTAAAAGCCCTTATCTGCAAGGCAATTTGATACTGGCTTTTCCTGCTGTGATTTCTACGAGAAAATAAAATCGAACAAAGACTTCTTGAAGAAAATATTGTCTGCGGAAAAGTATTATTGGCGAATAAGAAAATTTGCAAATGCTTGAACATTGCTTTGTTTCTTGGTAAAATGTATTATTTTAGTTTTTCTTGGTGTCTTAACTGTAGGAATCGAAAATAGCTACATACTCCAAGTAAGCTATTGACCACATTTATCTGATTAGGCTCGTTGTTCTGAAGCGTCCCGGTTTTCAGTAACAAAAATATGGTATGCCTATCCATAGTGCAAAAAGATTGCCAGTCGTGACGATCTATACGCTTGCTGTCACCTTTTTCTGATTACACCATTCATGGTTGTTTGGTCACTTGCCACTTTGCATTGCATTGCCTTGCCTACACGTTAGTGTCGAACGTGAGTCCCACTGTCAGATCTTGTTTAGTTTCCAATCGGGTGGTTGCTGCGTTTATTGTCTGATTAACTTTGTGCATTACAGATGTTTTCTTAGTTGATTAAAGCTGAGTGGAAGGCTTTATTTGCTAATAGGTTCTGTCATAACAGCGACCCCTACGTAAGATCATACCATAATTCAGGAACGTCAGGGCAGATTTTCAAAATAATAACAACCAAAACAAAAAATGTGTAATAATTTTTTTCTACAGATACACTGAAGTACACCACACATGCATAAGATTTCTTATATCAATAATACCTGCTTTAGTGAAAGCAACGGTGCATCAGTGTTGCATTTGGAAGAATGAACAACAGTACCGGGATCTGAAGGATCAAGCTGAAATGAGTCTTTTGCATTTGGGGAAGACCCACCTAAAATAACCTTTAGTTTAGTATCCTTCATGACTAAAATTACACCAGTTTTAAATGGCAAATTATGAACATACAAAAACATATCTAAAAACTTACTACCAGTATTACTCACTATTAACATGCATCTTAAATTGCAGATGGTGTCCAGTTTTTCAATAAAAAACAAAATATAACAACTGCTTTAAAACAGGGAAAACGAACAAAAAAATATGATACCAAGCCATATTGCCAAATGTTACAATTTTTACAAATTTGAATTTAGTTCAGCGAAGCCTGATTAATTTAAACTTCATCAAATACCCAAGCAAGTGTTTTACTCTTGACACTTTTCTGTTGCATCTAGCATCAGACAATTTTTGATGCTCTTTAAAATTACTAGCTGAAGGCATGTTACAAGGGTTTGGACTTGCTTGTGCTCAATATTCAATAAAGCTTTAAAAAGTAATTTCAAAATTTAAGTTTTTCTTGCAACTAGTTTGTCACAAAATACTGAAGCAAAATTGTACATATCACTATATTTCCCAGGAAAACCATGTTTACAAAGCAATTTCTTCACAATTCAAGTGGACCTCAATTCAGCTCAATCCAGATAGAAAGTGATTTCTGACTACTTGATCAGAATGTTAGCATATAACTATAACTAAAAAGTTACACACTTGATGCACTGCAGAGTCAGCTGACTCAGCCCTTGAGCAATGTTCCAAAAACATTTTCAATGGTTCAAGGCATTCCACTGTTAAAGAAACGTAGTATCATTTAAAACATGTAACATGTTCAAAACACCAAGTCCAAGGTGATTTCCACCACAGTTAGGGTCTATAGTTATTACTTGGTTTTCATCCTGTTTAGTGTGGTTAAGCATACAGCACAAAGCTCATGAAAGTTTTGCATACCTATTGTTAGCTCTGTTTCATGAGGCTTTTTCAGAAGACGTCTTCGCTTCATCCGACGATATTCTTCATACACACTTTTTACAACTTGTTCTGTAAAATAGACATCAGTAATGTTGCATTTTGCCATAGCAGGGAAAATCAGTAGCACTGACATGAATCAATCCTTGCTTCATCACATATACTAATAGTACAACAGTAAAATATTGATTTTAATACTGTTTTTCGAAATGAAAAACGATATCACATACCCAAACAGTTTGCATGTTAATCACAATACACAGCAATGTTGTTTTGAATGCCTATATCCATTCAACAAAATCTTTGAAACGCTTACATATACCCATTTATATTCTTAAGTTAACCAAAATAAAAGCTATCTGACTCCAGTGTTTCCCAAGATTTTTTTAGGTCAGCTGGTGTCCAAAAAGTGCAGTCAAGATGAAAAGAAAAATGAGGACATATGAACATACATTTCTTACACTATTTTTGATGAATGGCCAAAAAAAGAAAAAACATCTTTACTTTTTCAAACAGGACCAGTCATCACATTCATCTGAAGACAAAAATGAAATGAGCAGTACCCAAACTGTCCACCTTTTCCTTCAAAAATTAGCATTTTTACAAAACTTGGAAAGAATGTTTGTGTCTGAACGCCACATCAACAGGTCCGTAGCCAGGTTTTACGGTTGGGGTGGCAAGATTTTTATTTTGTTATATGTTTAAAACATTTTTCTTGGCACAACAAAATTTGGGAGATACTGCCCTAGAATGCCCCCCTGTGACTGCAAGCCTGTACAGCAAACAGCTTTGTTTCCAGATGCATAAATTGTGAAAATGTTCCCAGCACATTTTTCAGAAAATCTTGCAAGCCGAAAACGTACAAAATGTGTCTGAACATCATCACAAATAAGATTTGTTTCCAGACATGTAAACTACGAAAATGTTTCAAGAGCATTCTTTAGAAACTTAGCAAGCGGAAAACTTCCAAAAGGTGTCTGCACTTCACAGCTAACAGCATGGTTTCTAGACACATGAATCGTAAAAAGTGTGCCCAGAACATTTTTCATTTAACTTGCAAGCTGAAAACATGCAAAATGTGTCTGAATGCCAACGCAAACAGATTTGTTTCCGGAATCTGGACCAATAAAGGTGTTCTTAGACTAGACATCAAGCACAGTGAATTGTTTGTTTATTTATTCACACTGCTAATCACTCAATTGCTAATTATCATGAATATCAATTAAAAAATCTTGAAGAAAAACGTTAACACATTGCGTGCTGAGCTATCTGCTCATGTCTCATACCATAATATGCGAAACGGTGTTGCGAAGCAGGTCGTGTCTGCCGGCAATTAGTTGCGTAGCGCGTGAAGTGTTGTCTGGCTGCAAAATGCTTTGTCTCTTTCGATTTATTTGTGACTATAACTTACGAACCACAGGTGCTACAAAAAAATCTGAAACATTATAAGAAAGTCAATTTGTACCTCCTGAACTGATGTCCTTTTCGGACTTTAGCAACGTCACTGCGACGTATTACAGTGCAACAACTGTAGCTCTCTGATTCGTAGATCTTATTTGAAGAACACTTTGCTAAATCATTTCCAAACGAATTTGTTGAAACCAGGTTAGCGTTTTTAATACAACTGTTTTTTTGCAGCAAATTTTTAGAATAAACTTCAGAAATCATCGCTTTGTTTGCCTGCAGTGTGGGTGAATAATACAAAGAACTGTAATACGCCAAATAAAACAATGAAATGTGAGACGCCAAAGCCAACAACCAATCCTGGTATGACACATGAAAGGCAAGTAATTGTAAATTACACATGTTTCAGGGAGTGATATTTGTTGAAGCATGGTATCATGCAAAGTCCCACATGCAGCATAGCGTTTGCCACGCCTTCTGCACAATTTGCACCTTCGCTGAGACCCTTTGTTCGGGCTGTTGCTGGAATGACGCTCAGCACTCATACTATTCATTTTTGAATGTAGAAATACACACTGTTTTACCTGAAAAATTAAAATATTAGTCTAACAGCACAAAAATAACCACAAGAGCTTAACTGTACTGGGCTAACTGCGAAGCAACCACATTGGATTTCAATGTGAAACGAGTTTATCTGAGCAATGATTCGTGGTAAACACCACATATTCTCGCAGGTTGCTCCTCTTCTTATATCTTTATTCTCTGAGTTGTGCAATGCTCTTTCAACAAGAAAAAATGCATCGCAAGTGCTTCAGTCCAACCATGAATCGCCTGCATGATCAATGCGAATTGTAGATGAATGCCTGTGGTGGCACTTTTGACGTGTGTTTTATGATGTGGGTTTACTCCTTTATGCACGCCGTGGACATACATGTAATGACACGCATTGTCGCTCCTACGCACGCAAAGCGTTAACACCTTCGCTGATGGTATGTTTAAGTCTAAATCAAGCAATTGGCACGTATCTTGCCAACTGCATAAATTGCCAAGCGATTGTGCTAGAGAACTGTTCAACAAGTCTTCAAGTCTGCAATGAAAAAAATATTTTTTGGTTTTGGGTTTCGGATTTTTTGTGAGTGATGTCATAAATGGGATAGTTTTAGGCCTTTATGGCCCACTTCATCTGGCCCTAGGCCCAAACTGCTAAATGGTAGTACTTCACTCACGTTTTTATTGGAAACTAGGCTAAAATCTGAGTCTTTTGAGACTTTGGATGACTTGCTGGGTTTTCAGTTCAAAAGTGATGACCTAAAAACAACAAAATAAGTAATTTAACCACTAATTAGATACTAAATTGATTTGTTGCTTTTAGATCATAACTTTTCAACCAGAGATGCTAGACAGTTGATCAAAGGCTAAAAAGACTCAAATTCAAGATAGTTTCCAATGAAAACTTGAGCAAAATACTCCCGTCTAGCGGTTGGGCCCTGGGCCAGGTAACATGAGCCAAAGTGGCCAAAAACCTACCTCACTTATGACATCACTCACAAAAAACCCAAAACCCAAAACCAAAAAAATTTTTTATCATTGAGGACTCGAGTCTTGTGAAGTTTTGAACAGATCTCTAGCACAATCGACTGGCAAGTTATGGAGCTGCAAAATGCGCAAAATTAGCAGCTTAATGCAGGATTTCGAAGTATGAGTATTTCATACACCGGAGTCAAATGGGTTAATAACGCAATAGTTTTGCAGGTTTTTAAAGAATCAAATAATTGGAGCATATTTGGCAGCAACCACTTGGCACAATGGTACAACATTCTAAACAACCTTCTCTTCAAAAAACCCTGCAATGTTATTACAGCCTATGGTAGCAAGGTGCACAACAAACAGTTTTCTACCAAAATATGTAGAAGATCTGAACAATGAAAACCAGATCATCCCAATAAGCCAGGGGTGTACAACCTTTTGCCATTGCCTGCTGCATTACTTTGCTTTGCATGAAGTATGGCTGTCAATGAGTTCAAGTTATATTTATGAGATATGTCAAATTAAATAATAGGTTGTATCCGGTATATGTCATTTACATTTACAAACATAAATTGCATATTCATTCTATAGCTCTCTGTGACATCACCATCCAGATTGTTACGCATCCTATCCTGTCGATTGATTTTCTTGCCTTGTGTTTGTTTTGCTTCAATATATGCCAGCACAGCTGCCAAATATTATTTTTTAAATTACATGTGGACGGCTGCAAATTTCATTATCGAAGGCTGCAAGTTCTACACTGTTGCTGTAAGCATTCAATGTAGTAGCTCCATTGTATCAACTATCAATCTGTGAACATGTACAAGCACCGCATTGCCCAAGAGTGTTAATAATCTGCTAAGCACAGAGCTTTAATCAGAACCACAAATAACTGGTTTACTGCAACATACTTTTGTTTCACAAGCAACAACAGCCTCACCAGATGACATGCACACTTTGTTAGATCCAAGCACAAAAGGTGATTTGCTGGAGACTTCAGATTCCACTTTGGAGTAAGGTAAAGAATTGTGCATAGAATGTGTTGGCTTGTCATAAGCTGTGGATTCAAATGGAGAAGCAGCACCAGATGAGGAAATTAGACGTCTTCGCTTTTGACGGCATGGTTGGGAATAGTCAATGGCAGTACTATTACCTAAAGTAGAACTGCCAGCCTCACTCAAAAGATCAAAATGAGCTGTTCGTTTAAGTGTTATGCCGCAGGCCATTGTGTTTGCTTTACTTTACATTGAAACAAATTTCCAAGGTGAATCCTGAAAAAAAGCATTTAAATAAATGCTCCTACCTGGTAATATCAACTTGGTGTTGCCTCATACTTAACACTTTGAGAGCCGGCCTACAAATATATCGTACATAGATTTCAGCTTAAAACCAGCAGTTTCAGGTTGCCTTACCAACACTATAGCTCCTCCGCTGATTTTGCAAGAGAGCTGTTCAAGTGCTTAAACAGATCGGCTAGTCTTTTAGTCTGAACTCGAAAAAACATTTTTTGGTTGGAGTTGCGGATTTTTTGTGAGTGACGTCATAAGTGAAGTAGTCTTTGGGCCATTTTGGCTCTGTTACCTGGCCCTGGGCACCAACCGTTAGATGGTAGTATTTCGCTGAAGTTTTTATTGGAAACTAGGTGACAATCTGAGTCTTTTGATACTTTGAATGACTTGCTGGAGTTTCGGGTTCAAACGTTATGATCTAAAGTAATAAAAATATTTGACTAATCAGATAATTAATTAATTTGTTTATTTTAGATAATAACTTTTGAACCAGAAATGCTAGAAAGTCGACCAAAGCTTCAAAAGACTTGGAATCGAGCGTAGTTTCCAATGAAAACTTCAGCAAAATACTTTGGCCTAGTGGTTGAGCCCTAGGCCAGGTAACAGAGCCAAAATGGCCCAAAGACTACTTCACTTATGACGTCACTCACAAAAAATCTGCAACCAATGCCGCGTCTTTTGAGCCTTTGACCGGGACTGTAGTGCTTACCAGATCGCAGAAATTCCTGCGCAAAGCCACGTGGGATCCGGTTGTTGTGGCACGAGAATTCCTGATTTCAGCCGGACACCAAAGTGTTAAGCATAATGATGATGACATAAGAAATCAATTTCTGAAGAAGTGGGACAAGAGTTTTAGGTCTTTGATTAGCATATCTTAAAATGCAATGTACTTTGTGCAAATCCAATTTATAATTAGAGATACACTTCATACATATTTCTTCCAACCAATTTTTGTATTACAAAATCAGCACATAATAAAGATCACGACCAATGAAAATGATATCAACGACATATTGCAAACGTTTCAAAACATTTGCACACCCAGTCTTAGTTGTTATACTCTTAACCTATGATTGTTGCAGCTATTTCAGCAAACATTCTTCTTTGGGCATTGCAGATGTTCATGGTATGTTCATGACATATCACAGAATCAAAGGAATATGACTTACTCTGAAGTTAAAAAGTACTTTCAGCCCAGTATGAACTGCTGTTATCACATCAAATGCTAATTTGTGTTTGCCTTGATAGGACATTTTCGATGATCACAAGCATGAAACAACTTAGTATTATCTGATCACAACTTTTTTATTTAAGAAAAGCAAGACTGTTTAACACTTTCAGTACTGGGTGGATTGCCTATGGCGATATCCACTAGTACTGGGTGGTTTTCCATCACATCCCGCAGGCCCCACTGTTTTTGCCGATTTGCAATGTTAAGTCATGGTGTTCACCAAACTTGCCAGCCGATTGAGCTAGAGAACTGTTCAAACCCTTCATGGATTCAGGAAGTCTCCTAGTTTAGATTTAAAAAAAATTTTGCGTTTTGGGTTTTCTGCGGGTGATGTCATTATGGGGGCATGTTTTTGCTTTTTGGCCAAGTTTACCTGGCCCTGGGGGCCAGTCCAACCCAACTAGTCACCTTTTTGGATCAAGTGTTTTTGGAAACTAGGCTATGATCCAAGTCTTTAGAGCCCTTGATTGGCTTTCTAGCATATCTGGAGCTAAAATAGGCTCCAAACCCAAGTTTTGACAAAAATAAAGAAGTGTCATGGAAAATATGATTTGCCCTTTCTCAGCAAATTATGCCTAGCCGTAACTCAGCAGCAGATTGAGCGAGAAAACTGTTCAAACCCTTTAAAGACTCAGGAAAGTCTTGTGTTTTAAATTCAATTCGTTTTTAAGTTTTGGGTTTTTGTTTGATGATGTCATTATTGGGATAGGTTTTGAAGTTTTTTGATGACATCATTAGCCGATCTACTCCCATTATGATATCATCAACAAACAACCTGAAATGCAAAACTTTAATTTTTTTTTTTATATTACAACAAAGACTTTCCCTATTTTTAGGGGGCTTGAACAGCTCTCTAGCTCAATCGGCTGATGAGTTATGGCCTTTAGCTGAAATGGCCAAGGTTACCTTTGTGGGACTTGAATTTTACCCAATTTTTGTTTTTGAACTGTAGTTTTGGCTCTTGATATGCTAGCAAGCCAATCAAGGGTTCCAAAGATTCGGATCATAGGCTAATTTCCAAAAAACCTTGAGCCAAAAAAATGGCTCCTTGGTTGGCGCCCAGGGCCAGGTAACCCTAGCCAAAACAGCATGAAAACATGCCCCATTATGACATCACCCACAAGAAACCACACACGCAGAACTAAAAATTTTTTGAATCTAAACTAGAAGATTTCCTGAATCGGTAGATGGTTTGAACAGCTCTCTAGCTTAACACTTTAAGAGTCAGTCCACAAATATATTGTACCAAGATTTTGGCCTGAAACTAGCAGTTTTCGGTTGCCTTACCAACACCATAGCTCCATGTCGATTGCGCTAGAGAGCTGTTCAAAGCCTCAAAAGATTCAGCAAGTCTTTTACTCTGCACTCGAAAAAACATTTTTTTGTTGGGGTTGCAGATTTTTTTGTGAGTGACGTCATATATACATTCATTTTTAGACCATTTTGGCTCATGTTACCTGGCCTAGGGCCCAACCGCTAGGCCAAAGTATTTCGCACAAATTTTGATTGGAAACTAGGCTCGAGTCTGAGTCTTTTGAACCTTTGATCAACTTCCTAGCATTTCTGGTTGAAAAGTTATGATCTAAAACAAACAAATTTTATAATTATCTAATTAAATAATTAGTCAAATATTCTTATTAATTTAGATCATAACTTTTCAACCCGAAACCCCAGCAAGTCATCCAAAGTATCAAAAGACTCAGATTGTAGCCCAGTTTCAAATATAAACTTCAGCGAAATACTAGCATCTATCTAACGGTTTGGGCCTAGGGCCAGGTGAAGTGGGCCAAGGTGGCCTAAAAGACCTCCGCTTATGACGCCACTCACAAAAAATCCACACCGCCCAACCATAAAATTTTTTCTGGAGCAGACTAGAAGATTTGCCGCATCCTTTGAGCCCTTGAACAGCTCTCTAACACTTTCAGCACCTCGCACAAAGAAATGTGCAATATGCTTTTTTTGGCACGAAAACCTCAAAGCCTACTGGATGCAAAAGAGTTAAATGGTAACTTTGTGGTTTTTAGGTCATAACTTGTGAACCATAAACGCTAGAAAGTCAATCAAGTGCTCAAAAGACTCAGATTCTAGCCTAGTTTCCAATGAAAACTTGAGCAAAATACTTCCCTCTGGCGGTTGCGCCCTAGGCCAGGTAACATGATCCAAAATGGCTAAAAACTTAGCTCATTTATGACGTCACACACAAAATTGGAAGCCACAATTTTTTTTCATTGCAGACTCAAAGACTTGTCAAGTCTTTTGAGGGTTTGAACAACTCTATTCCACTGAAGAGCTACCCGAAATATACTTGATTTCAGGCCGATTTCCAAGTACGATATATTCGTATGCTGGCAACCAAGGTGTGAAATGTTTAGGGAAAACCACATACACATCGTTCTTAGATTACAATTTTGGCCAAAGAGTAAATAGTGCTGATAATGCAAGGTTGAATATTTTTGCATGAGGGTTGAAGAACAATTGTGAGAAAATATAATTTGGCATAAACATCCACTCCGACCAGCAACAGTGCAAAGTTCTGCACTGTGTTAGCAAGTAACCATTGAAAAATAGTGAAGAAGCAATTGCCTACCCCATGGGCCTGCCAAAATCGGATTTTTCTTTTTGGAAATACAGCCCTCCAGCCATCCTTTGAGGTAAACCCCATTCTGTTGCGCAGCCTGCCAAAATTTGATTTTTTATTTAGATATACAGCCTTCCAGTAGCCCTGCTTTTAATGTGACCCCATTCACCAAAAGACTATCTAAAAAATAGCTGAATAGCAATAGGAGCCCTATGCATCTGCTTCTAATGATCTACATCAGAATAATGTTCAGAATTGTACTTTTAAAGAGCACCCTTGCTGCAATACAAGACTTTAGGCAAACCTAATGACATTTGCCTCTAGTATCTCACAGACATTGACTTCAGTTTATTACCTAAGCCCACAATTCTGTAGAGCTGAATCATGGAGATTTATGTCAATGCCATGGCTCTGACATTATATGTGTGATGCGTGGATACATGTCATAGCAGTATGAAATGTTTTCATTTCTAGAACCATACTCCAATCATCAACTAACCTTTTTTTTTATGCACCCAACACTTAGTGGAGTACTTTTTAATTTTAAACATTTTGTAGTCTGTTTCCACCCTTGCTTCTTCAACCTCATTCAGGATGCTATGTGCACTGTGGGACATATGCAACTGTGGTGCTCCATTATGGTCCATGGGTAATTGAATTGCTTCTTCACAATTTGTGTGGATAAACATTGTTTTTTGCCTTTGCCATGTGCCTTTGTTCTGTATGGTCATGGTTGCTGCATTGCTTTCTGTCTCATTTATAACCTCTATTGACACTTCTCTCATCTACGTACATACCTCACCTGTTCATCTGTACCAGAGTCATGAGCAAGTTGAAAATGTTTGCTTGCTCCCACAGGTAGGTAGTATCTAAACAACCAAATCTGTTTTTCACATTCAAACGACAAAAAAAACTGTATCTGGCTTTGTGCCACATATAACACTGAGTTTGTGACACCAGCACTAGCAGTTCAATGAGCCTGGTGGAGCTGGAAAGTCTATTTCTGCTATGTGAGAGGTCGTCAGTTCAGTTCTAACCATGGTTGCTTCATGGCTTTCCTACTACCTTCTAGAACTAAAAACTCTACTCATCAACTGACCTTATTTTGTTTTTCACGTACCCAGCACTTATTGGATTACTGTTTACTGCTAAACATTTTGTAATATGTTTATACCTTTGCCTCTTCAACCTCATTTGGTGACGCTATGTGCTTGGTGGGACATACATGCAATTATGGTACTCTGTTACCATCCATGGATAATTAGTAATTATAGTACTTCTTCACAATTTGTATGGATAATCATTTTTCTGCTCTTATTACATGCTTTTGCTTTGCAGCATTGTGTTTATCATATTGCTTCATGCTTCATAACCCTTATTGTTGCTTACTTCTTCCACTATGTACATGCATCACCAGCTCATCTGTACATACCTGCACTCTTAACGCATTGCTTTGTCAGCATCATCTGTGTTATGCTAAGTTAATTATTGTTACACATATGATTTAACATTTGTTTTTCTGTAATATATCTTGGTGAATGTTGTTCAACTAAAATGTCTTGGGATTATTTCATTCATGTTTGCTATGGTCCCCTTTCATTTGCTATTTTTGATTGAGATACATTGCTTGCTTTTCCAATTTTTTCTTTGCATATGTTGACGTATGTTGATTGTCCACTTTTCTTTCACTGTACTAAGTAGAGCTATTACCATTTTTGATGGTATTAGGTCAGAATATATGTTTTCACAATCGTTTTTTGGAAGCGCTTTTGATGCACTTTTTAAAAAAGTTTTTAGAACTATACAAGGGTTTAGATTTAGGGTTAAGGTCTTAGATTAAGGTTTTGGTTTAGGCTTGAGATTAGAAATTTTGTTTGATAGGGTTTTGTAGTCCTTCAAAACATCAAAACTGGATGTGGTCGTTTAGACACTGCATGCAGGAATATGAAAATTTTGCCCGTTCTCACCTTGCATTTGTAGACTTTTAACCCACACCTACCCTACACCTGTCCCACCTGCACTTTTTTCACCCTATATCTCAGTGGTTATCAAACTGAAGTCTGCGGTCCTTTTGGGGTCCACGAGACAAGTTTCTGGAGACCACGAAGCACCTTCCAAAAAATCAACATGACGCTTCTGAAGAAAAAAATTTTGTGTAACATAAAATTTTTGGACAACTTATTATTCCAAACCAACTTAACAAACACAATTTGGAGCTATGATAGCCTATATTCTGGAACCAAACAGTCACGCTTGCCATAAGTGGGCATTATATAGGATGCAAATAAAGAGGTGGGTTCTCAGTTGGATGCGATTCACGATATGAGGGTTGCGTTGTCCAAAATGGAACCAAACATAGCCGAACTGATAGCACAGAAGTAAGTGCACCCGTCACATTAATACAATAAAAAACCAACGAGTTGCTTCGTGTTTATTTGTGTTGATTTTTAAAGGGGACCGTGAGCCATTAAAAAAGTTGCTAAGGGACCGTTGCGTATTAAAAAAAAAAAGTTTGAGAGCCCCTGCTATATCTGCACTTGTCGCTGTGTGTCTGACAACACTAAAAACTTGTGCAACATCTTCAACCATTCTTGGCAATTTATTCAATATTTCTCACATCTGACCCGCCCCACTCCAAGTTCAACTCGTGCCTGTCCCGCACCCACATGCATAGCTCTGCAGGTTCCCGACCTGCAAATGCTGGTACCCACAACCTGTGCTGGTTAACCTACCCCATGCAGGACTCTAATCTGTACAACATACCTGAACTCTTCACCTATTGCTTGCCCATCATCATCTCACCTGTGTTATATAAATGATTATGTTGTTATGCATATGACTTCAAAGTTTGTGCATCCTTGCTTTGATTGTTTTCTATGTTTGTCTTTGAACTCACCCCATTGTGGTCCGTGGGTACATTTCTATTTCTTCACGATTTGTATGTGCAAACATTGTTTTCTGCCCTTGATACTTGTTGTTGTAATGAAATGACATGTTTCTAATTGCATTGCTCTTTGCCTCACGACCCTTATTGCTGTTCGCTTTCTTCACCTATGTGCTTGCTTCAACTGCTCATCTGTGCATGCCTCAAATCTTCACCCATTGCTTGCCCACCATCATCAGTGTTATGTTGATGAATATTGTGTATGTACCAAAAACAATTATGTTATATACTTTCTTTTAATTGTATTATTCTTTGCCTTGTGTATGTTGTCTCTGTAAATGTTTTTTGTCACCATGTTTGTCCTGCATGCTCTATTTTGATTGTTGTATTTCTCATTTATTGTTGTTTATTTCTCTCACCTATGTGCTTGCTTCACCTGCTCATCTGTACATTCAACTAATGCAAGTGGCAAGCCCAAAGGCATAATAAAGTTAAAACAATACAGTACTACCAAAACACAGATGTTGAATCAAATACACAGTAGACATTATCGTAACACAGATATAGTGGGCAAGCTGCAATGGGATGGGTGAAGAGTTGAGGTATGTACAGATGGGCAGGTGAAGAATGCACATAGAATGTGAAGGAAGTGAGCAACAGGGTTCCCACAATTATTTACTAAAAATTACCTAAAGTTGAGCTTAAAAATTAAAATTCCCAAAATTTCATAAAAATTCCCTAGATTTTGCACAAATCAGTATTTCACTTTCATCTACCTTAAATAGAGAAATTCAACAGCAAACCTATAGGATCTCGAGGTGTGATTTACCTAGTCCAATGATTGTGCGTGATTTACCTCATCCTATGGTTGCCACACAACAGTGAATTGTGGACTCAATTGGTGCAACAGTCCTTAACGGTGGCGCCCCTACGACCCTAAAAAATAGGGTTATGGGACAAGAAGATGATTGCATGATTGTTCTGTTCTATTTTGAGACTTCCTAAGTCATAATATATGTTGTAAATGTGTAATGTAACACACTATGCTGCTTGATGAAAGGACATCAAAAGTTCTTATAGCAATGATCATTTCAAAATAGCTACATTTTGATTATGCAATCCCAATACATACCTGTAGGCTAACTACATTTCACACCACAGTATCACATGACTTTCGCAAAAATGACATACCATAAAGCTGTACTTTTGCTGAAATGTGATTAAGGTTTACTTTTGACGCATTCTTTAATGATGGTTATTCCAGATAGGCTTAACGCTTCTCTACAGAAACTAGCATATAACTTTGATGTAATTGTGTACTACTACTTTTTCCTGTAACTGACAGTAAATCAGTGATGTAGTCGAGACCACAACCTTCAAGAGCAGTGTTGCCACTGCTGTCAGTCATGTTAACATCAGATTGTTACCTTTTCAATATCAGATTTCTACATTACAGTTTAATATCATCTACACTTCTATTACCAATACCTAACAAAGTGCAATAGCCCACGTTGAGTCCAAAACAAACTATCATTATTAACTCTTTGGCGTCCAGCCACTAAAAACGCCTAAATGTACATGGCTTTGCGTGGGAATTTCTCTGGTCTGGAATGCTCTACAGACCTGGTAAAAGTCTCAAAAGACGCGGCAAGTCTTCTAGTCTACACTAGAAAAAAAATTTTTTGCTAGGGGAGTGTGTTTTTTTGTGAGTGACGTCATAAGTGGAGGACTTTTAGGCCACCTTGGCCCACTTTGCCTGGCACTGGGCGTCAACCGTTAGGTGGTAGTATTTCGCTGAAGTTTTTACTGGAAACTAGGCTACAATCTGAGTCTTTTGATACCTTGGATGACCTGCTGGGGTTTGGGGTTCAAAAGTTATGATGTAAGTTAGTAAAAATATTTGACTAATTAGTTAATTACATAAATTAATTAATTTGTTTATTTTAGATCGTAACTTTTGAACCAGAAACGCTAGAAAGTCGATCAAAGGCTCAAAAGACTCGGACTCGGGTCTAGTTTCCAATGAAAACTTCAGCGAAACACTTTGGCCTAGCGGTTGGGCTCTAGGCCAGGCAACATGAGTCAAAATGACCCCAAAACTACTTCACTTATCATGTCAGTCACAAAAATTTTGCACCCCCCAACCAAAAATTTTTTTTCGAGTGTAATCTACTAGACTGGCCAATCCGTTTGAGCCCTTGAACAGCTCTCTAGCGCAATCAGCGGAGGACCTATAGCGTTGGTAAAGCAACCGAAAACTGCTGTTTTTCAGGTCGAAATTGAAGTATGAATATATCGTACGCCAGTTCTCCAAGTTTTAAATAGATAAGTTGGTTATTTATACATAATGTAAATATTATTCCCAAAGCTATGAAGAGACCTTCTTGGGTTTGGAACAATTACAAACACACATGAGGGTGAGAAATTGAAAGAAACTTAAAAATCATGAATCTAACTGCATTTCATCCTAAAAGTATAGAAAATTTAGGAAAAAAACAATAGCTCAATAAACTTCAGATTTGTTACCAAAACATTAGACATCAGAAACTTCTCTCAAAACATCAGATCTGATGTGAAAAACATCAGATCAGATGTTAAAACATCAGAAGCGGCAGCAATGTTCGTGATCGAGACCTCGTTAAAACTTCAAGACTGAGACTTCATCAAAAATCCCAAGACTTGAATATCGAGACTGAGACCAACACTTGAGACTTCAAAATTTGTGCATTTTGCTAAAATTTTTTAAAAATATATCCTCATCACTTCTAAGTTGAATTTTTTTCAAATTCATAGCCTTTTTTCCAACCTGTTTTGGTTGTTTTTTTACCTGCAAATACAGCAAACAAAAATTTGTTAAACCATAGATATTTTGCTATATCATTTATTTGCAATATTCAAAGTCTTGAGACCTGTAGCCTTTGAGACTGAGATGAGACCTGAAACCTTCAAGACCGAGAGTCTCAAAAATGGTCTCCAAACATGTCTCGAGACCGAAACCAAGTCTCGAGAATCCATAACTGCTAAATCACAACCTGGTTTTCACATCAGAGAAAAACACATGCCCATAACTTTTTGCAGGTTTATCCCAAAAATTAAATTTCCCTAAAAAAATCCCCAGATTTTCCTAAAAGATGTTGAAATTCCCAATCTAGAGACAAATTCACCAAAAGTGGGAATGCTGGTGAGCAACAATAGGGTGATGAGGCAGAGAGCAATACATTTTTTACAATTCAAGATTTCATCACAACTACAAGTAGCAAGGGCAGGAAACAATATTTGTACATACGCCTACTAAAGCTTTACACACTTTCTGCTCGGGATTTCCAATCGCAACAAAATGGTGCTGTGACCAAGATGTGAAAGTCGTGCCAGGTGCAGCCTTCACAAAAAGAAATGTGATCGGTGCGGTTTGTTGTAAAAAGGAGGGGATGTTGTTGCAACCTCTCCGTTGGCTTTGCATTGTACGTGTGGTTCACCACAAACGGGATGTGCACGAATAACAATACCCATATAATGTTGCACAAACAAGCAGTAATAGAGTGATTGCGGCGCATGATCTCTATTGTTGCTTGCTGCCACAGTGTGAAGCTTTGCACACTAGTTGCCGCTTAGGCTTTCAGATCGCAACACTACAAAAGTCAAATCGTGAAGAAGTTACACAATAACCTAAATTACTCAAGGACCACAATGGAATAAGTACCATCGATGAATGTATGTCCTACCAGACACACGGTGTCACTAAGTAAATGAAGTTGAAGAGCTGTTTTTCATGATCTTATAAGCTTCTTATTGCTTTGTTTTTGTGAATTTCCTGACTAAGGGTAGGAATGTCATCACAACTTTTCCTAAGGTGTGAAAACATGGATGCGTTGGTCCTACGCTGGTATGCAAATGTTCTCAAAAGTCTCATGCATGCACTTTCCGTGGAATCCAGCAGCATTTCCATAAGCACCAACCTATCATTTTCTGTCAATGCGAAATGCTTGGCTTTCGTAGGCTTCACATTAAAGAGTTAATCTGAACAAACACAGGCCTATCAGAAGGAAGTGACTACGGATACACCTGGCCTGATGCAATTCAAATAAAGGGTCAGTTTGTCATTCAAATGGCGTGGATCTCGTAGCCTAGGGGTTATGCGTTACGACTGCTATGCCAATGGTTTTCGGTTCCACTCTTATCTTGCCGACTTCCTTTTTTATTTCTTCACTTTTTTTCAGGCTTACGTGTTACCTTTAGGGGTTAGTGTTAGGTTACTTTTGGCTGAGGTTAAGGTAAGGTTAGGGCTACTGTTAGGGTTAGGGTTTTTCTTTTACATTTAGTTTGTTTCTGCCAAGCCTACTGCCCTCTTGTCATGCGTTACTGTTATGTCACAGGTGGCATATGACAATAAGTTTTCAAATTTTAAGATCCAGAGGCGTATCTACAGCCACTGCTGTATTAGAAGAGGACTGGTGAGCAGCATCAGTGCCACCAGCGTAGGGTTATACCTCCACCGTAGGGATGTACCACCAGTGTAGGGGTTAATATAAAAAGCAGCTGTTTGTACCACTAGCGTAGGGAGTTGATTTTTAAAGCAACTGTTTGTACCTCCAGCGTAGGAGTAGGGTTGTCTACCACCAGTAAAGGGGTTGATCTAAAAAACATCTGTTTGTACCTCCAGCATAGGGAGTTGATGCAGAAAGCAACTGTTCGTACTTCCAGCATAGGGGTTGATTTAGAAAGCAACACTCTTTGTACATTGTTTGCGTTGGAGGTACAAACAATGTGCTAAGAGTTTGTACCCCACACTGGAGAAACAAACAGTTGCTTTCTACATTAACTCCCTATGCTGGAAGTACAAACACTTGCTTTCTAAATCAACTCCCTACACTGGAGGTACAAACAGTTGCATTCTTAAGCCACCACCATAAGTACAAAAAGTTGCTTTCTACATCAACTCCCTACGCTGAGTTATAAACGGTTGATTTCTAAATCAACCACTACGCTGGTGGTACATCCCTAGGCTAGTTACAAAGTGAAATTGCAATTTATTGGAAATTTTACCTTATTAAATCTTAATGTTTCGAGTTAAACCGCTGCGAAGTGACTTGTTGGTCATCTAAAGTTTCAGTGACCTGTACAGTAGTGTTGCACAAACAAACACAAGCGATTTGAGCAGTCTATCTCCTGTTTTATTTGTCTCTGGTTTACAATGAGTTGCACAATCATGTCTATGGTTGGCATTGCAATGCATTTGATTTTCTGGGCATTTTCACTGCGTGCAAGTTAGTTTTTGTAATCTAGTGTTTTTTTGTGAATCTAGTGTATTTTTATCATGAAATTTAGTAGTTTTCTGTTACAACAAAGTGGCAACACTCAACGCTGATTGCAAATCTCCAAAGTAATTGTTATTGGTTGTTTTGCACTGTAGTCAATTTGCAGTTCTTTTTTTGAAATTTTTTTATGCTTTACTCACTTCAAATTATTTTAGTATGCGATTTGAATAGACTGTTACAGTAGTACAGCAGCTTACTTAATCCATAAGCCTACTGGTAATTGTTCTCCAACGCAAAAGTGGCTTATGGCTACTGGCTCCAAATTGAAACTTGTTCAATCAATCAAATGCTTAAGGTTAACATTCCACAGTACTTAAAAGTACTACTTTTTATACATTTTGTACTGTTCTAATAGAGTAAGGGTCAGCGGCATCGGTACCACCAGCGTAGGGTTGTACCTCCAACGTAGGGATGTACCACCAGTGTAGGGGTGGATTTAGAAAACAACTGTTTGTACGTCCAGCGTAGGGAGTTGATGTAGAAAGCAACTGTTTGTACCTCCACCGCAGGGAGTTGATTCAGAAAGCAGCTGTTTGTACCTCCAGCATTCAAAAGGAAGTGACTACAGATACGCCTGTTCTGATAAAAGGGTCAGTTTGTCATTCAAACGTTTTAGATGAAACGAAAACTACTAGATGAAACGAAAATACACTAGATGATCTAGTGGAAAAATACTAGGAGTGGTACCACTGTTTGCAATCTGCTGTACAGTAGCCTACACTTCGCAGCGAAATAAATTTACAATCTAGTAGGGTGGACAACACTAAACGGAGGGCCGGCGGGCCGGGCGGGCTGGAGGGCCGTGTTTCCAAACCGAAAACATGAATTTGCAGCGGGCTGGCGGGCTGCACTAAAAAGCGGGCTGGACATCAGGGCGGGCCGGCAGGCTGCACATTAGTGTTGAGCTGCACAACCGAGCGGGCCAGCGGGCTGCACTAAACGGCGGGCTGGCGGGCTGCACTAAAGGGCGGGCCGGCGGGCTGCACTGAAGGGCGGGATGGCGGGCTGCACAACAGAGCGGCCGGCGGGCTGTGAAAAAGGGCGGGCCGTTCGACAGTAGGACGGACTGTGTTAAGAATTATTATTTTAGCCAGCTTCAGATGTCCATCGCGCTATACAAAATGGCGGACCGTTCGATGCAAGGGCGGACTGCGTTAAATATTATTGAAATAACCAGCTTCAGACGTTTATCACGCTCTGCAATATGGCGGGGCGATGAGACAAACACTTCAACACTAAAATATAACCTGCAGTTTGTAAATATGAGGAAACACTTCGATGCATTCTCGTCTTACATGTCAGAAGAAACAGGACACTATTTCTGTACGACAGTAAACAAATTCTATGATTTGTGTATTTCATTGTTCATGGACATATTGCGAATGATTTTCACATTTATGACACTTATCATCATGAAGTCATGCGCTGACCCCGTCTCGCACAACGTAAGCAAATGTAGGCTTGGAATTTTTTGTTCTGCGTTACGGTATGTTGCGGTATTACAGAAAACCAAGAAAATTGAAAAAGAAATGATGAGAAGACATGCCCTGAAGATACACAGGAACTAACGAACAAAGAGATTGGTATCGCAAAGTGACCACAAGTATTACCTCACAACGTAAACAAATGAATTCATGAAATGTTGTCATGCTAATCTTATTCTTGCGCAAAAGCGGAGACCAGGTCATTTTCAAAACTGGTTTGTTTGTTGACTGCATTGACCTTAGCATCCAGGTTGTACAAACTACAAGTTGGAGAAATTCCAATTTCTTCATGAAGTACAACGCAGTTGATAGAGAAAAATATCTGGGGTGTATACGGGGGTAAATTATTTTTCAAACGGTAAAATTCTATTACTGCAATAATAAAAGCTGCCCTTGAACAAATCTCCAGGGCCTGATTTTATTTCTGCAGAGCACCTGCTGTATGCAGATGAATCTCTGCGTTTTTTTCTCAGTGAACTGTTTAACATGTGTATTGTTCACGGGTATATACCCAATTCCTGTTTAAACACAACAATAGTTCCCAT
>Ga0210059_1004186_pt1 | contig 23236 bp, 11 predicted proteins | sample Ectturendosymbi2_FD_188042 | JGI IMG/M metagenome (GOLD analysis project Ga0210059, IMG submission 188042) | Ecteinascidia turbinata endosymbiont from Florida, USA - Sample 2 (SPAdes) (version 2) | ecosystem: Host-associated > Tunicates > Ascidians > Unclassified | place: Key West, Florida...
AATGTACCATTGATTTGGTCAGAAAAGTATATACTGTAAGTGCAACATCAGTTTTAGATTCTAGTGTGTTTTGCGTGCATGAATTGACTGTTTATTGCTGTTTCATTTTTTGTTGTTGTTGTTGTTGTTGTTTTTCTTTTTGCTGCCGCGGTCTCTTTGTTTCTTTTACAGGGACGATCCACCGAGAAGGTTCTTCTCCATCATATGCAGCAGGCCGGCGCCTTGGAGGATTTCTTCGCCGTCATGAAATGCTTCTTGACAACTTGTGAAGCTTGTTCACAACAGTGCGCGTGGCTCCTCAAGCGGCTGGTTTTTGGAGAAGTTGGACATTTGACTTCTTGGCACAAATCTGTGAACTGCTACAGAGCAACAATTTTCTGCTTGGATGCGAAAGGATTATGGAAACCCTAGCAGAGTTTCATTTTAGCTGAGTTTACACTTTCTCTGCCATGCTCAGCTCCTTGCGGAACTGAGCAAACCACGATAGATACCGGTTGCGACCCAGAACTCCCGCGCAACTGTGTTGATCATCCAGCAGACTGCAACCTCTTCAAAACAATAACCTTATTAAATTCACAATAATTCGGCCATCAGCTTTAAACCACGATAAGAATTTATGAAACTGTCGAGGGGCGGCCGACGAAGCAATCTGTTTAACAGTTTTGTTTCGGTGTCCCAGCGCCTCAGCTTTACTTTGTATGAAATTGTTTAATGTTTGCGCGAATAAACTCTTTCTCTCTCACTTTATTTGAAGAAGTGCAATGCGCAGAGTCAAACATGAGTCAGCATGTCTCGATGCACAACAGGCAAACCTCACATAATAAAAACTTCTTTCTTTCTTCAGGAAAACTTTACTGAACAAATATACGGCACGTGAAACTGCAAACAAAACTTTCAAACCAAATTTGTGTTATTAATAACCTACTATTTAGCAATTTTAGGGTAATATTGAATTTAATTTTGGTGTGTACAAAAAACAAACTAAGTCAAAACAAAAGGACATGGTGTCAACACAGTTAGTTCTTATAGGTATGTCGTATTATTCTAACGTTTTGCACAAAATGTGTCTTTTTCACTATCCGTGCACTACACATGAGCATAAAAATGCGCCATCAATCATACAATTTCTGTTCAGTTAATGCACATTAGTGCGAGCGTGAAGCTAAACTTTGTTACAGTACAAGCCAAACAGCATTTTAAACTTCAAACTGACCTCTCAGCTTTAACAGGTTAAAGTAAACAGTTCGTAGTTTGTTTGACGATCTAATCCCTGGCAGAACACCGGGGCATTAAAATTTGATAGTAATCATTGTCTTTGTTAAAGAAAATAAACTTCTGCATTAATTTTTCATTGATATCCGGCTAAGTGGTCTGTTCAAAAACGTATTACAGTAAGTAAAAAATTATAAGAAAAAGTTTGAAGCATTCTTTGTTTGATTTTCCAATAAGCTCTTTTGATTTAACGTTGGTACATGATAGAACGTTTTTGATATCCGCGTATACATTAAAAATTACTGAAAAACTAAAACGTCTACTTCTTACCGGTGGCTGGGTATCTTGAAAAATACCTTGTTTAAGTTTGAAACTTCCAAATTAGCTTGAAAATCTCTCTTTGTTAAAAATATCTGTGTTATTTCAAGGTCGATGTTTCTGTAATGATATTGCGAAGTATAACGTATTCAAAAAATGGTATGGCATGCTATACAAAATACAAAAACAATGTGGATGTAATAATTCGCTTCTAGATCATGAAACATAAGAAATCATTGTACCATGAGAAAATGATTAGCAGAGGAGTTCTATCCATACCTTCCATCAATGACGTTTTGTTCGAGGTGAATGGTGATAAATCAATATTTGTCAAACTACGGTTTCCTCCTGAAATAACTATGTAAATTAACCGTCGAAGATTTGTGGAGGTTTATATGTCCCGCCTAAACTCTGTTTTTTTTTAAAAAAGATTTTTTGCTTCATTGAAGCCGCAGACGAATGTTGAGCAGCTCTTGGGCTATTTCTAAATTTCAAGAATGTAAAAAATAATTTTTGCGTATTTTCGCAAGGCCTGCAAAAATGAGGTGGCAAGCTTCAAAACAAGACATTTACTTTTGGACAGAGAAAGCAAAAAATGGTTCCTGCAACATTTTTGCTGAAAATGTTGGTCATGCTCTTTTTATTTTATAACTCTTTACTGTAGTTTGGATGAAAATAAGCTAAAAATTTAGGTTTGTTTTCTTCTGGAACTGTTGAAACTTCTAGCGTTCGCAGGTTTACCCAGTTATTGAAAACTTTCTTTCTGTTAAGAACTTTTCCATTTATACTTGTGCTCATCTATGCTATGATTTATTGCCACTGTGGACTTTCAGAATTAAGATAAAAGATCTTATTTTAAAACCGAAAATTCATGTTTTGAGAGCATATGTCTGGTCTTGAGATTTCTGCTGCTTCGAGGTAAAATCAGCTGAAAACAAAAATCCAGGCTTAATTCGTATTTCATCGCCAAAAAAACTATCTGTTGAATACAATTGAAGCTTTTGCATGTCTTCGCTACACGTTAAATGGAAATGAGTGATGCTATTTTAGATTATGTTTGAATAAGAGCTCTGAAGATACCTGCTCAGTACTTCGCATATACACTGGGTAGCCTAAACATCATAGCGTCTGATTCCTTGCTGTAAAAGGATTCCTATAGTCGGAGATTTCCAAACCTTATCTGATGGCGTACCATTTATGGATCCCCCTACTGCCGCCATGTACTGCCTTGTTCCAGGAAAACTCAATCTACCAAATATATTTCGATCAAAAGTTGGCAAACCAGACTTGACACAAATGCGACATGAAAAAAATGGTTGTGGGAAATTTTAATGGCTATCTTAAAAAGCCAACAAGGGTGATACACAAAATTCTAAGGAATGTATTAACACATATTGATACGTAACAACTGCAGCTGTGAATATATTTTCTGTGAAGAAAACAGAAAGTAGGCCTATTCGCGAACCACCTCGAAGGCCTTCCCGTGCCTCTAGTTGTACGCGTACCACAGTTTGAAAACCATTGCTATAGATAAATACTATACCATCTAAAGTGCATGTACGTACTCAAAATATCGCATTAAATTCCTCGGTGTTGCCTGCAACAATGCATATCGAATTTTGGATTACGGCATTACACCCTCAAGAACGTAAGTGTTCGCCCACATCAAGTCACATATTTCGTCAGGACATTTGATGCCTTCACTAGAAACGATCTGTATGATTATGTAGCTATACACATCTTAACCGAACTTTTTTATTCGTTCACTACAATCTCCTGATGCTTTTGGCAAATCTCCATTTTTCTCTTTTTATGTAACGCTGCAATGACGATGATCGAAAGCAGTAGGCACTGCTAGTGACTTATTTCAGTGTTCGCTTCTCTTCAGATCAGTATCGACTACATGTAACAATTAACTCATATCATGTGAAGCGTTTCGTGTAAGCATTGCTGTACCCTTGCCTTCTTTCAACTAATGTGATATGGATCTTGTGTCTGAGACCAACATGTAAATGAAAAATATGAAACAACCTCTTTGGGTAGCTAATTTATTTCTTGCAAACCAATATGTGTTTCTACCGGCATAATTTTTCGTACGTATAAATGTCAAACAGCGATTGCTGTGCAGTGGAGCATGAATCTGGCTGTTGGTACAGCGCAGAGTTATAGAGATAGTTAAGTGGTGGTAAATTGATGTGATTCAACGAAGGAAGTACTAGACAGGGAATGAAGCTGTTCATCACTGAATTTTTTTGTCTAGTTCAATTTAATTTCAGCTTGCTGGAACTTTTTTGTCGTCAAAAACAATCTTTAGCAGAGTGACTAGTGCGAAAGGTAAGAGCAACAAGATGAAAAATCTTTGCTTCCCATTACTTGTTAACTTTACTGTATTTAATGGCAAATTGACAAAAAATTGATTCTTTACCTTATACGTTAATGATGTACAACCAAAGAATTTTTGAAGATATTCTTATTTGCATACTATTGTTACGAAGAGTTATCCAACAGCGATCTACACAAAAATCTAAAATGCAAATTCACTGACATCTAAGCTGTTTGTGTGCTATTCGCTCGCTCAGCTTGAGCTCTCTTCCACGGTGTGGTTTCCCTTGTTGGGATGTTGCCGTGACGCTTCAAAACATAATAAGGGCATTGCGCTGCGATCATTTCCACCACTCAGCACGACGAGGAGTCTGTTCAGTTGATGCTTCCTCATCGTTGCAGTGCTTCGATAAAGTTTATGGAGAATGATTCGCGATAACAAGTTACACGCTTTTAATGAAACTGATAAAAATGTAGACAGTGGAAAAAGGTTGGCTTACAAAGGAATGAGATATTTTACACAAACCCAACTTGCAGTATTTTTGTAAATAATGTCGCCACGCGGTTCAGTTTAGTGAAATGTCACCCTTCTTTACTTCAGAGCAAAAGTGTTCAGTATACAGAAAAAAATAAGCATGGTTTGCAAAATAACAGCCATTGGAAGCATAGAGACCAGAGGCGAAAAACGTTGTTTGTGATTGTTATTTCAATGGACTTTTTTTGTGCTCATGTTATAGATTGGCTTGCAGTTTGAGTTTGCAGCTGATATGTATGATGCATGCCATGCAGCACCAACAGCTCATATTTTGTCATATCTTCTTCAAGTCAATCTATAATATCTCAGAGCAATATTCATTGTTGCGTACCTACATCACGCTTACTTCGAATGTCTGGATATATTCGCAGCACATGAAATAAACCGTAGCATGCTGGGCAACTAGTACTGACCAAGAATGCAATGTAGCAGATAGGCAATGTTGCAAGGCAATCACCAAGATTTTGGAACGGGAATTTGAAAGGGTTCTTGTCAGAAGTTTAATTTTCTCCGTTCCTGTCCCTAAAATGTTTTACACTGACCAAAGAAATGCGGACAACGCTCCTGTCACGCGATCTCTCTTTCAATGTTCAAAACCATATCGTTCAGAATGCAAAACATTTTACGCTCGGTAAAGCTTGACCTAGGTTCAACTGTACTTCGTGGTGTACGCGTTCAAAGAAAAAAAAAACTTTTTCATGTTCAGCAAACTGGAACAGCTGTTGCAGAAAAGCGCAGGCTGCATGAGATGACGTTATTTATTTAAAAAAATTAAAGGCACTTTGTTTCCAAACGCCGTTAAAGAACAAATGCGTGGATAGGAATCCAATACTTGTGCAAAGGTTTAACAAGAGGTTTGTCTTTGAGTTTGACTAAAACTTTCTTGTAGTGAATAATTTAACGATTTAATCGCGCATATGTGACATTCACGATATATTTAATGCACATGTATTTTCACTCTCTTATCGCTATGGATCCCGAATCTAACGAGGGGCATAAATTCTTACTTCATCTTGTCCAAGTGTATTGGGCAGGTGAAATTAAGCAGACTGCAAATTGCACATCAGTGTTCTGATAACTGTATGTACCTAATGATAAAAGCGTCATTATGGTTTCTTTCAGATGTAATATAGAGTTTGAAAACCCAAGTTATGTCAAGAAAGTTCAAAAATAAAACTCCTCTAGATCACTTCAATAATCGCAATCTATAAATGGTCAGTTGGGAAAGAGGGAATTCTTGCATTGGCGTATCTACGCAAAATGGCACACATGGCAAAGTTTAAATGTGCGCTTATTTTAAATAATTTAAATATTAGATATAGGTATAGTTTTTTCGAAAGATAAACCATGAAGAAAAATATGTGTTTAAAATAGAAAACTACCGCGAATTATTAATTAAAGAGACACTTCCGATACAAGAAAATCAACCCGAGATTATTGTAGACAATTTTTCCACCCCTTTAAACCTCTTCAATATGTAGATTGTTATGTAAAATAATTGACTGACGCTCAGTTCTTATGTTGATACATGTTTCGTGCATTGCTGTTGGTGCTGACGTAGAAATATCGTGCTGGTTGTAGTACTGGTAATTGTTAAAATTTTTGCATCCTTCGCTTGCAATGCTCTGTGAAAGGTCTCTTGCTGCTGGTCTTGGCTTGTTTACGTAGATTACGATCTTACGTAGGTTTTCTTTTAGCACTTTCTGCATAGTTGTTGGTCCTGCTTTTACTTTTAGCGAATTTGACAGGGCTGGAGGTGTTGGTTTTGCTTTTGACGTCTTTTGCGTCACACTTATTTCTTGCGTCACAGAGTCTTTTGGTTTTGAATTGCTAGCATTGCCAAGTGTTGCTTTATTTTTTGACTGAAGATGGATTAAGAATAATCCGAAACGTCTCAAAATGAAATATGTATAGTTTTTTGAAGGCTTTTTTAGTGTTGATGAAGCTGCTTAAAAGAAAAAAGATACGTGTATTTTTGCAAATAAAATTATAAATTATTCATGGACCATAACATATTTCTATACTCATTTAATTTTATTATAAAGAATAGAAGAACATTCAAATAATAAGATTGTCGTAATTTATACACAGTGTTGACTGGCCAAGTTGTAAATCTTACAAAAAATCACACAACATATTGCAACTTCAAACGGCAATTTCTTTTAAAATGAAAAACATTTTCTTTAGCATGAGAAGGACGAAGTATTGTAGCAATCGCAGTAGCTGCAGGTGAGCCCGCGATGCAATACAGTGTCGTAGGCTGCTGTGAGATCGAGAAACACAGCTCCGGCCTTCTTCTAAGCCGAAAAGCTCTCCTCGATATCTTATGTCAGCAAGGTGACCTGATCTACGATCGAGCCCCCGTGTCGAAAGCCCGCATGTTCCTGCGGTAGCAATAGGTTGATTATTGGTTCGACACGAGCGTAGATGAGTCTCTCAAGGACTTTGAAGGGGACACACAGTAGGGCTATACAGCGATTAATCTTTGGGTCTCCCCAGCGGTTTTTCCGGCTTGGGGATCGCAACTATTAGTGCTCTTCTCCTGATGTTGGGGATTGTGAATTGGTGTATGCATGAAGTAAGGAAATCCCATAACCAAGATTTGAGATCCGACCGGGCGTGGAGTATAAACTCCGGGAAAATAGAATCCAGACCCGGAGAATTTCTTGGCTTCAGGTGCTGGAGAGCAACAGCAAGCTCTTCTTCAGTGGTGAATTAACTTAAAAGCATGGGAGGATAAACTACATCATTCACAATTGGATCTGCAAATGTTCCGCCAATCAAAACGAAAAGTAATGAGTTAATCTGATTTGGATGATGTTAACCTATCAGACGAGGCCATGTTTTATAAACTACCATGTTAGAAGCTCTCTTGCGAAACTCGATTTAGACCTGAAAATAACTTATGTTTTAGGTTTCATTTTTCTGTATATTGCGTTATATTGTTTTCCTGAACTACAGCATATGATGTCGCATATTTATCAACAAACCACTGCTCATATTCTAGGCCAGCTATGTCCAACTCGCGGCCCAGTCGAAGGTTTTGTGCGGCCCAGTTTAGGTTTTCGCTGTGGTATAAGTAGCCGACATACTGACAACCTGTAGCTAATTTGATAATCTTAAATTTGACATTTTGATGCAGGTGATCCTCAGTGCCACTTTATCACGTCTGTACTACATGCTGTGAGATTTGTGTATGTCCAGTGACACCTTGGTACAAAATTTTACTAGTCTTCTGATTTCTACCCTTGTTACATTGGTACTAAACGTGCTTATGAAATCACACTGACGGAGTGGTTAAAGGTGCCACAAAAGTCGTCAACTTTGCAGTTTGTATACGAACACTTTCAGTACACTAGTTTAAACTAATTGTAGTTTGCTAAGATTAAAGTAAGTCAATCCATGTGTGGCCCCCGTTAATATGTCATTCAATTCGGGGCCCTGGTTGAGATAGCGGCACATGAGTTTTGGCTCAGTAAGCAATTTCGGTTGGACATAGCTGTTTTAGGTAAATAAAAAGTAATTTAGAGTTCCGCTCATACCTTACTAAGTTCAAACTGTTTTTAGTCAAAGCGGTTCGTCCATTTGAAAAAAAAACTGTTTGCAAAGAATTTATTTGAATTTGTTTTTGGTCTCGTTCAGATACAGTTTGTGGTTATTCTTGCATTAGATTAAATCTAGCAGATTAGGTATGGATTTGCAATAAAACATAATGTTTGGTGATGATGATGATGCTTCGTGGGATCCAGGCAGTAACAGGCCCACCAGTGCTGTGGAAAGGTTGATTCACGATTTGGAGGCGATGGGCTTTCCCCGCGAAAAAATTAAGAAGGCAATTGAAAGCACTTATGGATGTAATTTGAACTAAATTCATTGTGTCTGTAATAGACGTTTTCTTTTCAGAAACACTGAAAACCTTGATTACACCCTTGTTTTTGTTGTATTAACCACTTTATCACTGAAAATTGATTAAAGACCGAGTTCTTTTTTGTTCCAGTTATGATATTAAATTTGTAATAGCAATGTACTTCCGTTTTCAGTTTTGCAGATGATATTAACCAACGTTTTTTCCATGGTATTTGTTATCGCTGCACATTATTTGATTTTGTAAACGTAGCATTACATTCGAAAAATCCGAAGTTTTTTACCTAATAACAGCTAAGATGTTTTCGTTACTGGGGTGGAAATTTGACAAGCTTTTATCAGTGATCTCAGAGTTCGATTTTTGTTTGTTCTTGCCTGTTGTTCTTGTTTCAAAAATTTAATCAAAAGTGAAACAAAACCGTTTGGCAGACTGTAACCGTTTAGTAGACGGATTTTGTACAGAATGGATAGCTGCCCTAGGTATCGACCATTAATTTGTTTGCACATGACAGCAATAAAAATAAATACCAAAATTGCATTGCTTTTTTCAGATAGCAGTATCGTTCACAATCAAGTTGTTCTTAACACCCTCACTGAAGCCATGTCATCAGGAAACGATTCTAACAGTGAAATTCCATCAAATTATTACCCTACCGCTTCGAGGTATTCACCAACTACAGGTTAGCATCAACTCCGTTAGTATTTTAGCAAGAAGTTGCATTCTGTATGACAATCAAAGATATTCATTCTGTACAAACTCGAAAACAGCTTACGAGCATATCTACTGCTTTTTTAGTAAAAATTGCACAAATTTTCCGCGATCAAAACATCTAAAAATTCGGTGGAATTAATTTTAAGTGCCAGTTACGACCAGTAGTGTATTATTTTCGGAATCTGTTGGAGGTATAGGTGACGTTTTTTATCATTCATATTTTCAAGCGATTACCCTTATTATTGCAGAACGTTGGATTTTACCGAAACCAAAGCTGTCGCTTTAGTCATGGGGACAGCAACAACAACAAAATACAAACGTACGGCGGGACTAATAGCTAACAACACTTATGGGAGGAAAATTAGAAGGAAGTCGTATTGATGCCTAACTCTCTCCTCCTGCCATGTATCACCATCTGTGGCCTCGCCAGTGTTTTTCAAGGTGTGTTGAGAGACCGAAACGGTCTTTCGAAATTTTCCAAGTCTCCCAAAATACACTAAAACCTGGCTTTGTGACCATCTCAGTATTCAGATGAAATAGTTGCGGTTTCTCAAACTGTCTTAGCGGTCACCAAGGTCAAACCTTAACAAACCTGGTTCCGAGAATATGAGGATGTTGCATATCGGGAAATGTTGGAGAGAATAAAAAAGTTCATCTGATGCGCATTTGACAATTGAAACCTTAGAATATTATAAATTTTGAAAATGCTAAAGGTTGATGTGACAACAAAATCTAAATGAAATGATTTTAAAAGCAATGTGAGAAATGTATAGTCCGGAGGATGGCTCAGAAACACTGCTTTATTTGCTTTACCAAAACGCTACTAATGGATCCTGAATGTAAGGTAGTTATCTTGTCAACTCGAAGACCATATTTACAAAAAGCAAGATATGGAAACCAGGTCAAAAAATCAAACTTTGTCATGTCATTTAACCTTGATGTTATAAACTGTAACAGCTTTGCAATCTTGTGTTATTCTGCAATGTTTTGCTTACAAATGTTTTGTCTTGGTTTAGAATCACCTAAACTTTGACATAATATTCATATTATTTATATTTGAAACGAAATATTCTGTGCGTAATCAGCATAGGAGATTTGTGGGATCCTGATAGAAATAATTAAGAATAAACAAGCATTCCACGGAATTTTGCATAGAAAATGTGATTTATGGCAGAAAATCTTCAAAAATTAACAACAGACACGTTTGACATCACTGCTCGTATTTTGAGATAACTCTGCCAACACAAAATTTCTACTGGATAAAAACAATTTTCGCTTTGTAAATATTTACATGATGGTGACTTTGAGAAAACTTTTATCTCATGCTTATATTGTTCAAAAAGAAGTACCAAAGGCCAAGATATTACAAACGTAACTATTTTAGAATTATGGTTTCAGATGTACCTGTCACTGCAAATGAAAGCTACAAATATAATCGCCCATTTGAGCATCCACAATCACATGGAAATTCCTTTTTGCCAAGAAAATCGGATTCCGCAAGTCACAGTTTTCAGCAAACGGAGCCATATAATGCTGGTCATGAAACCCACCAATACGAACAGCAATCTAGTGCAAGCCACATTGGTCACAGAGCTGTTCAGATCCTCCGGTCTGATGTCAACAGCACATACTCTGTTGATGAAAATCAACTTGAAACGGTTTTTGGTCAGAAAAGCGTTGCCGACCTACCTGTTGCTGTTTACTCTGTGGCCGGTGCGTTCCGGAAAGGAAAGTCATTCATGCTGAACTTTTTCATTCGCTTTCTGACAGCAGTCACGGAAGGAAAGGTAAGCAGTAAATCTTGCAATTGTAGGAATACAAACTTACAGCACAACTTTATATTTAATATTTTGCACAGTTCAAAAAATAAAAACTGTATAATCCTCGCTAAAACCAAAGTGCTGGTTGTTCTCTCATATCTTTATAAAGCTATGTCTACAAGAACAAAGTGTGCAAAAAATTATTCTGTGAATTTACCCACTGAATGTATCGTTTTTCATGTACCGGAATTAGGATAGCAGTTCTGGTGCGAATTTCCCGATCAGTTTGAATCAGTGATATTCAACGTGGGCGAAATCGCCCGCCAGGGGGCGCTTTTATGCGTTAAGGGGTGATTTTGTGACTTACCAGATTTGGGGGGATTTCAGTTTCCAGGGGGGCAATTTCTGCAGATTGGAATATAAAAAAATTATGAATTGATTCCAAAAATAAAAACTAGATTTGCCACTTTGGAACCAATCAATTTGATGCACTTTCGGCTCCATGTTTCGTATAAAAGATTATAAAACACAAGATATAAGACTGAGGATGTAACAATCAAACTAGCATTGTCCTGTGTAACGCTTCACTGCACTAACTATTCAAGGCCAAGGAGAACTGTTTGGGAGCCACTGCGGTTCTGACAAATTTGCAGGTACTGTATATTGGTAAAACTAATGTTCAAAATAAGATTAAATAGTGGAGAAACTGTTGCAATAAGTAGTTTGGTAATTTGTTGACCTAGTCGTTGCATAGGCAGCGTCAAAAAAGCGACATCAAGCAATAACATTTGCAAGTCTTTAGGCATGTCAACACGCGCGGAATTTTGGACTTTTCTCGTATGCAGTAGCATTCTTTATTTCGTTTTATTATACTGTATTTATGTTGGTTGAAAGCAACCGACACTGATAGAGCAATCGGAAAATACCTAATCGGCCGAACGCCATTCCTTAAAGACTGAAAACTTCAGTTTCTTTGAAGATACTAAAAATGGGCCAACAATCATAACATTGCTACCACTGAATCATCACATCGATTTTCGCTGCGATTAAGAATATTAATAAAAAGTTGTGATTAAATTTGGCTTAACTTTTTCTCCCCGTGCACTGACACAAATCCCCCCAACTGTATGTACTATCATTAGCAAAATTGCTTTGAAACAAGACTTCATATAGGCTTTGATAGAGCGCTGCCAAAACATTGTTTCGTAGGCAACATACGTCATAGTCCGTTATCATGTGTTTTATAAACATTGGTTCGTAACTTTAGTAAAACAGTGGGACCAAGTGTTTTCTATTAAAAAATACGTGAAAAATGACTGTTGCCAGACGATTTACGTAGCAATTAATGGCTAGCAAAATTAATTGCAGTTAGCTGTAAGTTGTAAAACGTGTTTATCATGTTTTTCAGTACGTTCGAGTGTATTGCTGTGCTTGTAGATATAGCTGTACTGTGCTCATCTGACTGATGACACAGTATATCAGCAAGGTAGGCTAGGAAAGGGATAACTTATACTAGCAAGAAAGTCCAACCATCCCAATCTTGACTAAACTAAAAATTCCAAAAAATCGCATTCGTCACCTGAAGTTTGAGGTTTGCTAAAAAGTCTTTCTGTTGTGGAAATAACGCCGAAAGTTGGATTGCTGTCTATAGAAGAAATCCTTTCTCAAAAAAGGATCAGACACTAAGATCTTACACAGTATATATTTCGTCTGCGAAGTGGGCATCATCAGCTCTTATTCAAATAGAATCAAACTTGGATTTGCGTAAGTTGGATTGCGTAGAAAGTGACTGGGTGAAGTGTTTTACCAGTTTAACTAACACAGCGTGGTCCAACTACTTTTCACCTACGCGCCATTTTACACGTGACATCTGGCGGGCCACTTCCAATAAAATGATGTATAAAACAACAGATCCATAAAATTTAAAAGTAAAAAAGGATGATAAGCAAGTGCGTCATTTAAATTATTACACAATAGCAAATAGCAATTTATTACAAATCTCTATCAGTGGAATGCCTGTGGTCGAGGCTTCTCTGACACTATCATTCGTTAATTTATACCCGTGTTAGTAGTGGTGCAAGTCGGAGACTATCGTCCAGTGTTTCGCCTGCCATTCGATTCTGTTTTTAAATTTGACTTGCTCCATCGTAAAAAATGTACTCTCACCACACGTGTATGTGTTTCAAAACATTGAGTGCATTTCAGTGCGAAACCTTTCGGTTTGGGAAATCTATCTTTGTTGACTAATTTTCAGAAGCTCTCTGCAGTCTGTAACACCGTTAGTATTGCACATTTTTATTAAAAGATATTAGCTTGTTCTGAATAAAATTACCTATTGCAGGGATGGGCAAATAATTTAGCTACAGGGCAACTTTGAGAAGGCCGCTTTTAGCGGAAAAATAGGCAGATTTGTTTGGCGCTACTGAGTTCATTGCGCCAAATGTGCTCTTCAAGACAACGAAGGCGGGGCACTGAAAAAAGGCAGAGGTTATCCAGACAGGCGCCCCAACAGAGGTTTAGCGGAGGGTTGGATCTTCTAATTTGATCGTAAAAAAATAAATAAAACAAATTGGTGCAAAAAGTATTGTATATTGTTCTTGTGCAAATGCACTTTATCCAGCACAAGCAATTAAATGAGACAAATGTAACCTCACACGCTTTTCAACTAATTTCAGACTTTGAAGATTTTTACTGAATGCTTCCGCGGGCCACCTAAAACGCTGTGCGGACCACATGCGGCCCGCGGGCCTGTAGTTGGACCACACTGAACTAACATAAGCGAATGCGTTCCACATCCAGGAACCTTTAATCGAATACCACAGCGATGATGAAGCCTGTACCATATTTTATTAACACGGATGGTCAGATGTTTTGATCAAGTGCAGTGAGCGTTTTCAGGAATTTTTGGGGAAGTTAAGCTAATATCACCATTGAAGTTTCCCACGAAATATGTTGCTGAACAAGTTTCAACCACGTACTGCACATGCGTAATAAATTCCCCAATCGTCTTGACATGAGCATAAGCTGGTAGAAACGCCATAGGACACAAGCTGACCAATTTGCAACCTGCTTTAAAAAGCTTGCAGATAAAAAAACGGGGCAAGATCCGCAGTAGTTGGAAGTCTTCACCAGGGCTGTGGCGCCGAAACTTAAATTTCGGGCTCCGGCTCGGGGAATCTAAAATATTTTGCTCCGGCTTCAGAACGATTTGGTCCAAAATTGAAAACTAAAAACCATTATATTATTTGTGCAAGTGGCTTGCTCCACAAACTATGCCCGTAAAACGGGAACTGAAATTTCAGGCTCCGGTTTTGACTCCGGCGCCACAGCCCTGGTTGGAACCAACTGTTTTTGAAAATGAATAACATTGTTGCTACAAATGCAATTGCATTCGTTTCGTTTGTTCGTTTTTTGTGCTAACTAAACTGCCCTTTATTTCATTAGCATTCAAATATTTCCAAACTAAAATAATGTACAGTACTTGCAAACACTAAAATCATAAGCGGGGGGCAATTTTTAAGCAAAGTTCCTGTAGAGGGACGTTTGAACAAAAAAAGTTGAAGCCCACTAGTTTAAATACACGTGCAAATTTTCTAAATGAAACCGATTTATAATACTAATCAACGCAAAGCTGCGTCACAAAACCACATTTTTTCATTTAACAGTAGTAGTGTTGTACAGTTTTACAAGCAACGTTTTGACTTTCAAATATATTTTGTATTTTACAACTCAGGATTTGAAGATACGCAAAGAAAAAGACCAATCTGATTTTGAAGCAGTTTAAATGACTATTATTAGCAAAAAGTAATTCAACACAATAGAGGGATAAAATTCAGAAATCAATTCAGAAAAATTCGAAATGGTGAAACTTTGGAAATTACTAAAACTCTGGTCGCAATGTTATGTCGTCTAATATATCAAGGAACAAGGAGAACTTTTTATTGGATTGTGACGTAACTGTGAAACACTCTGGTGTTTCAAAAAGTTTCATTGAGCAGAATTCATGGAGATTAAAAAAATGCTTTTTGTTGCTGCTGAATTGATTTCTGCGTTATTTATAAATTTATTATTTCCAGAAAATGTGCTCTCAAGTGCAGACATTGCACATTTGCGAGATAACGCTGACCCACCTTGCCAGCCAGAATGAAACGTTTTTCATATGGTAGTGAATGTAAAACCGAATAGTGACTGCAATGATGCCTGATTTTGCAAAGTATTTTGAATAATGAAGAAAACAACAATGGTTTTAGATTAAACTACTGAAGACAAAATAATGCATATTGGTGTTTTTCCTTCAAATTGAATTGCTTAGGATTCATTTTTTGCAAACAAGGATCAAAGGGAGTCGGATGGTTCGCTACACCGTACCAGCACAAATGTCTGAGATAGAAGTTCTTAAATGGCAATGCAATGTAGAAATTGTTTTCAAAACCTTGTTTTCTTCCTACGTATGTTTTTTCTTCCTTAATGTAGAATACAATTGAGCGAAATACTACCATCTAACAGTTGGGGCCCAGGGCCAGATGAAGTGGGCAAAAGTGGCCTAAAAGCCTTTCACTTTTGACGTCACTCACAGAAATCCAAAACCCTAAACCAAAAAAATTTTTTTCATTGCAAACCAGAAGCCTTGCCGAGTCTTCTGAGTGTGTGAACAGCTCTCTGGCGCTTTCGGCGTCGGAGTTGTGCCCGCGCAAAGACACGCACATTGCGTGCACACAGCCTCTTTTCGCTCGAACCGCTTGAATTAATCCCGACGGCGGTGGTGTTCGTAGATTGCTCTTAGGTAAAAAGGTAAAAAACCGAAACAATGTGTTGTGCGTTGCGTTTTCCAGATTGATTCTCAAGTGTGAATGACCGGTTTCGCACTTACAAAAATAAAAAAATTAATTTGTACTGAAGGACGTTTGTTAGGTCTATTAACAATAAAATTCTCCCTGTTATTAGAAGCCATCTTTTTTCTTTTTGGAAAACCTGATTAAAACTTGCAAGGTAAATATGCCTGGTATAAAATTCACCGAAATACATTCTGTCTATTTTTACACACACATGTATGGTGGCCCATGCGTGCCACCTTAAAAATTTTTTTTCTGGCATTTTTTGAAAAAAATTAAAAAAAAACGTTTCAAAAACTAAAAAAATTTTAATTTCGTTTACGAAAACCCACAAATGTTTCTTAAATAAAAACATTTTCGTTTTAAAAAAAGTTCTTTTCGTTTCGGAAACACTCACTTTTGTTTGCAAATTAAAATCTTTTTGTTTCAAAAACAAAAACAATTTTACTTTCGTTTCGAAAAACTTTCATTTCGCAAATGTTTTCTCAATAAAAACAATTAAGGTTTAAAATTTTTTTTTTCGTTTCGGAAACACTTCGTAAAACAAATCGAAAAAAATCACTTCACTTTTCTGGTCGTGGCCCATGCGTGCCAACCTCCGTTGAGGGCCAGCGTTTCCACTTGAGAGGGCTTGATTTGTAGATTCTCCTGCGTCGATGTTTACCTCCACTAGCTCGCGATCATGTTGCGCGTACGTGTAGACTAGTCTGAGTCTTTCCTTGTTGTGATAACCTATCCTTGGGGAAATGTTTTTGAGGGATTTGTGACATAATACTTATAACTTAGAAGCGGATGGGTTGTGCGCATGGAGAGTGGTGGTTGTGATGCAGTCAGCCAGTACTGGAAAATGCTGGCCTGCAGCCTTGTTTGAAAGGTTAAAATCTGCTTCGTGATTTTCGGTAGCCTAAAGAATTTTATTGGGGATCATTTGTCGAAGTTGCAACGTATGCCTGCCAAATTTCAACGTTTTTGGCAATTTAGGCAGAAATTTGATAACTGAAAAATTGAAGGGTAGCCTATTGCTCCGGTTTTGAAGTCCTCCAAATGTGTTACGGGCTCCCGGTGCCTACACTTGGACAAGCGTCACTGCCTATCAGCAAAATCGACACTGCCTATCAGTATCACAACACTGTGTCGAAAACTTTGCCACAGAGGGCCCGTAACACATTTTGAGGTTATCAATGCTTCCCTTCAATTTTTCAGTTATCAAATTTCTGCCTAAATTGCCAAAAACGTTGAAATTTGGCAGGCACACGTTGCAACTTTGACAAACGATCCCCAATAAAACTCTTTAGGCTAGTCATTGGGCTAACTAAAAATCACGAAACAGCTAACTTTTCAACCAAGGCTACAGGCCAGCATATTCCTGTACTGACTGACTGCATCACAACCACTACTCCCCATGCGCACAATCCATCCGCTTCTCTTGGGCAAAAAGAAACTATTCACTTACTCTAATCTAAGCCACAAGTTATATGCCTTATGTCACAAATCCCTCAAAGACATTTCCCCAAGGATACGTTATCACAGCAACGAAAGACTCAGACTAGTCTACACGTACGCGCAACATGATCGCGGGCTACTGGAGCCATACACCAACATAGGAGAATCTGCAAATCAAGCCTTCTCAACTGGAAACACTAGCCCTCAACGGATGTTGGCACGCATGGGCCACGACCAGAAAAGTGAAGTGATTTTTTTCGATTTGTTTTACGAAGTGTTTCCGAAACGAAAAAAAAAATTTTTTAAGCTTTATTGTTTTTATTGAGAAAACATTTGCGAAATGAAAGTGTTTTCGAAACGAAAGTAAAATTGTTTTTGTTTTTGAAACAAAAAGATTATAATTTGCAAATAAAGTGAATGTGTTTCCACAACGAAAATAATCTTTTTTAAAACGAAAATGTTTTTATTGAGGACACATCTGTGTGTTTTCGTAAACGACATTAAAATTGTTTTAGTTTTTGAAACGTTTTTTTTGCCTTTTTTTAAGTGCGAGAACCAAAAATGTTTTCGGTGGCACGCGTGGGCCACCACACACCTGTGATATTGTAACATGCAGAAAACACTGATCATAGCTTCTTTATCTCATCATTGCTCATTTTATAAAAATCGAAAAAACAAGACGAAGAAATAACATTTGTTTGTTTTCTTGAATTCACTCGCTTGATGCAAACCCTCGCACTTTATACACACTTCTGATCCACAAATAACTTTTGAAATTACAGTCAGAAAGATGGCTTCAAAACAAGGCTGAAGAGTTGAGTAAAAGATTCGGATGGAGAGGTGGATCTGACAGACATACTCAGGGATTTTGGGTATGGAGTGAACCGTTTGTCATTGAAACAACCCACCACGGAAAAGTAAGTAATCATCTCTCTTTCTATAGTTTAGTTGGGTAAGGTATCCTAGGTATACTGTAGGTAACTATTCTTGCTTCTATTTTCTTTCCAAATCGCGAACTAATAAAGTCGGCAATACGTTGCTTGCGTTCATTCAAGCAACATTTCATCATTTTCTGATTTCGCACAAGCGTAATATTCTCAACGGCTGTGAAATGATGTTTCAGTTGATGTTGTACAGCAAACTATTTGCGTTAGTTACTGGAAAAAGTTTGGCAAGTTTTATATTCACTTGTAATTACTTTCTGTAATTGTGATGTAATCACTCAGTGTGGAGACGTTTGCAGTAATTACGTTCAAATCACAGACTTTATTGCCTAATGAAAAAGTTGAAAATTGTCAGTGTACTGTAAGAAAATGCTGAGACCAAAATGAAGTTGTTCATTTATACATACGGTGAAAAATGCAACAAGCTTGATTCAATAGATGGATTACAGAACTATTTTCCTACTTAAATGTTATAGAAAAATATGGGAAAATTTGAATGTTCTTCTGTTCACAAGTCGACCATAATCAGAAAGCTCATAGTTTATCATTTAGTCTTTCATATCACGAGTCATGCTAGACACTCAAACCTGGCAAAATTTGAATCTTTGTGTTCTGTAAAAAGTAATATTATTTTGAGAAATCATGGACAACACAGACATTTCGTTACCGTGCGATGTGGATCTGAGTGAGGTAAATATTCCAGGATATGACGTGTATCAACATTTCCGCAAGATTAATTGAATCGAAGCTTGCAGTACGGCTTGCAACTATAATTTTCTATGAAGATAAAAAATGTCTGTGTATTCATTAAAATCTATCGAGCTACACAGAAAACGATTCGACAAAGAAGAAAAATGGGGTAAGTACTGTATTTCCACCACAATATACATAACCTTCACGAAACAATCCAAATCAGGTTTCAGAAAATTTGGTTTCATCCCTTGTCAATTCTGAGGTTTCTCTACGTTCAGGTTGCTGTGTTTCTTATGGACACTCAAGGAGCATTTGATTACAAAAGCACTGTGGAGGGATGTTCGCTTATTTTTGCTTTGAGTACTCTGATAAGCTCTGTGCAAATCTACAACGTCATGCAGCAAATTCAAGAAGATGCACTTCAGTATTTGCAGGTATTTATACAGCATTAAACTCCATTTAGTTTTTCAAACCGCGTGTGTGCAATGTATTTTTAGAACAACAATGGATTTGCTTGAAATATCGGTGCAAAAAACTGAAGTAAAGGTGCAACAAACTTACTGATTTATATTTTATTTTTCCTAGACGTTGAAACATAATTCATAATATGTTCGCTCATGAAGAATAGATATGTTTTCAAATCATTCTGCATTCAACTATTTTCAGAAAAACAGACAGTATTTTTAAATCATCTTCAGTTGTTCATCGAGTACGGAAAAGCAGCTCGCCGACAGCAAGACAGCAGCATCGTTGGGCAGGAAACACCCTTTCAAGTATTTCTGATATTGGTCTTATATTAAATTTAATGTTTTGCTTGTAACTTTTTTGCATTCGTTCGATTTTATTCACGGAAATATAAAATGAGAGAAATTATCCGTATATATTCCTAACCCTCAAATAGAAACAAGCATTTTGGTGTTTTCAAAGTTGTAGTTGACAGGTTTCCAATTTGGTGATTGGAAGAACAACTTAAATGTGGTCAAAAGTAACTCATCGCTTTTGTTATTTCAACATGTTTGATCAGCATGCAGATGGTACGTTCTTTTTTATTTATTTAGAACCTCCTGTTTTTGGTGAGAGACTGGTCTGACCGTGACATTGAGTTTGGATTTGGTGGCGGAAATCGCGCACTTTCCAAAGTACTTGAAGTCCAGTGCAACCACAAAGATCTTGAATCTGTTCGAAAAAATATTCACGATTCCTTCAAATGTGTACAATGCTTTTTGATGCCTCATCCTGGTATGACAATTGCCCAACGTGGGGCCCACGATTCCCCACCAAAGTTGCAAGGTTCAGCTGCTGTGCACTTCTTTCGCTGTTGTTGTTTAGTACCATGTGATTGAGCAAACACTTAACGGGTTAAATCCGTTTAATTAAAAAAAACTTCGTTTAATTTTAACGTAACACGCAATCAGTGCAGGATCCCGGGTGGCACTTTGTCAATGTCTTAGCAACACAAAGTGCTGCTCTTGGATTTTTAGCACGAAATGCCTCCACATTGAACACCACAATCCCTCAACAGTAAGCTGACTCTGTTTTGAAGGCTTCTCACAATGCGAAGAACTACCAACTCACGACGTGTAAAAATCATTAATTTCAAAGTTAATCTTAAATAGTTTGTGCTCTTCAAACTATCAAAGAACAATTAGTTGAGTTTTTACTCAAGGAAACTCCAAATCAGAGTTGTAAACGAGCCTCATTTTGAAGTCAGAACCCGGCCCGAGCTCGATATTTATTTTTGAAGACCTATTTAGGCCCGAAAGCCAAATTTGCCGAGTGAGTCAAGATATGTGCACCTGCGGGGTATCAAAAAACGTAGTGCATGGATATAGCTGCAAGTACGCGGTTTTATCATACCGAAAATAACAACCACCTTAACCAAAACATTGGCTTGAACAAGCACAAACTTAGCTTGTTAGCGAACGATAATATTGTGGAATTGAATGTTTCTCAAGAAAAAAATAAAATATCATGAAACTATCCACGATAGTGCAATAGGCATAAAGGAAACTATCAAGGATAGCGCTGTAGGCATGACAAGCTGGTTTGTAAGCCATCGTTTCTTAAAACAAGCAAAGAACCGCATGTGTGATTGATCTCTTCGACGCACTGCCATCGCGTCGTAATTGTCGCATGGTTGTCAACCTTCTCAAAAAGAGTGTGAGACCAATCCCAGCAGATAACATTAGAACACAGCTGTGTTTACAAATAGAATTATCTGAAGAAAAATCTCAATCACTTCCCTCACAGAAGACACCACGGTGAGCACAACAAATGTAAGTCACGAAAGAAAAAAATCGTTACTCTTGTTGCAACCTCTCCGTTGGCGTTGCGTTGAATGTGTGATTCACCACGAACGGGATGTGCGCGAAGAACAACACCCATATGTGTATGGTACGAACAAGCAGTAACACTGTAGAGTGATTGAGGTGCACGATCTCTCTCTATTGTTGCTTGCTGCCACAGTGTAAAGCTTTGCGCACTTGCCGCTCGGGCTTTGCGATCGCAAAACACTCTGAATATTATAAATGTTTTGCATGCAGGCCAGAAATCAGCCCGACATATTTTGGCAAACTTAAACCCGAATCCGGCCAGACCCGACTTACAACTTTGCTCCAAATGCTCCAAATTGTTATCATGAAAAGATACACACCAACACACACACAAGACCTAAGCCGTCACAACTCGACGATCTGAACGGCGGAGATACGAGAACATGTGCGGAAAGTTCTTACACAACGCAATTGCGAGTACAGGATTACAGTAGCGTAAGTGCACAACCAGAATTGTCCTACGAGTGCCATCGACAATCGCCCGGGAAGAGATTTGTTTAGGGTGTTGAAAAGATCGCTCGTTTCTCAACCGCACACACTTGGTCTTCAACGAAGTTGTTCCAATGTGAAGGCAAGGAGCAACACGACCGGACTCCGACGAAGACTGCATCCGCATTGGAGTTTCCCTACAACAGTTATTAAGCCGAGCGGACTGAAGTAAGTTCCAGTGTTTAAGGTCTTGGTACGACCAGGCCCAGATTCGAACCACGCCGAACTGCGATTTACCAGACGCGAAGCAAGCGCTCTTACCACTAGGCGATACGCCTGGGCAAAAGATGACTTGATTTTCAATGGACAGGATCGATAACGCGAGCAGCCTGCTTTCCTTCATGGAAGATAGTTTTGTGAAACGTCTCTCGCAGCTGGCAAGAAGCAGTACTACTGAGGTAAAGTTCCAGATACAAAAACAAATAAGGTGTTGAATCACATAAAGTTCATTTTGTTGACTACGGCATCAGATCCAGCGCTGTACCATCGGATTGAAACATGGTGCTACTGCCTTGTACCAGTTGATTGAATCTTTACAAGTAACACAGAATTATCACCTTCATCCTCATGTATGCTCCTAAATGTCTTCATATCTGGTTCAATGATTTCACTTCACAAAAATGCATGAAGATTTATACAGTCAAATGTTTCTTTTAGAAGACTAATTTCACTGTCTCTTTGCTACTTCCTTCCGAAATCAGTCCACAGCTTCTGACATGCATCGCTGCATTTCCTTGGAAGCATATAAACCCACGTCTTCCGCATGTTCGCCAGGCATTCTTCTCTTCTGTCAGACACGTCACACCTCAGTTGAGATTTTTTGTCTTCGAAAACCTTGAGAGCATTATTAATGCATCGCTTAACTAGCACATCGCGTTCATTGATCATAAAAGCCATAGATGCTTTCATATTGTGGTCAAACGTGTCCAGGGACAAACCTTTTTGTTGGAAATATTGTATTTCTGGGCATCATGACACCCCTAGGATTTTCATTCCAAAAATATGAAAAAGAAACGAAAATTGCGGGATTTTATGTAGTATGCCACGAGTTTGATCTCGTGTATGAAGAATTTCGTTTTGAACAAAAAGCTCGTGCGTTTGATCACAAATGCACTCACTACATCATAAACACTTTTAAGAAGTGCTTTCAAAGTGTCGTAGTTTGCACTTCGTATTCCATCGTGTACCAATCACTCTTTTTACCGCAGTTAGCGCAAGCTTAGTAGGAGTTCTCATCTGTGAGTAGAAGCTGTAAAAGAAGAATAGACCCATTCTGAAACAGAAAAAAATGTTTCAGAAAGCTCCGACAACCCACTGCATGGACTTCTACAAAGTTACGTGAGAGATTTCTACTTTGGACGAATAATGGCTGGACATTATGACTTCCGTCCAAGCATTTTCTTGAAGCTTCTTGAGAATGAATCCAGTTATTCCTTAAGAATTTTACCCGTACAACGGTACGAAATTGAGATCGTCGATTTTTCAACATTTTTTATAATTGCCAGTTCCTAACATCTTGTGCAGTGGTTCTCAAACTTTCGTGATTCGTGCTGGCCCCCTTCCAAAGACTCTCAACACTTTTGGCCCCCTGCTCATCAATAAAAATACCTGGCTTTGTTTTGGGTTTTGCAATATCACGGCAGAGCTATTTAATAAAGGCCTCTGCTCGTGGCCCCCGGCGAACCGCTCCGTGAACCCCAAAGGGGGCCGAGGGGCCGGGTTGAGGAACTGGTCTTGTAAAGCCGCTTCTTACTCAGAAAACTCAATGATTTCTTCCTC
>Ga0210059_1004187_pt1 | contig 23233 bp, 7 predicted proteins | sample Ectturendosymbi2_FD_188042 | JGI IMG/M metagenome (GOLD analysis project Ga0210059, IMG submission 188042) | Ecteinascidia turbinata endosymbiont from Florida, USA - Sample 2 (SPAdes) (version 2) | ecosystem: Host-associated > Tunicates > Ascidians > Unclassified | place: Key West, Florida...
TTGCGCTATTGATTGACAATACAACACAATGCAAGTAATATTCCTTATTCGTCAAGATGATAGAAAGTCTCTTAGAATGAAGTCAACAGCAAAACAGGAACATAATTTAAACTTCAAAAGGAACAGTTACATCCCCAAAATGTGTGTGGATCCTTGCCCCGTGGGGTCCACAACACAGTCACATGGCCAAGAGGAAATGTTCATGTGACACAAGCAAGTGGGAATGGAGTTCGAACCCCGGTAAGTAGTGGTAGGTGTGGTAGTGTGTGACCCCATGGAAGTGCGAAAAATCTTGCCTTTTGGCTTATCCGCGCAAACGAAAATAGGCTGTGTCAAGTCTTTCGCAGTCAAATGTGCGCATAAATGCAATTAACTGCACACAAATGCAACTTTCGTTGAAAATAAATGCAACTTCCTTACTTTTTTACTGCAACAAATACTTGCCCTAGTTATCAGGTGTTGTGTACCTTTCATCTGAATAACCAAGAAATCCATCTTGGTTTTATTGAATACAAGGCAAGTGTTGGAAATAACATTTCTAATAAATTGAACAAGCTGCTTGTGGCAGTTAACAGTTGACACTCTATCACCAGGCAACGCTGACTGTGAGCGAGGGTTTAGCACAATTAACAATATTACTGTATAAACAATAGAGGAAGTCTGATAACTACAAGCAATGCCGCCAACTTGCTATTTATCAGTATTGAGTATTGTGGGATCTCCGAGCCATCCATAAGTCAAAATATGGCTTGGAAAAGGAAGAGCTCATTCAGCAAGCGGCATGGCTAGCCAAAAGCAAGCGGAAAGAGGATAATTACTATGAACCTTTGTGGAGAGCTTTGAAATAATTTTCTACATTTGTGCTGTTGTGGTATTTATCTTCTTAACGCGCGGAAAATGGCGGAGGTGTTACATTTAGACGACTCAAGTTGCATTGCCTGACCCATTTTCGGAGATAGTGCAAGTTGCGGTACATAGCCTATATCGCTTTTTGGTTGATTTTTAAATGGTTGTTTTCAAAATGTACAGTAGATTTTTTGTGGTTTTAAAATGTACAGTACAAGGTGGACCAAAAATAGATGTGCTCTTGATTGCTTTTTTACAATTAGGCTATGGCTGAAATTTCGAGACGGTAGGGTACAGTATATTGACAGATACTGTGGGTCGTTCCGTTAACAAAATTATTCTACTTTCATCACTGATTATAAATATATGTTTCTGGTTGCTAGAGGCTTGTACGAAATGTTCGTACTTCATATAGGAAAACATACGACCCGGCACTCAACGGGTGGCATTTGAATTGAACTACGAGTATATCGTACGCTGGTCCACGAACATACCGTGGGAGTTTCCAGACAACCGGCGCTTGATGTGTTGTACCTTGCTCAAGCGCACAACAGCGATAACACAGGCAGTTTTCGGGAGTCAAACCATACGATCCGGAATCGTCGCGCTTGAAACATTGCGTTGCGTCATCGAAGTCGCGTACATATTTGCATCAGTAAAAGCAATTACCATAAAATTTCTTGTTTGGGAGAACACAGCACGCAAGGAACTCCAACTCCTTGAGTTAACAAGCAAGGTAACTACAGAATTTGCCTATAATGGCACCTCTAGATGATTGCATAAAGAACGTTATTGCCGAATTGACATTATCAGCGAATTAAAATGCATATAAAGGATGCCATCGCGACCAAACAAAATGTAACGTTATGGGCGAATTGACATTACAGGGGAAGCCGTTATAAACGACTTCAACTCTATAGAACGGATTTGCATAAAGTTTCAGGCCCCATTCGGATTAAAGTAAAAAGTTAGTTTCAGGGCAAATTGTTTATTTTTTGGGAAAATGGTTATTTTCAGGGCAAATTTTTTCCGTTACCCCAGTAAAATGCCTTCCCGTACGCCTATGGGTATAACCCTACGCTGGTGATACTGACGCCGCCGACCAGTCCTCCAAAATCGTGGGTCTGGATTTGGCTCCCTTCAGCGAGAAGGTTGTGAACCACTGATATAGACTGTGCATAGGAGCGGTGACAGTACACACCCTTGTCGGAGTCCAACTCCAACGGTGAACGGTCTTGATTTAACTCTCCCGACACGGACAGAAATGTCTGACCAGGAATACAGTGACTTGACGGTCAGTAACAGGCGGCCGTCAACACCGTACTCACGCAACACTCCCCACAGCTTTTCACAAGGAACCCGGTCGTATGCTTTCTCGAGGTCGACAAAGCATGTGAAGACGTCTTAAGCATACTCCCGTAATTTCTCAGAAATTTGCTGGAGAGTAAAATATGGTCTGTGGTGCTGCGGCCGGGATGAAAACCGCATTGGGTATCATTCAGCTTTGATTCAATTATTTCCCGGCATCTTTTTTCAAAGCATGTGGCAACGGAATGTTAATTGTTTGAAATTCCCGAAAAGCATCGCGGGCCACACAAAAGGCCTTCGCGGGCCACATGCGGGCCGTGTGTTTGAGATGTTGCAGCGCGGTGGCTGCTACATGCGACGCGCGAAGCATAACATCCCTAGTAGCACGAAAGCTACTGGGAGCTCCCTTTAGCCTGGTGCGTAAGTGCGCAGGCAAGCCGCTTCTTCAATCTTCAGAGACCCTGGTGCAGGCCTATGTCAGTACCGTAGTGTAATGAAGTAGTCCAATGCCCTTCTGACTGAACGCACCAAGTTTGCCAGCATGAGGCTGTTGCTGGTGTAGAAACATAGAGCTCTTTCAGTGTACAACAGTTGTTTGCTACGTCCCTGGAATAAGGTTACCGAGAGTCAGAGTAGGTCTACTGGGATCTGTAGTCTAGTAGACTAGGTAGAGCAGGCTAGCTGTTTTAAGGCGGTCTGTAGTATACACTACACTAGGCCCTGCTGTCTTCACGCCTAGTTTACGTGAGCCTGTATTGACTAGTCGGACGTTACTAGGGCAGTTTTAGCTTTTTTATTCTTGAACACCATGCGCAAATTTGTTGTTTTATGACATTGATTGTTAAACTGAATTCTAAGTGAGTCATTTAAAAGTTTATGCGACATAGTTAGTTAGTTTAAGCCAGTTTGAGTTTGTTGTTTTAAATGCTGTTTTGGTTTAGACTAGCATTTCTAGTTAGGTGTGGTTCAAGTGCAACAATCAATGGGTAGGATTAATAAATTAAGGAAGTGACTATTCGTCCGCCTGTCCTGACGCAATTCAAATAAAAGGGTCACTTTGTTGTTGAAACCGTGTGGATCGTGTAGTGTATTGGTTATGCGATATGCCTTTTTAGGTTTTCAGTTTGAATCTCACCTTGCCGACTTTGGTTTTGTTTTTTTTCTTTCGACTTTTAGGGTGAGGTTGGCTTAGGTTTAGCTTTAAGCTTAGCTTAGCTTAGGGTTACCTTAGTTAGGTTTAGGTTAGGTTTAGGTTAGGTTAAGGTTAGCATTAGGTTTAGGTTAGGTTTAGGTTAGGTTAAGGTTAGCATTAGGTTAGGTTTAGGTTAGGTTAGCATTAGGTTAAGTTAGGGTCAGCGTTATGTTAGCATTTGGTTCGGATTAGGATTAGGACAGGGCTACGGTTAGGGTTAAGGTTATGGTTAGGTTTAGGGTTTATCTTTTACATTTCCTTCGTTTCTACCAACTGCACTCTAGTCATGCGTTACTGTCATGTTACATAAGGCGGTGGCATAAGGCTTCAAATTTAAAGATCCGCAGGGGGTTCTATAGCCACTGCCATAAATTAAATTATGAATGTGAAATCTTTGACGGCGTTAAAATGGAACCATTGATACCAAACAAATAACTAATAAAAAGCTTGGTGTGGCAAAACTTCAGCTTGCTTTTTGATGCAATTGACTCGGAAAAAGTGTCTGAACTGCCTATTATATGATTTGAAATGATTTTGATGTGCTTGCTTGTTTTCAAGTCTAAATGTTAATTTTGTATATTTTGAAGTAATCTCTTAGAAATTACGTAGTTGTTTCTTCAACAATAAATTTTCGTTACTTGAACCCAGTCCTATACATTTTATATTTACTATTTTATGAATAATTGTTTACGAATAAAGGTGTTGCACAAATTTTAATCTACTTGCATTGAAGGCTACAGTAGCCAGTTATAATGCTCATGTTAACAAGAAACTAATGTTGCAACCCTATGCGTAAATCCATAATTACAAATAATGAGTACAAATGACACTTGTTTAGATTTGGGGCTAACATTTAATTATCTTATAGAACGGAGAGCAAAAAACTTCGTGTGTTGTTTGCTGGAAGGTAGTGACTATTGGCCAGTGAAAGCATGTTACCAAATAAGCTTTAACGTCATTTAACATCACGTCTCTAATTCGTGAATATAAACAGTTAGCTTTTCTAAGAAAGTAAATGTTCTGAAAAAGCAAGTGTCCACCACTTCACAATCATGCAATCTCCAACAAAGGCTTTATTAGCATCATACCAAGTTGTGCAAAGAATTGCAAAGCCTGAAAAGCCTCACACCATTTGATTGCTGAAGAGCTAATAATGCCTGCTGCAATCGATCTTGTAGGTATGATATTAACACTTTGGGTGCCAGCCCACAGATACATACGTGGGAAAAATTATGCACAGGTTAGCCGGCCACGTATATAATATATACGTTCTGAACGAAAATCCTGGTTTTATGGCCCTGGGAGCCAAAACAATGCATTTTTATGGCTCAAGTGTTTTTTGGAAACTAGGCTATCATCTGAGTCTTTAGATCCCTTGCTCAACTTTCTAGTTTATATGGAGCCAAAATTATGGCTCACAAACCAAAAATTGGATATAAATTCAAATCCCACAAAAGGTAACCTTGGTCATTTTGGCTAAAAGCCATGACTCACCGGCTGATTGAGCTAGAGAGCTGTTCAAACCCTCTAAAGACTCGTAAAATCTTGTAGTTTGGAATAAACATTTTTTTTAGTTTTGGGCTTGGGGTTTTTGGTTGATGACATCAAGATGGGGGTAGGTTTTGTGTTTTTTTGGATGACGTCATTGGTTGATCCAACGAGACGATTTTTTGTCTCAAAGCTTTTTTGGATTTTACGCTCTAATACAAGTCTTTAGAGCCCTTGATCAACTTCCTTGCATTTCTGTGTCCAAAGTTATGGCCAAAAAATTCCAAATATTTCAGGAATGCCGTAGAAGATTAGTGGGGATTTCCCTAATTAATTTGTGGCATTTTGGCCATAATTTTGGAACCAGAAATGTTAGAAAGTCTATCAAACCCTCAAAAGACTTGCATTATAGCCTAGTTTTCAATAAAAACTCGAATCTAAAAATGGCTCATGGTGTTGGCGTCCAGGGCCCGATGATGTCATCCAAATGTAAACAAATATGCATGAACATATTCCCATCATGCAAACATCAATAAAAAAACCAACATCCAAATCTAAAATTTTTTTTTTCAATGCGAACTACAAGACTTCCCCCATCTTTAGGGGTTTGAACAACTCTCTAGCTCAATTGGCTGGTGAGTTATGACCTGGGATGAAACACACCCCAGTTTAGCATTTGCGGGGGAAGAATTTTTACCAATTTTTGTTTTTTCAGCCATAATTTTGGCTCCATATGTGCTGGCAAGCTAATCAGTGACTTTAAAGACTTGGATGACAGCCTAGATTCCAAAAAAATTGAGCCAAAAATTGGCCTGTTAAGTTGGCGCCCAGGGCCAGGTAAACTTGGCCACAAGGGTGAAAACATGTCCCCATTATGACGTCAACCAAAGAAAACCCCACGCACAAAACTAAAAAAAAATTTCCATTTGAACTAGAAGGCTTGTTGAATCTGTAGAGGGTTTGGACAGCTCCATAGCTCAATTGGCTGACGAGTAATAGTGTTGTAAAGCTTTGTCAAAACGGTGGTTCTTGCGGGCCTGAAAGGTAAAAACACCTGGTACCCGTGGATAGCGCCTTAGTGAATCCACACGGTACCCAAAGTGTTAACGGTTAAAAATGGGACCGCTATCGAATAATTTGCTTGAAAATAAATGTATGATTCTGCCTTTAAATTTACAAAGTAAATTTTTGCAACGTGTGTCTAAGCTTTTGTCAAAATTTACTCAGTGCTTTTTGAATAATTTATCAAGCTACAAATGGATTCGTGATCTTTTCGTGCAACCCACCCTATTGTCTTTACCACAGGGGCCTCCACGCTACAGCCCACGGGCCAAATCTGGCCCACGAAGACACTTAGTCAATAATGAAAAAATGATATCTCCACAAAAACTTGTTGATTTAGTAGAATGTAACACATCCTGAAACAATCACATTGTGTAGAAGTCCGGTCCTCGGACTGTTGTGTATCAGCTTATGTGGCCCTTGGACAAAAATGTGGATACTGTTGCTTCACCCGAACAAGAAAAAGAAAGGGCTATATGACCTTGTCTGTGATGATTCCTTGAAAAGAAAGTTTACTTCAGGAATCCCACAAATTTTTGGATTTCATTAAATGATGAATATCCACCAGTGGCTAAAAGGTGCTATGGGTATGGTTATCCCTTTCATTCATTATGTTGTATTTTAATGCGAAGTAGGATTTTCTGCCATGACTATGATAAACCCTTGAGAGACCGCGCAAGCCAACATATTGGCGCCCCCTTTTTTGGCCATAAATTGCTAGCTGCTAGAGCTAGAGAGCTGTTCAAACCCTCTACGGATTCAGCAAGTCTTGGAGTCAAAATTGAAAAAATTTTTTTTTGTTTTGGGTTTGAGGTTTTCTGGGGGGAACGTCACAAGTAAGGGTGTTTTTGTATTATTTTGGTCATCTTTGCCTGGCCCTGGGCACTGTCCCAATGGGCCATTTTTTGGACTGCAAGTTTAGTTGAAAACTAGGTCAAAATCTGCGTCTATCGAGCCTTTGATTGACTTCCTAGCATATCGGGAGCGAAAATTATGGCTCATAAACCAAAAATTGACCAAAATTTTGCTCCCTCAAAAGCCATTCTGAGGGGCATTTCTCTCCAGGCAATAACTCGCCATCAGATTGAGCTAGAGAGCTGTTCAAACCCTCTAAAGACTCGTGAAGGTATGTAGTTTGCAATAAAAAAATGTTTCAGTTTAGGATGTCTGGTTTTTTATAATGCTTATATAATGATAAGATGTTTGTTATTTTTTGCTGACGTCAGCATTTTTGCCCGACCTCCCTTTTAAGACCCGCAGGAGCCATTTAAATGACAAAAATCTTTTTTTTTAGTTTAGCTGTTTTTTGGTGGCATTTCGGGACTTTGAAGGACCCGAATTGGTTTTTAGTGTTCCTGGTTCCAAGATTAGGGCCAAAAAACTTTAAAATAAATTAGGTAAATCCCCAAAAGTATTGAGAAAAGCCCCTTACCAATTAGCTGTTTTTTGGCCTGACTTTTGAACCAGAAAAGCTAGAAACTTAATCAAGGGCTCTAAAAACACGTATTCTCGCCTAGAATCCAAAAATATTGTGAGCCAAAAAATTGGCAAGTGAGATCGGATGATGACGTCATGTAATTCACCAAAAAACATGCCCCTGTCATGATCCCATTGGCCCAAAACCCCCAAACCAAATTAAAAAAATGTTTTGTTTTTAATCTAAACTATACAACGCCACTAGTCATTACAGGGTTTGAACAGCTCTCTAGCTCAATCTGCTGACGAGTTATGGCTGGCCAAAGTTTGCCCAGAAAGGGCAAATTATGCCTTTTCTGAAAAGTTTTGCATTAGGTCAAAAACTGGGTTTTTGGCTCGTAATTTTGCTTACAGATATGCTAGCAAGTCAATCATGGGCTCTATAGATGTGGATTTTGACCTAGTTTTCAACAAAACTTTGAGCCAATAGAATGGGTCAATGGGTTGGGACTCAGGGCCGGCCAAAAGTGACCAAAATTTTTAAAACATGCCTTCATTGTGATGTCACCTCCAGGAAACCCCCACGGAAAACGAAAAACATTTTTTCGATGTTAACTAGAAGACTTGCTGAATCCGTAGAGGGTTTGAACAGCTTTCTAGCTCTAGCGGCTGGCGATTTATGGCCAAAAAAAGGCCGGCCAACCGCGGCCGTTAAAGGGTTAAAAACAAATATTGATACCGAATAAACTTTTAAGAGGTAAATGCGGGTAGTAGTTTCATAAATTCTTCCAAGATTCGACTAAATATTGAGATTAAGCAAGCCCACACATCACATTAAATGATGTTTATTTGTTTTTGTTGCTTCATCAAAAAATAAAACTTTGATATGTGTCTTTATTAACATCTTGTTGCTGGTGTGTCGCAAGCCCAGCAAACTTTTCCAACGGCGTCACAACGAAAAAGTTTGAGAACCGCTGTTCTAATTGAATATAAAGAGTTACTTCTCTATCTTTTTTAGTAAACAATATCCTTAGCAATTTTTTATGGGTCAGAAAAATATCAAGGGCAGCAATGCATCAAACTGCATAATCATACAATTTCAGATGTACTAAATCTCTTATCATGCCTCACAAGTGCTATCTTTTGTTAGTGGGCCTATCTGGTACTTATTAGCACGTACTATAAACACATTAGCTAGTTCCTCAATGCAAATTCATTACGAGATGAATTAAGCTTATAAACGTGTGGATCACTAACAAAACACCCACAGAATGAAACAAATTATTGAAGAATGACACATTATAAACAAAACTACTCATTGACATTTTTTAATTTTGATTTTTCTAAAATTAGTTTTTTTTATCAGCATTAGTTTTTATGCATTTCAAATGCCCATATTTCTCACATTCCTCAATACTAGAATTTTGTTGGGGGCATACAATCAAGCAGATGCCCCAGGTATCACCAGACCTCTGTACGCCCCTGCAATGAGGTTTTCTTGATGGAATAATGCAGTGGTGCCATATTACAGTATTGATGTGAGGTTGCTCTCAGCTCGTTATCCGATAATGTGTCCCTGAAAACCATGCTTCTGTCAAAGCATCAAAGGTGCGGTTTCTGTACCAACTGAGAAAAGCTTTGATGGATCCAAACAGGCTTCTTCAAGACTTGCGTGGAACTTGCATAATATATATGCCTCTTTTGTTAACCATGAACAAAACATAACATTAAAAATTCTTCAAATGTTGAGGTCAGGTACGACTCTGATGAAGATTGTTAATTGTTCTGTATTGGTAACATCCTTTATGCTGTCAAGAGCAACAGAATAACAAACTTTGTCGATTTGCTGAGAAGCTGGACATGAACACGCATTCAACTCCTTGAGTTACTGCGTCATTGCTGGTCTGCAGATTTTAGCTTTTGCTACATCAAGAGCAGAACAATCATCAAAGAACATGGATGTAGCTTTGTGTTGCGAGCTGACAGGTTACTGATCTTGTACAATGATTTTGTTAAATCTTTCTTAACACTTTGACGTCTGGGTTAATTCAAGCGGTTCGCAAAAAAACAGCTGGAGCTATTTTGCCATCAGCCAAACATGATTGGCTAAACTGGTCATATGACAAGTTTGGACAGCATGACTGTCTCAGTTGACTGTGACGTCTGTAAATGGCTCAGTCTGAAGTAATGTCATGGTTTCCGTGGTGGCAAGCTGTTAGCAGCTTCTTCACATTGTGTGAACTGTAGGCTAATGCTAAACCCTTGTCTCTTTACGTATTGTACTTGTCACGTGACCATATCAACCAGCTGTGTTTGACTAAAGGTCAAATGTACTCTAATAGGATGGTTTCATCCGTCGTGCCTACTGCAGTCCATAGCAATTTCTAGGACTCACAGTAGTCTAACTCAAACGCACAAACAGGCAAGCATGTGTTGCGTATAAGTAGGCCTACTCCCTGTGTAGACATCTGACCTGTGCCTACGTTCAAATGTCATAAGTAAAAAACAATGTGCGATGCATTAAAACCATCACTTCACTGCGATGAAGAACCGCACAACATTGAATTCTGCGAAAACCTGGGTCCTGCTCGCGGTGACGTACGCACTTTTGCACGCTGAACACATTAGAAAGACTTTGATGAAACAGCCAACCAACACAGCAGCACGCAACCCAGTTTGTTTGCAGACAATCATCTGTTTATCACATCAAAACCTACGAGCGAATGTTATGTTGTAGAGCATTTTGTCGGGACTATTGCACAGCAGTCTGATTATTATGCATGAAGGTTCTGTGCGCTAGAAACAGGACAGAGCATTTGCATTAATGAATCAGGGTCAGAGACGAAGCAACTTGGGATTCCGAACACTTCATACAGAGCAACAGCGCAGCACTTTCATGAGCAAATATTGCCAATATATATTGGCGGAATTTTGCCAATACGATACAGCCTAGTTTCCAATGAAAACTTCAGCGAAATACTTTGGCCTAGTGGTTGAGCCCTAGGCCAGGTAACATGAGCCAAAATGACCTAAAATCTACTTCACTTATGACGTCACTCACAAAAAATCCACAACTCCCAACCAAAACATTTTTTTTCGAGTGCCGACTAGAAGACTGACCGATCCGTTTAAGTCCTTGAACAGCTCTCTAGCACAATTGGCGGAGGAGCTATGGCGTTAGTAAGGCAACTGAAAACTGCTGTTTTTAGGCTGAAGTCTAGGTACAAATATATCATGCCCCGGCTCTCAAAGTGTTAATTTCCTCAAAAATCGCAAGTGCACCTCATAATGTGGTGCATCTAATGTATGAAGCTTTCTCATCTAGAACGAATTGTATGTGGTAAACAGTGCTATTTATTTAATTGTTAGTTGTGATTTTTTTGTAAACAGACCATCCTGTTATGCAATGAACCGACATCAATCGCAATGAGCAGCTTATGCAGTTCTGAGAGTAGCTAGCATGTGCCACAGATTGTACTACTCTGCGGGGCTCCTGACTACATTGGTGGACACTGAATCAAACATGTGCACAACTTTTATTATATTCGTGTCTAGCGGATTAGGCATGTGTGACAGATAAAACTCCCACGTATCTAATGACAGCTTAAACTCCCAGTGCTAACTCCGGCACTCGGGAGTTACTGTGAAAGAATCTAAGTTTTGCTGCAATTAATGCACCCTATAATCCAGTGCGCCTTATGTATGAAAACAGAACATCTAGCATACAATTTTTGATACTGTGTCTTCTGGAACTAGGTAAGCAATAAAATTATAAAAATGTTTTCAAATCAAACTCATTTAAGGATTTGTGAAAGTTTGCATGTATGTAAGAACAATTAGCACCAAATTTACATATGTCAGGTGTTGCAATCAATGTGAAATGATCAGAAACCCCGTATGTGATGATTTTAGTGCTGATGAAAGACAAAAGCGGGAATGCAACAAGTAGCACAATTTGCAAAATTTTGTTTTAACCAATAGTGGTTTGAACCTGAATTGCCATCTTGAGAGATTTGTTTTCTTCAGCAATGCCATTCAGCTATTGCCTTGTTAAATTGCTTTAAGGTTTTCAAACATCTAAGCTTATTTCCTAAGGTAATATGAAGCTTAACACCTTCCGTAATGGTCGTGCACCAACGGTTCCCTATCAGCTTGTTTTTCTAATTATTCAGTTACAGTGAAAGTTGGCCTTGCAGGCACAATGCTTGTCACCTTTGGCATGTTATGGTAAGTATATATGTGGATTTGTATATGCCAGCAGGCAATTGATGGCACGAAAGTATGTAAATTTACATAGCCAGTATGGAAGGTGTTAAAGTAATTTGAAGCTAGTGGACTGTCTATGAAACACTTCTTTCAATTGAATTGAACTTTTTGTACCATTTTGACAGCCATCTTCAAAAACACTTGGTCACTGTGTTGTTGAAACTGAACTGCTTCCTTTTTAGACCTGCATTATTTTCATTACTTTGGCAATTGATGGTAATTTTGATATATATTGTTGAAATCTTAAATAAACACTAATTATGGTAATGTACTATTTTTTGAGCATGGATGAAGTGTGTGAGGCAATAGCTAACACGTCCAAGGTCTACCTCAATTGAAAATACAGAAGTTGGTTGTGCTCTGTGGGAAGAGTGTCAATCTCAACCTTCATAACAAGAAACCCACTTCAGGCTTGAGCTTACTGTCAATTACCATCAACATCAGCTAAATAGTGTTTATGTTGATTACAGATTTAGTTTCAAATTTAGAAAACCTGTGGTTCAACCTGTTATGTAAACTTTAGTGTTCATAAGCTTTTTTAATGAATATGAATCAAGTTACTTTAAGTGAAACATTAATTGATTTGCAAACAAGCCCAAAGGGAAAACTTGTTTATTATGCAACAAGAGTCCCAAGTTCACCAAAGCTGAAAAGACATCAGAAACGGTCTGTTGATTTATCATGTATCAGGCGATACATTGAAGACTGTGAGAAGGAAGCGCATGAACAGGAAAATGAGTATTTGATGAAACACAATCTTCCTAGAAAAGAAACTTTGATGAAGCACAACAAGGTTCCTCTACAGTCAGAAGTTCAAACAACTTCGTCAGAGGTGGATGATCATTACACTGCTTTGATGCAACAGCTTACTTTGGCATGTGAAGTCGAAAGGCAATCCATAGTGCAGACCAAGGTTGAAGCGTTTAAAGACTGGGAACAACAAGCACATCGTATATCTGCAGAAAGACTACAATCTCTTCAAAACAAAGGAAGAGAAAAACATGTGAAACTAAGTCAAAAAATAAATGTGTTTATTGAAGCAAGCAAAAGAAGCCATCTTGAAATAAAGGAAGCAAATGCTGAACAGCAGGAACATCGTGTGTTGACATTAAAAACTAAGCTTCATGAAGCAGAAAAACGAAGGAAAGTTAAAGTCCAACAAGCCAAGGAACGGTTTACCTTTGCTGAAGACGTTTTTGAGCAATGTTTGTGTTTTTACAAAAAGATTGAAGACATGCTTAAAAGCACTCCTGAGGTAGAGGACAAGAGTGCATGGCAACCATTAAAAAACACCATGAATGAAAACTTTGCTGCTCTAACCACCTACTTTTCAGAGTGCCAAAATAATCAAACTATGAAAGAATTAGAACTGCAAGAATTTTTAGGTATATCTCAAGCTTTTCAAGCACATTGCAGTATTGTGCTGAAGTTTTTAGTTGATTACAAAGCAGAGGAGGAAAAAAAGAAACAATTTGACCAAGATACAGCTCAACTAAATGTGCCTGCTGCCAAAGAAGAAGTTGAGTCAAATCGTGTTGAGTTAAATAGTGAAAATGAAGATCCTGAACTCTCTTTTCCCCCAGTGAAAGAGGAATTAGTTGGCTCAATAAGTCGTTCTGCTTATAATCGCTTTGTGGAACTCAGCAGTTTGACTGACCAGCATGAAAAAGTTGTGAAGGCACTGAGTTCATCAAAGCAAAACCAGAACTTGGTGATGGGAATCAACAACTCCATTAGCATCACTATCTCTTCAATTAGTACCAGATCGGGTTCAGATATAAAGAGTAAGCTGTCTGATCTCATTGACCTCTTGAAAGGACAAAAGGTGAAGTTTAAAAACCAGTTTGTGAGTGTGACAGACCATTCAGATGGATTACATTTTGCATATTATTGTATGGCAAAGAAGTTTGTAACCCAGGGCCAGACTCAAGTTGCCTCCAATCCTTCTAATGCTTTCAGTTTTGCCTTGACAATAATTGGTGTCTGGGAGAAATATGCAGTTGTTGGCAATCTTTTTTTAGGCTTACTGCAGAGCAAGTGCCCGTTTATTGTTCCCAGAACTATTCTTAAAACTGCAGGTTTTTCAGAGCTTCAGCATAAACGTTTGTGCGGCTATAACTGCAAAAACGATGGTTCAGTGGAAGACCAAGATCAGTACTTGAAACGAATGTCTGGATTTGTTCGAATATACGCAGCTATACTTCAATCTCCTCTTCCTCCTGGAGCTATGCAACATCCCCATGGCATTGAAGAAGCCTGGAAATGGTTAACAAGATTTTTGAATCTCAAACCAGAGCCAGAAATTACTGCAACTGTATTATATGATTTTCTTGCAGTCGTGAGTCATAAAATGAATGAAGTTTATGGGAAGCAATTTGATAAACTAATGTATGCTCTATGTCATGATTACTTCCCTAAAATCAAGGAAGTTGAACTAGCTACTGATAGTAAAAAAAGTATTGGGGGTCCTTTGGTTCGCCTAGAAAAATTCTTGAAGGACTGTCTAGTAATCAAACCAATAGCAAAACCAGATGGCTATTTGTCTTCAGCTTTTTGGAACACCTATCATCATACAGACCTTGTTGGAAACTAATAAATTAACTACCATGTTTTTACACACTGCAATTGCGGATGTGTTTTTGTGAATTTTTTGGGAAAATTCCCATCAAGTATGGAGTTAATCACCTATGGGCAGAGGGATATTATTGTTGAGTACTTGAGAGTCTGTTCACAGTTAATAACATTTTCAGTGTATGAACTGCATGCATTTCTATCTCTGCTTCCTGTTGATTTTTTAAAATTTTTTAATTGGAACATGCTTGCATTGTTGTTTCTTTAGGTCATTGACCGAAATTTTGTGAAATGACTGAAAAACATCAAGTCAATTCAGTCAGAATGTCTGAAAATACAAGGATAATGAACACTGTAACAGCGAGTTTTTCTGCAACTGTGATGCTGAAATGTCTCAGTGACCAAAATGCTTAGCAAAAAATGATCGAAATGTCTCAGCGAAAAACCCCCCCAACTGCATTGTCATGTAATTGTATACCTGCGCAGATGATCATGACCAGTCTGCTTTACAAGACAAACAAACAAAAGTTTTCCACTATTTTAAAAATATTGTGAATTAAGCTTTGTATTCATTAGCAAATGGAAATAAAGATGTGGTACAAAAACCAAGGAATAAATTTTATTTTGTGTCTTACTGCCAGTAGTGTCATTGTTTATATTATAATGCAGAAAACCTGCTTTTGTCCATGAGTTAACAAATCAGAGGTCATAATTTGCAAATTTTTGATAAGCAGTATAGAGACCGAACAAATCTTGAAAAGGATAAAAAATTTTCAAAACTGATTAATCCCATAGTTACATAATTAATTAAATTGTTGTTTTTAGGTCATAACTTTTGAACCAGAAACAATAGAAAGCTAATCAATGGCTCATAAGACTCAGATTCTAACCTAGTTTCCAATAAAAACTTAAGTCAAAACATTCCATCTAGTGGTTGGGGCCTAGGACTAGGTAACCTGAGCCCAAATGGCCTAAAACCTAACCCACATATGACATCATCCACAAAAACCTAAAACCTAATTTTTTTCATTGCAGTCTAGAAGACTTGCCCCATCTTTTGAGGGCTTGAACAATTCTCTATGCCTATCGCCTGGTGAGTTATGGAGTTACAAAGAAGTGCGAAAATGGCAGCTAATCATGTGAGCTCAATGTACGAATATATCATACACCGGCAGCGAACGTGTTAAAAGGAGCAGTGATATGGTGCAAAGTTAATTTGAAATACACAGTTTACTTCCCATCTGTTTAGAAAAGCGGCATGAATCAAATTTATCACAGTACTTGATCTTTTGCAACTCCATTCCTTTCTCAAGTAGTGGTCTGCTTTCAATAAAATACTGTTTAAATTTCCCAACTCCGAATTATGTGAAATGCTAGTTCTGCATGTGTGAAGTTTCCCTGCTGTTATTTGTTGTTACTTTCCTCCTAATGGTGCATCTGTTCAGATGGATTGAATTGAACAGTGGTTATCAGAACAGTGGAATGTGGTTATTGTCAGATGAGTGTAGCTTGTTGTTTTGTTTGTTTTACTGTTTCTTCTTGCAATATTGTTGGGACTTTTGTATTCGATATATATGGGACTGTTTTTTTCGCTGAGACATTTCAGTCATTTTTTGCTGCGGCATTTTGGTCATTGAGACATTTCAATCATTTGTCTCACCATAACAGCATTCATTAGCCTATATTTGCAGACATTCTGACCGGAATGACTTACTTTTTTCAATCATTTCAAAAAGATTTTGGTCTATGGCTGAAATATGACAAAAAAAAACAAAACTGTATGGGTATCACACAGGAAGCATAGTTGGAACAAAAGCTGTTTAAATTGTCAAGTTGACAAACACCAAGGTTTCACGCATAGTGATATTTCATATCTGAAAATTGCTTATTTCTCCTAACTTCGAAATTGAGGTATCGGCTTGGTAACATAATGATTTTCTCCCAGAGTTTGCAAGCATGCGAATACTTGTAACTATGTGCAGGTAGCTACATTGTTTACATTGTTTGCTTTTGCTGAATTTTTTTACAATGGCATGTAATGTAATGGCTGATTTCAAGGAAAAATCATGTTGGAATTATTTTTGTCACAAAGCATTGTACATTCATCAGATTAGGCAGTCTTTTTGCTGTTGGACTGTACTTGAACCTAAACTTTCGTTTCATGCTCACTGCCTTGTCCTGCTATGAGAAGTTGTGATTATTGTTATCCTTCAGTCATTACTTTTGCCTATTTTAAGATGTAGTGTTGAGAATAAACTAAAAAATAATGTGACACAGAAGCTCTTTACAAAGCAATGTTACATTGCATATTTACATTGCATGTTGGATTTTACATTTGGATTCCTTTTTCTCTCTATTCTTGGAGCTAGATTTTGTGCTTGTCTGTGTTTTTGCGTTTGTTATTTTCCGTTATAATTACAGTCTGTGTAAACTTTGCTTATTTTCTTGTTGCTTGATGTCTTATTTTGTGTTGCAAGTTTTAAAACCGAGGTTCATTAGTCTTTACCCTAGGATTTCTGTATCATACAGATTTTTTTCAAGCCTGTTGTGAGAAGCTGTGGTTGTACTGTTATCCTTTAGTCATAACTTTTTGCACACAAACTGAAACAGAAATACTGGGAGATGGTTAAAGTTTAATATGATCTTAGTTGATGTGATCTTATTGTAAGTTGTAATGAAAACCTTGATTACAGTTACAAGCCCAAGATTGTCACATGTTTGCAAGTGCATACCGTTTTTTCAGACCATAAGGTGCAGTATCAAAAAGTGAATGCTAGCTGTTCGTTTTTCGTACATAAGGCACACTGGGTTATAAGGCGTATTAAATGAAACAAAAGTCAGATAACATAGGATGGATTTTAATCGGACAGATCACACTCCCTCGGATTACTGCACATCAGAGGGAGTTTAATCTGTGATACATGCCTGATCTGTTATACACGAATATAACAAAAGTTGTGTGCATGTTTAATTCAGTGTGTGCCAATGTAGTCAGCCCGCAGAATAATATTATTTCTGTGTTATGTGCTAGCTACTCTCAGAACCGCATATGCTGCTCATTGCAATTGTCGTTAGTTTATCACATAACACAATGGTGTGTTTACAAAAAAATGGTAAGTAGCAATTAAATAAATAGCAACGTTTTCCCCGTAAAATTGGTTCGAGATGAAAAAGCATAACCAGATTCATACATTTAGGCGCACCGCATTATAAGGTGCACTTTCGATTTTTGAGAAAATTAAGGATTTTAAGTATGCTTTGTGGTCCGAAAAATACAGTAATTGATTATATTAATTGAAATATTTCAATCTGCTTAATAATAGCTGGGAAACCTATGCTTTAACTTCAGGAATGATGTTAGTACTACAATACTTATGAGACTTAAAAATGTGGATTAACATCTTCGTTGCCGGTTTACGAATATATCATACCCGAAAAATCAGGGTTTGAGCTGCTAATTTCGCACCATTTTGCAACTCCATAATTGGCCAGTCGGTTGTGCTAGAGAGCTGTTCAAACCTTCAAAACTCGGCAAGTCTTCGAGTCTGCAATGAAAAACATTTTTTTGGTTTTGGGTTTCAGTTTTTTGTGAGTGATGTCATAAGTGAGGTAGGTTTATGGCCATTTTGGCTCATGTTACCTGGCCAAGGGCCCAACCGCGAGACGAAAGTATTTCGCTGAAATTTTCATTGGAAACTAGACGAGAATCTGAGTCTTTTGAACATTTGATCAACTTTCTAGAGTTTCTGGTTCGAAAGTTATGGCCTAAAAACAACAAATTAATTAATTATCTAATTTTGGGATTAATTAATTTGTTGGTTTAGGTCATAACTTTTGAACCCGAAACCTTAGCAAGTCATCCGAAGTCTCAAAAGATGCAGATCTCAGCCTAGTTTCTGAAAAAACTTGAGCAAATACAACCATCTAGCGGTTTATGCCCAGGGTCAGATGAAGTGGGCCAAAAAGGCCTAAAAATATTCCACTTATGACATCACTCACAAAAATTATATAACCCAAAACCAAAAAATCAATTTCCATTGCAGACTGGAAGACTTGCTGAGTCTTTCAAGGGTTTGAACAGCTCATAGTGCAATCGACGAAGGAGTTGCAGTTGCCAAGACATGTGCAAACTGCTTGATTTGGGATGAAACCTACCAGTAGCGCTGGTGTTAATAGTTCGGCAATTTTCCTGGGACAAAAATAATACAAATTAGATACTATGCAATGATCAGACATTTTGCATGATCAACTTTCTGTGTATTTTGTACCAAGTGAAAAAAAATACTTCATAGTTTTGCATGCACGTTTTGGAGACTGTTAAATCACTAATATATTCTAGAAAATAATTTTTTAGATTGTGATGGATTTTGTCTTCCTATTTGTCATTGAAGTTGAATACCTTGAAAGAAACTTTATTTATTTAGCCTAGAGTATGTTCATATTTGCATAACACTACGCATGATCAATGTTTTTATACATTTTGACCGAACTTTGTATTTTTGAAAAAGGTCGAAGTTGAAAGTATTAGATGTGCTTAATTGGTTTTTGTCTGTTATCCTAGTGTAGTTCTTTCAGTGTGTGGAACCTGAGGCTGGAAAAACCAGCAAGCTATTTTGGTAAGAATGCTTAGCTGACTGTCATTTTATTTTATAAATGCAGCAAAAATTTTGCATGCAAGTATGATATTTGCCAATGCTTAGATGAGTTACTTTCTCAGTTTAAGCTGATTTCTTTTTTTTATTTATGAGTTAGGTGCCTGCATTTGCCACTCTTTAGCAGCAGGTCTGGCACATCTCCGAATTTGAAATTACTCTTTGTGACTTCATCAAATTTGAAGATCATGACATTTGTTCTTAGTGCAAACTATTTTTGAGATTTGTATTGAAGAGCATGTGGTTAAGCTAAAGAATGTATGTAGTTAATTTAAAATCCTTTTTAAAAATATGCTGATTGATTCAACTAAAGATCGATCGATCGATATGGTTTTTTTGGGGCCGATACCGATATATCAGCCATTCATGGACCGATAGCTGATACCAAACTGAAATTTCCAAAATTTGAAAGTCTTGTTTTCTGATTCATTATCAAAAATGTAATGTATTCTATGCCTTACCTTTTTTTCAATAACTTTGAAAAATCAGTATTTATGAGCTAAAATATTTCAATTTGCCACAATTTCAATATTTTGATATGATATTTCATTAAATTGATTAACTTGTTAGCATATACTGTCCGCAATGAATAAACACAGTGCCATGAATAAAAACAGAATGTTGAAAATAACAAAGCAATAAAACAGAACACTGAATGAACAAGAACTGCTTACAGTGTTTACAACAAAAAAACACAAACAGTGCTTGAAAGTTGAAAGATCGTGAACAATGAAAAGGAGGAAATATGGAGCATCAAGTTAAGGAGGTTAAAGTTAGTACAATATGGCATTCAATTACGCATTGCCAAAAATTAAAATTTTTCCAAAACAGCAGTAACTTTTTTGCAAGATAACTGTCTTGAATTGCTTTGTTGTGCTTTCTTACACAAGTTGTCTGGATGTGTGAAGAATATAACAGTGTTTTGTCAACACCTACTGAGCCTGCTATATCGGTCTATCTCTAGATCCAACTTAATCACCTTTGTGATGACTCGTTACTTGAATACAGATGTATGCAAATCTGAATCATTGCAAAGTCATAAAAGCTGACTGCAGTCAGCTGATTCCTAGAAAGCTTGCAGCAAACTTAGAGCTTTCAGTTGTTGTATGGTTAATTTGGTCATTTCTTTTTCAATTTTCTAGAAAGATCATTCCTCATTATTTCATCTTTTCTGTTTTTGCCCTTGTTCGCCATCTTGACTGTGTGAAATTCCATTGCTGTTATCCTTTTAGTTTTTACACAACATGTAATAAGTGCAATGAAGATAAATTGCAATGTTACCTGGCACATCAATTTCTACCTGTTCAAGAGTGCATTCTTGCATGTTTTTTTAAGCAGTTTCTTGCATGGTTCTTTTTTTATTTTACTGACTGCTTTCTTATCGAGGAAAGGTTGGAAAAAACCAGGGGCGCATCTAGGGGGTCTGTTTGGCTGTCATGACAGACCCCTTTGCACCGTAAGTATTCAGCATTAAAGCCGATAAAATATTAAACGCTGTCACTGCAGGTCTCAAATGTGGGTGTTTTGGAACAGGCAACAGCCTACATTTCCCTTCTAACGTTGCATAGTACTATTACGAAACAACAATGTTATTGCCTTGTCTAAAAAGCGCCTGCGCAATGACATGAAACAATCTACATTTTAGAACACTCGAAATTGATATTGCGTCGAACGCACGTGTTTCTGAATTTCTTCCTCTGGCAGTGCCGGCTCTCATGCTGTCAGAATCTCATACACTGCCACGAACACGCAGGAGCTGTTTTGTAATATTTCGCTTCATGGCGAGAGGACAGTCTCCAATCACGATCGTTTCGTTTTGCAGTTTCGGGTCAGTTTCATCTGCTGTTTACACCTACTACGTTATGGCAAAATTAAGTAAGTTTAGGCTTTCCTCAGTGTCACGCCAAGCAACGTGGGATCGTTTGCACTGAAACTATATTTTTATAAGCAACTCCTCATATTGAAAGGCGCGACAGCTAGCCTCAGAAATTGTGGCTGCATTATCTGAACAAAATATCAGTCAAGCGTCGTATTTTGAAAATAGCCTTTTTAGAATTAAGCAGTTGACGATTTTGTTTGCTGCGCAAAAATTCTGTTTATTTCTAGTAATTCCCTTTTACATTGCGATGCAAAGTATTCAGAGCAATTGCAATTCAGTCGTTCTTCTCCGCGGTGATTTTGCAAATATATTTATAACACCGCCATCTTGATGGGCACCGCGCTCCACAGACACAGTTGTGCAGCTGGTTGATAGCTTCGATTTTACAAGTGTTGGACGTTTGGATAAACAGCTGTCATTGCTGTACGATTGACATTTGCAGAATGTTCAACAAACTAAGTATCTTTTCAGCACCACATTCGTAGGAACAAACAGCGATTGTGATGTAATAAATGCGCTGTGCCTGAAACCAGTAATAACTTGTAGATTTTTTCTTATGTGTTTTGACAATGAGATCAATACCACTTACAAAGACAAACAGACCTGTTTGTCCGAACTCCGATCAGCCGGAATCACTTCTATCCGAAACAAATTGATAGGAACAGATTTCTCCCAACGCATTTCACCCCTTTAATCCGGAAACCTCGCTGTCCGACACCGACTCGGAAATTTAGGAAGTCAGAGACAAAGTAGCAACTTGGGTTCCCGAAATTTGGCAAAATTTGTAAATAATCGGTTGATTTCTCGTCTTAAGAGAAAATGTGATTTTATGATCAAAAGCTGCCCTTCCGCAACAGACCCCTTTTTCCAGGCTAGATGCGTCCCTGGCAAAAACAGTTGTATATGTGTTCCAGAATGCTTGGGTGAATTAGGAGTTTTGGGAGTATTTTACATGTGTGTGTGATCAATTTCTAGTTCTAGAACAAAGTTTACCCTAATATTCATTAATTTATGTTAATGGTCTGAAACTCCTGGCGTTTGAAAGTTCTTTTTGTGCATATTTGATTACGTTTTACTTGTTGAAGGTAGTCTATTCCATACAGGATTAAATTTGGACTTCAAGCATGTTTAGGCACAAAGAAACATGTGAGTTTATTATTTGATAACCCCAGTAGTAAGCAGATTCACTTTCAACTTGCTATTGATTCAGTTCTCCAAGCCTGCTGGTTGAAAAAGCAGGTTTTGCACAACTGGTTCATGTTGTGTTGTAACATTTTGGCCATTTTTTCACATTTAACTTACTGTATTTATTCGAGTATAATGCACAAAATTGTATACTAAAAACACCAACACAAAGCTCGGTGCGCGTTATAAATGAGGTCTTAGATTTTTATGTCTTTACACCAGAGGGCACATGAGTTCAGGTGCACATAATAAGCAAGTCATATGCAAGAGAACGCGCAAGTACGGTATTTTTCGTATAGCCTGTTTCAGCATAGCGCAGGGGTGCAAAAACCCAGTTGCGCACTAGCACTGTGCGACTAAAAATTTGGTCAAAAAAAGAACTTTAAGCCTTCGTCACAAAATGGCAGCACGCCTGATTTTGACTCCCTCTGTATCTGTGTTGCATGACGTTGGGTAGCTTCGGCAAGCGGCTGCGCTTTTCTAGAATTTGATGAGTCGTTGCAAGATGCATGACCTGGATGTAGAATGTGGCCCTAGTTCTTTTCGTATACCAGAGCTTCTGTCAAATGGGACAGCACTTCCTAAAACTGGCACGTTGGCGTTTTACTGGGTAGTATCTGTGTATACAATGCGCTGTAGATAAACTTCCCTGTTTGCAGTTTCAATGCTACTTAGGCTCTGTGATGTAATAATACAAAATTTTGCAACATAAATGTTGTGTTCAGTTTGAGCATTGCCTGTTTCAATTCAGTGTTTTCACTGGTAACATTTTTACTTGGATACCCAGATATGGCAAGTCGAAAAAACGTTCTGGGTACCGTGTGTTGTCAATAAATGTTTTGTCATAGCCGCACGCTTCAACAGCATTTGTCACTTACAATCCTTGGTCTGAGCTGAGAAAAAGTTTCAAAAAAATTCATACCAATTTTCAATGAAAAAATTAAGGTTGCACGTTATACACGAGTGCGCGTTATACTTGAATAAATACGGTATGTGTTTATTAGCTTTGAAAAGTGCACTTCCTTGCTAACTTTCAACTTTTAAATGAAATTTCAGAAACTTTTCTTTTTAGATAATAACTGAAAACTCTTTAACATCTTTGCTGCTAGTGTGCAATGTATTTGTTCTTCGAAATCCTGCAAGAGCCGCTATTTTCATGCCACTTTGCAATGCCATATCTCGACAGCTGATTGTGCTAGAGCAGTGTTTCTCAACCTTTTTAAGACAAGGACTATTTTCGGACCAGTATAAACCTTCGCGGACTCAAGATAAACTAAGGCTACGAGAATGATACAAACACTAGTTTTAGCAAATTCAGTTCATCGTCCACATTCACAAATTTCAGTTAGAATCTTGTATGGCTGAGTT
>Ga0210059_1004188_pt1 | contig 23228 bp, 13 predicted proteins | sample Ectturendosymbi2_FD_188042 | JGI IMG/M metagenome (GOLD analysis project Ga0210059, IMG submission 188042) | Ecteinascidia turbinata endosymbiont from Florida, USA - Sample 2 (SPAdes) (version 2) | ecosystem: Host-associated > Tunicates > Ascidians > Unclassified | place: Key West, Florida...
GTTATACATATTTCTTATTTCTTATACTCCTCCGAAAAAAGTGCCAAACACGTTTTATTTTTGTTTCTAAAGGAATTCTTGACCAGATTTCTATTGCACGATGTTTTATCATTTCAGCACCTGAGTTTGAACGTGCTTTTGGTAAAGCAAATTGCAGATCGCTGTCAGAGCGTTTGTTACTTGTTAAGCATTCACAATCAGGAAGCAATTAAGCATTGCAATGTTTACAGTCCATTCATCTAGGTTCAGGTGGAAAGTTCACTTTGCTCTGCTGCGCCAGCAGCAGTTCAAGCTTTAAAATGTAGTACAATAGAATTCGCCGATAACGACTTCGCCTATAATGACAATTTGCCTGCCCTATAACGACACTTTTTCATTGGTCCTGTCACTTCACCTACAGTGACACTTTTTGTCAGTCCCCGAAGAATATTTTGTTCATTTATAATGAAAGTTGCAAGTTTTCTTTACAGTTGAAGTCTAAGTTCAACCGTGTGGAGCAGACACAAAAATATTTTATTACCGAATAGGAACGCAGTTAAGTTAAGCAGCCAACTGCTGAGCCTTGACAGGTGTGACCAGAGATGCCGTAGAGTAGGAGTGTGATGAGGGAATTGCACCCCCTGCCCTTTCAAAAGGAAGACAATGGGGCGGAGGTGCCTTTGCATAATAGTATCACAGGTAATTTTATGTTGTATCAAAATATCCTTGAAGAATTGCAGCTATTCACACTGCCAGAAAATTCAGAATGGTTTTCTAGAATTTCTGTTATTAATTTTGAGATCAAGATTGTTGTTGAACAGAAACAAGCATAATTGATAACTATTTTTTTGTTTTTCATAAGTTTTCATTACCCTCAACTCTTACTCCCTATTTGTGACGTAAGAATGGTATCAAGGATAACGCCATCAGTAGTAATCTAGGAAAATTGTTACATGAGTTTCACTGTAAAGTATTGGGATTGTTGCAGCTGTAGTCAGTTTGATTGATACTTTTGGTGGGGCAGTATGTAAAATATTGAACAAAAGAAGCAGTATCTCATTATGGAAAGAGTATAGCATCATTGCTTCACTCAATAGCAAAAATGGTACGAAAGTGGCAAAACTTGCAAAAGATTTTGCTACTCCAGCAACAGCGTTGACTATAATTTTGTAAAATAAAATGCGTGAAAACACAATGCAATAAGCAGCAATTCTAATCAGAGAACACTTTGAACCCTTGGCAAGCTCTGGCATTGAACTAAAATGCCATTTTAAGAATGATTTACTGTAGTTTGGCTATAATGACAGTTCGTCTATAATGATGCTTTTACTCAGTCCCATGAAGTGATGTTACAGGCAGTTCTACTGTAGTATGTTTATTTTTCTGTTATGTGCAATTGCTTGGTTTGACATGTATTTATATTGTAGATTTTTTTGCCAAGTTGCTATTTTTATGTATTTACATGCTGCAGAATCCCCGAGCTTCTTACATGGGTGAAAAAGATACACAAGAATCATCATAATCCACCAATGATGAGCTTGTCTCCAGAAGAGGGTGGTCTAGATGCTTGCATCACTACTGGCAGTCAAGATGGTCTCATAAAGGTTTTTGAAATGCTTACTGGACCTGGGGATAATATCTTAGTGGAAAATCCATGTTATTCTGGCACTCTGGCAATGGTCAGTTAATTCAGAATAGAAACAAATACTTAGCTTTATCCTTTGGAAATCAGTTTGAAATTATTTATAAAATTGAATGTGAAAACATGTGATATCATTATAAGGTTTCTGAAATACAGTAGGTGAACTACTGAGATGGAGCACAAACGTGTCTGAGCAAAAGTTAAAGTTTACCACATGCTCTATTACATCTAAAATAGTCTCTTCTTTTTTTATGAAATCATAATGCAGATTTTTCGCAACTTGGTGACACTTAAAGTTTTGTGCTGTTGTATTATCATTTTTTAATTACACTCATCTTTGTAGCTTAGGCCAATGGATTGTAACCTGTTACCTGTGCAAAGTGATGAGCATGGAATGTGTCCAGAGGCACTAAGAAAAGCATTACAATGTTGGAAACCCGAAGAAAAGTCTGATCCATGTTCTGACATTCCCAAAATCTTGTACACTGTTCCTAATGGTGGAAATCCAACTGGTGCAACCTGCACACTACAGAGGAAAAAAGAAATTTATGAGGTGCTAATGATGTTGATATGATAATTATTATACACACCCGTGCATTGGTTCAAGGGGCTGCAGCCTCATGCTGACTTGCGAGTTACAGCAGCATGGTTGATCAAACAGCAGGTTTGTGAAAATTTTAAAGAATTTCTCTGCAGGATTTTAAACTATAAAAGTTTTTAGTGCTAAGTATAGTGCACTAATGCACGTTGACCAATTTGTCTATCCAATAACGAATTTTGAAAACGTAAATTTGAAAAAGTAAGTTGATGCCTTCTATTATGTAAGAATAAAATGCAATTGTAAATAGGGTTGATAGCTGATTCCTTGCCAACATAATTCTATGCAAAGCAAGTTGCTGTTTGTGGCTGCCTTGCTCATAAAGCTGAGAAGTATTTGGTTTTAGTCAATAACACTTTTGATTGAAATTAAGCCCGGCCTTTTTTAAGAACCTATACCGTTTTGGAAGATCTTGCCAAAGTACAAAAATCTTGCTTCTTTCTCACTTCGAAAAGACAAATACAATTTTCATTGCATGGATAACACCCAACACAACATTGAAGATACAAACAAAGTTTAAAATTTGTTCTGTTTTGATACAAGTAAAAGATATCTAATATGACAAACATTCTGAAAAATTGTGCCCAAATAAAAGTGGTCAGTTTGGTTTAGCCCAATATCAAACAGTGCATTTCTCCATGTGCTTAACATGTGTTTATAAATTCCATAAGATGTCTTCTGCAAGAGTGAAAGCAAAGAGTTGGCTGAATACTGGGGCACCTTCACTCAGTGTTGAACTCCAGTAAAAACACTTACAATTACGTCTTATGTCTGCCAACTGTTGAACTGGTGCACATAGAGTTGTATAAATAAACTGCATAATCTGTATAACAACGCCTGGCCAAATTTGCATTGTATTCACTAAATTGTTGGTGTTTGTCAGCGTCAAGTTATCGATTTCATCAACACAATTTATACTTTGATTCAAAAGGCTCGACCGCATTTGTTCAGCAGCGTGCATTTTCATCTAACATCTTTGTCTGCTCCTTTCAAATGTCTGATGCTTTTTACTAACAGTGGCGGATCCAGGGGGGCAGTTTGGGGCAACTGCTTTCCCCAAATCTCTGTGGCGCCCCCTTAAATGGCGCCCCTTTGCCATAAATGCGCCCTTTTTGGTGTCCATGGAAGTAGAAACAGAGATGAAAAATATTCTGAAATAAAAAATGTTTTTCGCTTGGTTAAACGCCAGGACTTACGTACCGGACTTTACTCAACCTTATATCGAATAGCGTGCACAATGCTATTGTTTTGTAATAGTAGTACCACTGTTTCGTTATTTCTTTGCCATGTGAAAACTTCCCAGCCTTACGTTATATAATCACAAACGCAGTCGCTTTCGCTTAACACATTTCTGGACTTGCCGCTGGACTGTTCGAAATTGGTCTGTTTTTTCACAAGTTTATTTTTTTAATGCCTGATGACAGCCGGCAGTAGTGAAAATAGGAATGCCATATAAAAAACTTATAACTGACTCAAAATTTTACAAGCCTCCAAAATGAAAACGAAAAACCAGTTTCAGAGCTGTTGCCACTGCAGTTCGTGAGTCCGCAGTATGTCTGCATCGAGGTTTTGCAACATAAAGGTGAGTGGATGAGTTTCTTGACGGAACTAATCTAATGACTGAACCATAATGCAGCACGTGTGAAAAGCTATGGATGTATACGTTAGCAAACAACTTGTGACAAAAATGCATTGAACGTGCTCGTTTAACTGCATTGAACGTCCTCGTTAAGAATCATGACCTAACTATGCAATTGCGCAACTCCTCACTCCATATACATGGACAACGCAGAGGGGTACTGAATTACTGCTAGGGGCGTAACGGGGTTATATGGCGCCCGGGGCAAGAAGCAAGTTTGGCACCCCCATGTTCGAACCTGAGGTTTTTTGGAAGAAAATGTACTGCACTGAAGTACTTATGACATTGTTAGGTCTTTGCGGCGCCCGGGGCCTCCCGTAGTCATTCGGCTCCCTCATAGTGATTCGGCGCCCGGGGAATTGTGCCCCTTGTCCCCCGTCGTTACGCCCCTGAATAATGTGCGCAGCGACGCACCTCAACGAACCATGATACTCAGCTCTAACAAGGGTCATACGGAAATTATACGGTGACCTTTGGCTTTGGAGGGAGCAAAACCAATTTTTGCTTCTCTGTGAGGAAGAACGAATAGGAAAGTTTTGCAGGGCTACGATTCTGCGTAAGCAACTTGCCCAAACATATCGGGAAGATTTTCCTGAAATTTTTTAAATCTTGCCCGATTCTCCCACCTCGTACGCCTATGTCTCTAACGCAGAAACTTTGGCAAAATACCAGCTATCTACATCCTCGTGGATTGAATAATTGGTTTTACACGGTCATAAGAATTTTTGCTCAACATTTTAATATTTGCAGTTCAAAACTGGGGTAATGACGGCGCCTTTCGCCCCCACCTGGCTACGCGTCAGGCAACAATGACTGATGGCTATGTGGTTTTGATCTTTTTGTTGAAATTGCAAACCAGTAGGCAACTCACGCTGGCACAAAAAGACGAATTTGGCATGGTTAGCGAAATCTGCAACCGACAGAAAATGCTTAGCTTATTGGTTGTTAGATCATTCCGCTTACATCATATAAGTTTGAGCAGAAAAGCAATCTTCTAGTGAAAACTTCTTTTGGCGAAGTTTGAAGATCTTTTGGCGCCCCCGTATTTGACTGCCCCCTCCCAAACGCCTGGCCTGGATCCGCCACTGTTTACTAGTGTTCATTTTTGCAGATTATAACGCTTCTTTATAAGATGACGAGAGATTGCCATAGTAACGGGCATGTTTGTTCCGGTCTTTTTTTCTCCCAGTATTGGTAGTGTACTAGAGTCCTGCGCGGGGCGGGTTGAACTTGCTGCGGGGCGGGCACGGATTGAGAAATTCTTTGTGCGGGTGAGTGTTGAGCCAAAGCACGTGAACTTAATCAGCTCAAAAATCGCAAAACACGTGGATGTACAGTACTAGAGTTGTTTGCCAGCATTGCGCTTAGGACAGTAGGCCTGCAGCAGTTGTTACATTATGATGTAACAGCACATTGTTGCGAAACATTAGCTCAGACTCTTGCCATGTGGTGGGCAAGTGAACATTTTCCAATGCTACCGTCGTACTTGGTGAGGAATAATTCAGTCTAGCAGCACTTCTAAATGGATAAAACTACGCTTAACGCACACCTGGTCACAACTGAACTTAAACGTGTTTTTATCACCTCAAATCTATTGACTGCGAAACATCAGATCTGTGGAAAGTTTTGGTTTGGTTGTCAATGAAAAAGAATGAGTAGCTTGATTTTCCTGCTTGTTAGGCTTGTCTTCAGACGTTATGAGTAGGGCAAGTTTTTCAACTTTTATTACAGCTTCCAACAGCTTCTGAAATACTCAGAATTTATGTAGTACGATGAGCTGGTTGCAGGAATTTTATATTGCAACATTTTCCGTTTTAACATGCTACTTTCAAGTAGGCCTATTGTGTAAAATGTAAAAGTGTGATTTAAAAAACATGCTTGAGAACTATTTTAGTATACAGTAGTTCTGTTCTCTTTGATAACCGATTCGAACTGAATAATGACCTAAAAACAATTGTAGAAATGACCCGGCCAAACAAACATCAGTCCAGAACTGTAGGCCAAATTGTTAAATTACCAAGCGACTTCATGCATTGTGGAGCGAAGTTTCAGCATGCTACGCAAACTGCTGGCAAATGATCGCCATTTCTCGCCAGATAATGTTTGGAAATATTTAGCATTATATGTAAATAAATCGCTTGAGTAAATCACTGTCGTTTATAATGCTTGTGCATAAATTATTGCAACTTGTGTTAAAAATAAATTCATATTTCTCACGATTTTATTGCAACAAAAACTTGCCCTAGTTATGAGTTTTTAGTAGTTTTCGGACAGGTGCTGGTTTGAGACCGAAAAAGTGCGGGCGGGTTGGGATGGTCTGCGGTGCGGGTGCGGGCAAAATTTCTCAAACTCCATCGGGGCAGGGCCTGTTTTAATTTTGCGGGTGCGGGCCGGGCGCGGACACAAAATTGCAACCCGCGTAGGACTCTATAGTGTACACGTATTAATGCATCCTCTGTGCTGCTTGGTTTGTATGTATTTTCTCGCATGTGTACTCTAGTAACCCGTGTAATATGGACAGCCACTCTTATAAAATTAATACTGTAAATGAATAAACGAGTGGATTGCAACAATCTAGATTTTGAATATGACACAGTTTCCATTGGTTTTGCGGATGTTTGTGTGTTGATGTACATATTTTTAAACTCATTTCATGTACACGATTTCCTTTGCATTCGCGTTTTTGTATTTCAAACAGATTGCTCAGACCTACAACATACTGATCATTGAAGATGATCCATACTACTTTCTGCAATTTAAGGTTAGTATCGCCAACGGTAGTATACGGCTAGAAGCAATCAATTTCATCCAGTCCTTTTGAAAAAACCTAAATTGAATAGTGATTTTCTGAATTCCACTATTTCCTGCCAGATTTTCCGTTAAATGTCACAGTACTCCATATTACCCAGTCGGAAACCACGTGATTTACGTGCTTTTAAAATACGATGAGTTGTCCCTACCCTTTAGAAAAATAAACTAAATTTGGCTTACCCTTTTGTTGTTCTTGATACGCAGCAACCAGCCCCAAGTTATCAAGCTTTAGATGTTGATGGAAGAGTTATTCGCTGTGATTCTATGTCTAAGGTAAGTAACTAGGCCAACTACTTGATTTTTGTCTCATCTGTCAAATGAATTTCGTTGCCTTTTTTGCCCTTGATATCGCAATCCTGCTAATGTATCAGAGAAAACACAGTTTTACGAATGGAACTGCACTTTGATTTCAAAACTCTTCGATTCCACCCAAATGAACAAAATTATGCTACTCTTGTTTGAAAACAACAGGATATGTGGCTTTTTTCAAAGGCAAATTAGTTAATAACATGTTGTATTAAAAAAAATTCTTAGAATACCTGAGAAAGGATCGAATGAGAATACTTGAAAATAAAACACTCCTTTTCAGCAAAAATCAGCCACTATGATGTGATTAGTAACGCATATTTGTAGGCATCCAGGGGCGTAACGAAGAGGGGCACAACTCCCCGGCCGCCGAGTCGCTGCGAGAGGCGCCGAAAAGTCCCAGCAATGTCACAAGTACTTTCTTCAATACAGTAAATTTGCTTCCGTAAGACCTCAAGTTCGCCAAACTTGCTTCTTATCCCGGGCGCCATCTAACCTCCTTACGCCCCTGTAGGCACCCTAAGCTCTCTTTCAAATAGAGGAATCAATAACATATAAAATTGTCTTGCAATGCTTCTGAAAGTATTTCATACAAAAAAAATTAAAATTTGCTCATGAAATAGTTGTTTAACCGCGTGTCCCGTGGCGGAAGAGAAAGCTTAAAAAGTTTGAAATGAAAACTACGTTCGAATGACATGCTGCGATAAATTAGCCAATGTAGATCGATGTTTATGTTCCCTGTTATTCACTTCATCGACCCGTAGCGGAACTTGAAATGATGACATCCCCGTTAGTGAACTGTTGCTGTGAGTTTGAACTTTGAATTGCGTGAAATGTTGCAAGTGCAACAAGCGGTATTTATTGACAACTGTGCTTGAGCTATAGACGCGAAACTATTGGATAAATTCGAATTTTTCCAAAATCGATGCAAACTACCGCTCAGTGACTGGCATTGTCAAATGAGAGCTAAGGTGTCTGCGCCGGCAATACTGCAGATATATTCGAGTTTCCATTCTGCTGTAGCTGCGCGAATTCTGATTTCGCAACCTTTGCACACTGGCGTATATCTTATTCCAAACTTGATACGGACAAGATTTTTGTTTAATTTTTCATTACTGCATCAACAATAATATATATATGTAAGTACAGGTGTATATCGATGTTCGTTAACTGCTAAGCATTATTTAAGAACAACACGTGCCTTGCAATTTACTACTTGGTAGTTTAAGTGAAGGTTTTAACAGATTTAAGAGGTAAATACCACAGACGTTTACATCAACACAAAGTCCGACAAAATTTTGACTTAGTCGGTGTCGGTTCCGCATATAGTCCATAGAACTCTTCGTTGCGTTCGACCCGGATGTGACCCTACCATGTTATTGTTAGCGCCAAATGTAACGCCCTCCCTAATTGCTAAAGATGTCGGTCTTTGCAAATATAACCCAAGCATTCATGCACTGACCGGCTGGTTAAGCATCAGTGCTTTATCTACGACTTACTGAAGTTACGCTAGAACCCTCATTTTTTTCCCCATCTTTTCATGCCGACAACTTTGAATTGCTTTTAGTCTAGCTCAGCTACGTCCAACCGAAATGCATTGCTGGCCAAAAGTTAAGTCACTCTACTAATGAGTGCCCCACATTGAATAACTTGCGTTGTTCTCAGCAAATTAAAATTTAGCTCAAGTTACTGAAAGCGTGCAAATCCTATCAGATATGATAAGGACTTCTTAGGCACCTCTGATTACCGCATAACTGTGATGTCATAGGCAAGTTTAAAGTGCCTGTGGAGCAAAAAATAGAACTACTCAGTTTAGTGCGAATGGACCAAAAGGGGTAGAAATCAAAAAACTAGAAATGAGTTTTTCACTTCAGCGGACACATGGAAATCTGCCCGTACGCAATTCAGACGTGATAGAGTGGCACTAAGGAACACTGCATCAAAAACGTAAAATTTAAGATTGTAAAAATAAGTACAGGTTGTCATTCGTATTGTACACATGGTTACGCAGAAGAAAAAGTTCGCAAGTTCAGTAAGTTGGTCGGGCGGCTCTCGTTTCACCTACACCCTTGACACACCATGCCCGCACTTGTTTATCTCCGCGAATAATTCTCTACCTACACACTGGTGCACCGTATACCCGGTTGAATTGCACTGGCTTAGGCAATTACAGACACATAAGAACAGTTTGCTTTTTTAGATTGTACTGTCATGATGTATCAAAAACAACAACGAAAATTCATAGGTTTAGACTTCCTGACGAGTAACAAAAAATGTTGGGCTTGCAAGTTTTACTCTATTCCAATGTCTGATGGAACTAAACCTTTCAGGTGATGTCGTCAGGCCTACGTCTGGGATGGGTAACTGCCGCGTATCCATTTATTCAGCGGTTGATCCTCCATCAGCAAGCGTCTCTTCTTCACACAAGTACTTTTGTACAGGTGGTTGCTCAGTTTTTATAATCTTCATCAAAGCAGTAGGACTATATTTGTATGCCGGTACATACTATTGTCTGAATGCTTTTTGTTGAGATATTTGTTGCCGCACACCTGCAACTAGTTGCTTATGACTATGTCAAGTCATAGTGCCCACAATGGCAATCAAAAGATTGAAATATATTTTTAACTGCAAGTAAAACCTCTTACATACGGTCATCTTGACAGCATATCACCTCCATAAAATAGGCTGAAGCAACTGGCAAATATAATTAAGGCTTTGATCAATGGGAAGCCAAACGTTTGTCATATCTTGTTTAGTTTATCTTTCTTTTTAGTCAGGCCACAGGCACGCATGAAATACGTTGGTGTGTTGAAGGAATTAAGCAACTTGTTTCCAGTTTGTTGTATAGTTAGTTGCAAAAAACGAAATGCGGTGGCGTGAGTTCCAAGCAGTATCGTATATTTTGCAACAAACCATATCTTTATTTTTTCGAAGGTTGACCACACCTTAAGTTTGGATCGAAAATGTTTCCACTTTGTCGTGTAACTTATGCGTTTCCAATCTTCATCGGAATTCAGCACTAACCCGTAAAAGAATTACAAAATAAATGCTCTGTAGCCAAAATTTTCGTCTCAATTGTCATTTCAGTGGTTTCACCTCATTTGACTGGAAACAATTCAAGCCTTATAGAAATTTTTGAAGTCTGTAGTGGTGGTCAGGCGAGTGTGCCCGTTATGAAATGTAATATTAGTTTCGTTTGTGTATCTTATAGAGGCTGACCAGGGCCTCCAAGAGAAATCCTTTTAGGTGGTTCAAAACCTATTTGGGTCCCTAATACTTGCAAAATTATTTTGATCAGCCTCAATTTTTATTTATTTCAAAATAATTGTGCATCAAACTTCAACAAGAACTGCTTGGTTACTGATCATACGAAACATTGTGCTAAAACGTACTGGTATTCAGGTAATGTGACAATATTACCATTTTAAAAATCGCGCATGCAAACGTAACTCTCATAATTTTCTGTACAAATTAGCTCTACAGCGCTACCTCTAATCTTTGAGATACCATTAACACAATGTAAGTAGATTAGAAATATCTACCAAGACATGTTATGCAGGCTCCTGACTTCTCAACTGGATCCAGGACCGTCGCTAGCGGGGGGGGGCAGTGGTTCCCGGCCCCCCTATTTGAAATCTGTGCCCCCCATTTCATATTTGGCCCCCCGGTTGCTGCATACATCCAATATTGTATTTAAAAAATGTCCCCCCAAAGTGGTTTTTGCCCCCCCTGCTGCGAAATCCTGGCGACGGGCCTGACTGAATCTAAACGCATTAAAAACGTTACACAGTTAGCGATAGCAATACTGGCAATGTTGCTCTCATGTATTTCTATAAACTACACTCCACACCATACGACCATACGAAGGCAAAAATTTTAGTGCAGTATTTATCCCACAAGCGAAACTTGAATTCATTTCACCAGCCCGGTATTGCCCTACTGGTGGATAGATTTTTGCAGGTATAAGACAATCGTGGTTGTTTTATTAATTCTGACATCGTAGACGAGACTGTAACTTTATGCGCAGTCTCAGAATTGACGGAGTTGATCGAGGTTGAATAAAACGCTGCTAGTGAAATGAGACTGCGACCTCATTGAATGACTGTATCCTTGGAATGAGCTTACGTTATAACAAGAATAAAGGGACAAAACGAAATCTTTTGTCAATCGACTATTGCTTCTATTTTTGACCGCGAGCCACAATAAATAGCCACACGGTCTACAGGCCGGCGACTACTACTTTAAAGCATTCTGTCGAAATACTGTAATTGGTTAGTTTCTCCTGCATGGTTTCGAAATCTTCAGATTTCTGGGTATGTCCGCTAATCCTAAACTCATATTCAATTAGAGCCTGTATCTGTTTGCGGCGCAAGTTTAACAATCAGCAAAATGCACAGCACACCTTCCGCGGTGCACTATAAGCACTTCCGTCCTGCACTGGCATGTTTCTATTCAAATTTCACTTGAAGTATCTCTTAGTTTGAAATTCTTGCTTTATTGGAGAATTTTTTGTAAAAGATTTGTTTGAAAATATTTGAAAATGAAAGACGTAACGGAGAATTCAGTTCAGTGGACAGACTGGGACAGTAATCTCGAAGGTCTTGAGGCTGATTCAGCCAGCCACATTTCAGACAAACATTCGTTACGTTCATCTGAGTGGCACAGTTACAGCATTTTCAGTCACCTGATGTATTGTTCCATTACTTAGTTTCACGAATTCAAGCGTAGATTCGCAAAGTTGTCCATCACGTATTTTTGCTTTGATCAGATCAATTTCGACCATACAAGATCTCTCTGGGGAAACGATCATATCTCTTTCAATATAGCTGAAGTTTTTAAGCACTTGTCAAGTTGTAGTTGACTGAACGATTTTTTTACCTTACCTGAAAAAAGTGCTATGAGGATTTTAAAGATTATTTTTCGTATACTGCGTCAGTTTGCTAGTTGCAACTTCCAACCTATTTTTTAAATTCGAAAGTTATTTTTTCTTTCAGATCGCACATTTAACATGAACGAGGTATATAATAAAAATAAATTTCCACGTGCTTCGGTATCCCTTTATTTTTTTATATAGGTTGTCTATGAGCAAATACACCTGTGTCTACAAACTGTATGCAAACAAAAGAGTTTCTGTCACTGCTATGTCAGTCACCAATTTGAGTGATTTAGCGCTGGGAAAATTGTAGTGAATGTCTCGCGGTCCTTCTCAAGCAAAAACGTCAATTTTATTGAGTTTCTCAAAAGATTATGTTCTTAAATTTTCGTTATAAAAGTACGTAGCAACACTGTTGGTGCGCTTTCAAAAGGCACAAGATGTCCAAGTAGCGTAGCCAGCTCAAAAATCGTGGGGGCCAAAATGTTTGATTTTAGGCGAATAGCGCTATTTTGGTTGGAATACCGCCTCTCAAAGCACAAAATGACTATATTTTCTAGAAATGTTTTGGGGAGCGTGGCCCCCTAGGTCCCCCTGGTTACGCCTATGAGATGTTGCAATGTAGTGAATCATAAAACCACTCGCAGTACAGAAGACAATGATATTTGTGAGAACATGTCTAGTGTTTCTTGTAAAGGCTTTTATACCCAGTTTGCGCCACCATATGACAAGTATGAGGCTATTAGATACGAACAGAGCTTATCTGAAACAAAAATGATGATTAGCTTCCACAAATTTATCCATTAACAAGTCAGATATTATGGATTATGTTCCTTCATAGCAGAGATTTCTAATTTTCGGTAGACGTGGACAAAATCAGTATTTGACTATCGTTTCTGACTACGGAAAAACCAATCCTCAGCAGACTGGTTCTTGACAGAACCAACCACAACATATTGTTTACAAAATTGATTAAGTCCCGTGTACCCAGGGGCGGATATTAGTATTTTGGAGCCCGAGGAAGACTCACAGAAAGGGGCCCCAAAACTACAGTTGTTGAGGGGCCCCTTTGCCACGTTCGCACATGATTTTTGCTTCATTTTGAAAAACATATGACTTGCTTCAGAGCTTATTCAGTATGGCTTTATAATGGTTCATAAGCCATGCAAAAACCAAGTGCGAAACTCTGAAAGGGGGTCCGAGGCGACCGCCTCGTTTGCCACCCCTAGTATCCACCCTTGGGTCTACCTACGTGTATAGTGAGACTGCTGGTAAGTAGGTATAGGAACTAGATCATGGAAGTGAAGTGGGGTCCTTCACTGTAACCAATGGGGTGAGACAAAGGGGAGTTCTCATTCCATATCTATTCGCGATCAACCTCGAGTTTTCATACCCGTTCGGCTCGACCAGAGCGGGATGGACAATGGGAAACATGGTTGTGAATCACCTACTGTTTGTTGATGACATACCGTATGTGTGTTTGGTCCTAGCTTCATTAGTTTTCAACGCCTTCTACATATTTGTTGTGACTATGCTGCTGAACATAAAATCGTGTTTAATTGTGAAAAGACAGTGGATGTGCTTTTTCCCCTAAAAAATGTAAACAGTATGTTACACCAGTTGTCTACCTGAACTATCTTGGGGTGCTAATTCATGCCTCACTGAAGGATGACAATGACATTCAGAGACAATTGAAAACACTTTATCGTGCTGCAAACCTCAAAGGAACCTTAAAGTACATACAGTCTGGTAGTAAGCGCCTCCGAGTTGCCCACAGTGCCTATCCAATAAGTGTTCGCCCACATCAAGCTGCCTATATTGTCAGATCATTTATTGCCTTGGTAAGAAACAATTGGTATGCTTTTGTTGAACAATATGCATCTTGATCTAACTTTTCATCCGCTCACTTCAGTTGTTTTATGCCTTTGACAAATCTCTATTTTTCTCTGTAACGCTTCTGTATGAGAATGACCGAATGCAGTAATTACTGGTGCTTTGTTTCAGTGTTAGTTGTATGACCTAACACCTATCTTGCGATGTGTTATGTCTATTGTATCCATTAATTCTTTGACTAGCCCCTATGATATGGACCCTGTGTCTGAGCCAAATGAATAAATAAAATAAAAATTAAACTTGAGCACGTGCTGCTGAACTAACTCCGATGAAGCTAACGTAGTTCGGATGGTGATTGGTGAGAAGATCTTGCAATTACGTTTGTGATGTGACTGTCGATATTTTAGATGATGGTTAGCAACCTTCTTGATCAGTGGGGCATGGAAGGATTTGAAAAGCACGTTGAAGATGTCCAAAAATTTTATGGAAGTCAAAGAGATTTGTGCATCGATAGCATGAAAAGATGGTTGGCAGGTATGACACTGTCAAATGAATGATCCCACTGAGTGAAACGCATACTTGGTGCGTTATGGATTGCTGCAAAAAATTTTATTTGCTTCAGGTTATGCCGGTTATTTGCTTCAGGTTATGCCGATTGGTGGGAGCCGGAAGGGGGCATGTTTGTGTGGATCAAGTTAAAAGGTATCTCTGACACCACGGAACTGATACAAAAGCGTGCATTGGAGAAGAAGGTGCTGCTTCTACCAGGATCCGTGTTTGAAGTTGTAGAAGGAACCGTTTCTCCGTATTGCCGAGCGTCTTACTCTTTTGCTTCAAAGGAGTCGATGGACGAGGTGAGGTCATCAACTTTTTTACTGTTGCAAAGGTACTCAACAATTATGCTTAAGAATTTTCTGAAGAAAGTTTTAGGAATTTCTAAACCACATTGGTTCTTTTTCATTTGACACGTTTTGCTCTAGACCAATGGTGGGCAAACTGTGGCTCGCCAACATGTTTTGCGTGGCTCTTTTAGTTGAATAGCAATATCTCAAATTAATAGCGAGTTGTAGCCTCAGATTTAATGTTTGTTTCATTCATTAATGTGTTTACACGAATCGTATGGTTAGCTGCCAAAGAGTCTACGCGATTTGATATAGGTCATTTTATGCAAAATTTGAATTCTTTAACGAACTGTATTTGACACGACAAACTGATTTTGTGGATCTCCAGTTCTTTTGGTTTTCTGCCAATGACCCTTGTTTGCCCACCCCTGCTCCAGGCTAACTACCAAAGCGGGTGTTGGAATAAGCTCAGAAGTTTTCTCTCTTGCTACAGAGCTCTTTCCAGTTTTAAGTTTAGTTGAACAATGTCACTGTACCAGTGTTTTTGAATGTTTTGGGGATTTGCGTTGTGACGGAATATCAGACTGTAGACAGGGTCAGAATGAGCTCAACCTCCCTAACTAACACAATGAACCGGAGAAAAGTTATGAGCAAATGCAGCATTTTATTGCGCAGAAGCGGTTCAAATCCCTGAAACTGATAAGGACAGCCAGTGTTTCAATTCATTCCAACAACACTCTGTTGTAGCATGCTGTTGAAATTACCGGTGCGTTCGAATGTCGTAAGTGATTGTCTGATCTCGTACTGGAAAACGTTTTATCGATATTCCAGATTGTATGGAAATTTTCTAAGCTCAGATCTTATGTGGCACCGAACTAAATATCTTGTTACTTTGTTCGTGAACGCCTGTAACTGTCTGTATTGAACTGCATAGGCCTATACGAGTTAATGACACGCAAATGCTAATAATTATTTGTGAATGGTTTTCAATGTTGTTGATGAAAAGAAAACGTACATCATTGCATATTTGATCCTCCGGGTAGGCCTATCGTTTTCCAATCATCGCTGTACAACTCCAGGGCCCAGTGCGAACGACACGCATTGCCATCATCCAAAAAGTCTTTGAAGTTCAGTTTTTAAGTCCCAAATTGTTATTGGAAGTTAGGGAAGCGGCGAAAGCAGTTGTCTTGGAGATCAGGAGTGGTTTTCTGGACCACTGCACTGCGTTCGCTCAATTTCTTTTGTAGGTAGATCAATAGTGTATGAGTCCTACTTGCAAGTGTCGCTGTAGACTTTTGCTTTTCGTAATGTGGAGAATATTCAACACTCGCCAGAAAACTGCAGAGAAGTAATTTTTCCGTTAACTTCTTCTCTGGTGGCAGGAATGTGTCATGGCTAACATACAATAGAAAGCGCAGATGCATACCCAACAGGCTTGTAAGTCGCAAATGTTAGCTCTGGCCGCATTGTGTGATCCCGCTGTCAAACTTTTTTTGCGTAACCGTCTTGTGGTGAGAACAGAAGCAAACACTGAGCCGCATAGCAGTCAAGGTTTAATTAGGAGGCAAAAGGCAGCAGAAATTTACATATTAGTGTCCATATGTATGTATTCCAGCGCACACACGATAACACTGTCTGACTACAAGAGCCAGCACAATTTGACTAATAATAATCCTCCGCACCATACGTAGGGACACAAACGCGACGGTCTTCGCAACATTAATTTTTTGATCAGCCGGCACAGAGCTTACTGGCAATACATGCACATAAAATAATTAAGGGATTGCACGTAACAGATTAGAAAATCTGAGGCACACAGCCATGGTGCCTTTGCATTCTGTTAAGCTGGTCAGTCTTCTTTTCTCGTCAACTTGGATTGGCAAAATGGCTGATTATACTGACGTCTCATAGGTACGCCACTGCCCGTCAGCAACCGTTGTCGGCAATTGCTCAGTTTCAATAATAGCACCGCTACATTGAGGCTCATCGGGCTGCAGTTCAAGTCCGACTGCATTAAACCGCACACTTTTCGGAACTGATTTCGTTCCCGCGGGCTGGGAGCAGTGGGCGTTGCTTGCATGAGCATGCGACTCGACCATTATATTCTCTAGTTTATAAACACTGTCATCTTTATTGGTACAATGCCTCGATTGATCGTTGGTGGGATGTTCGTCGCGAGTGCTCTGGGCTCCGGCCAAATGCACATCCACAGTGACCCTTGTCATGCTTGGGCTGTTCAAATCTTCCTCTGCAACAAATAGTTGGTGAACATTTTATCAATGGTGAGCGTCGCCTGAAGTGACGAGGTAGAATTACTCTACATTCGGAAATTTCGATGCGTCAACCCCGAATCTACGAAATGTCGTTTGCAAGTAATCAAACACGTCCGATAGTAATTATGCGAGCAAGCTCGGAATCACAGACATTTGTTATTGCACGTTAGCTTTAGCTGGTTTAGGGTTGTAAGCATCGAAATAGTTAACAACGTCACCACACCGACCCGAACTTTTGCTTTCATTGTCATCACTGGAATTGTTTGGCGACTGCCACATCCACCTTTTAAGCGTAAACACGGAACCAACAGAAGTTGCCAACGTGTGACTACGCTGCATCATGGAGGAACCAAATTTTTCTATGTTGGTGTTGATGTCCTAAGAAACAAGGTTGAGAACGTTGTAAGAGGTACATATACTTCAACCCCAGTGGGCAAAAATTACACAACCAAGTCAAGAAGCATGAGACAAACGGTATTTGGTACCTTCCGATTTTGCTCGTATCGTTGCAATACAAAATAGTTTCCCGACAAAAATGCGAATAGTGTAGTCTTGTTTCAAATCGTCTTCAGCAAATCTGCCACTCAACAACGATTAAAATGAAAACGTGTTTTTGGAACTCACATTCATGGTAAGAAGAAATCCACCGACTTTTATTTTATAGCAACACATCTCACGTGACCGTCATCTTACAACAAAGCGTTTTTTTCGGGAACAGGGCTGGGGCAAACGGGACAAACTTAACACTCGGTAATTTTAGTTAAGTGAGGAGTATCACAAACGCAAGTACATGAACGCTTGGATGCAAAATTTTCTGTTTTATAATTTTCAAATAACCGCGTTCACTGTCATTGGTGCTCAGGCGTAAGCATTCATTAGGATTGGTTTGTCTGACAAACACATGCACTAAATAGTATTAATTGAATATATACAGCACCTGCATGGTGGGAATGGCTGGCATCGTTGGTAGAGATATCGTTGGCATTGAAATGCTAGGAAGTTGTGCAACGCTTGGCATTTCTATGTGCAGTCGATCCCTTCAAAACAATTGTTTTTGTTATGTGCAACGCTTTGACAAGTGATCGTTGCAGTCCCGTCGCCACGGGCGAGCTTTGGTGGGCTCGCCCGAAATATAGCCCCCCCCCAAATCGAAAAGCCCCCCAAATCGAAATATGAAACACTATAAATCATTGGAGGTTTTATCAACTTTTCAATATCAAGCCCCCCCGGCACAAACGCAAAGCCCCCTCCAGTGAAGACTTCCTGGCAATGGTTCTGGATAGTTACTAGTTGAAAACGTCAAAAATGCGGGCGGCTCACTAACGTTTTCTTTTGACGTCTCTTCAATGAAAGCAGTTTTGTGCCAAAACTCAAACACTAGACGAATAACATTTTTAATGCGTTGTTGAAAGATCAGCGCAAAATATTGCAAATTTAAGGTTTGGCTTTGCCACATCCATTAATCTTTCAACAAAATATTGGTAACTTTTGCTGCCATTTTCAGCTAACTTCTCAACAAAACTTCCTCTTCGATTATGTGGCTTTGCACATCACCGCGAAGAAAACTGACTGATATTTGAGAAATTTGCAGCGCAGATTTCGATTGCATTTGCGCACCTACACTCAAAACGCACGAAATTGATTTCTTATAGACGCTCGGTGCACCTACAATACTTTGAAAGAACCGTGACACAAGGTATTGGGCAGGTCATGTAGGAGCAAATACTGGGAAAATTACTGTGAATAAGCATCGCAGCACCAGGAAGGCAAATGCTTCAAATCGCTCTAAATTTTGCCCAATTATGTTACTGCGTTCCTCAGAATGGGTGCAATTGTGCATTTCGCAAAAACGCCTACAATAAGCAGTTCACAATTAATCAACACTTATTGCCATCTGCCAACAGTGGCGTAACTAGGGAACATCTGCCTCGGGGCGCAACATTGTGGGACGCCAACTGAAACTCGGAATGTTACGTACTAATTGCAAAATGTCGAATTCCAGTGATTGTTATCCAGTTACGAAATTTCATCAAGATCACCAAGGTTCGCAAAATGAGCGGTTACGAACCGTAGTGACATTTTAACGCGAACGAAGCTTCTGCCTCCAGAATCAGCACACGCATGTGGTTTGCGTTTAACTCACGGTTGCGTCACAACTGAGTACTTTCAGATAGCCAGGGTTGCGAACTATCCGACTTGGCTCTCGCTCTATAACTGTGACACAATGGGACGGGAATCTAGAGTTCACACTGCAGTAGGCTACTGCGCATGCTTTTAAAGTAGCGATGAAACTTACAATGTTGTTACAAAAAGAGATCTGATGTTTAAGAAAATTTGGCCTTTGATGGTTTGACAAATTTTATGTTGAAATGGATTTGATGTGGTTTGAAAGGTAGATATTGTGATTATATTTGTGGGATGAATGCTGACAACTTTTGCAAGATCTTAATGCAACTGTGCATGTGCAATAGCATTGAATATACTGTCTGTATTAGTAATAATTGTAAACTTTTCAGTTACTGCTGCATGTGTTTTATATTAAATAAGTCGATGTATAAACTGAGGATTTCCTTGGCCATGATTGCTGAAATTCAGATCACAAATTTGCGAATCTAGAACTGACGAAGCGGCACTTTTCTTAGATATTTCCTACTAGGCTAACACATGTGACACATTCACAGGGTATTATATCCCAACAAGTGTTTTAAGATTATGCAACTACTTTTTTGCCAGTTCTAATTCGTCACCAGTTCTGTGGAAACAGCATCAGTTGATTGTCGTGTACGCCAATTTGGTTCAGACAGAACAAGACAAATCACATCCTCAATAGTTGGTAACTTTTTGGGTGGAAATATTTTTGTACTGGCAAACACATGGATATCATGCAATACAATAGTATTAGTGTTTTTTCCTCTCAACATGTTGATGAAGCAAGCTATGTCTACAAGTATATCATATAAAATTTTAAAACAGACAAAAACCATATTAAAATACATGGTAACTCTAACGATAACATGCTTGATGTTTACTAACTGTCAAAAATTGTTTTTAATATTTCTGTTTCTACGATGCAGTAGTAATAATCGAATTTTTATCCTATCCTGTCCCCGTCCCTGAGGGTGGCCAGATGGACCCCACTTTCGTGAAGACTGCTTGAGGCAGAAATTTGTACAGCCAATTGCCCTTCCTAACACCAACCTGTATCACAGATCAGGAAAGTGGCCCATTAGTCGCTTTTTACGACAGGACGGCCGCTCTACTATCCTCATCCGACAGAGCACAGTTGTATGCAGTAAAAGATCTAGTGGTGAAACTTTATTGACTAGAAGAATGTTCCTTTAAGTCAAAATTTTGAAATCGAAATTTGAATTTAACTTCAAAATGAACTAGTTTATTCATTATCTTTGCGATTTATGGGAAAATGGTGTAAAAATCAGTTTTTCAATAATAACTTTTTTTAGAATGAAGTAAGGCAAAATTTTCCTCTTATCACTAATAGAAATTTGTGTCTTCCGCATCTTTTGAGCCCAAAATCAGTTTTCTATCTCACCTAGAAGTTGAGTTACGACAAATTCATGAAATTTGACCCGGTGGACATGACCCCGAGGGTGAGGTAGCAACCAGATTTTTGGGGTCAACCACCTAATATCAATTTTAAAGTTAGTTTCGGCCATGTTTACAACTTTTTGGACCACCCCAAAATTTGTATTGCACGATTTTGAAAATTCACTCCATCCTACGGTTCGGGATCTTCAGAAGTCATTAATTAATCCGTGCTTTTGAAAACAGCGCAACTCTGGCCTGTTTTACGCTGTGCTATCAGAAGATTTTTGTGCCCATAAATGCCTATCATTAAAATTCATGCAGATTTCTGCAGATGAGAGAACTTTTTGCGTAGTTTTTGCATTTTCTTTCACTAGTTCTTGCAATTCAAATGTATTACCGCAATTTGGAATGTCGCAATACAACAGTTTGAATGTTAATCGTGACCGAAATTTCGAAGTGGGTATAGCTTCACGCGAAACGATTAAATTCTAACTCTACGACAGTTACTGATTTCCAAGATTCAAAGTTCCCGACGTCTTTTTAGTGACGTCACAGTCATATGAAGTTTCCAGATGGGTCTAGAAACAACCAGGGGAGAACCGGACAATTAAGCATTTGCTCCCCCCAAAAATATGAGCTGGTTTCATCCCTGGAAACAACTATATGCGAGGCCCAAGTCAGCCTTCGACGCCACTTTACTTACTCTGCATCTATGGTGCCACGGGCTGGGTGGGGACGCCCAAACTGGCTTTGTCCCCGGGCGCGGGAAACCCTAGGTACGCCACTGTTTTCCAATCAGGGCACCGGAACACGGTGGCATTGCCTCTTTGCTGTTTATGGTACTATCTCGACTCTGCACTTCCCAAGTAGAAAAAGTGGGTCGGGAACGGCAAGGCAGGAAACATAAAAAAAAAGAATCCACCAGCACGCAAAGACCAGTGAAACGTTGAGTCATGCGCTAGCTTGGAACGGTCAATATAATTAACTCGCCATTAAAGTCGGGAAGAAAAAGATAAACAACATTATAACTCTAATGGTAAGTTGCAGGCAATTATTAACACACTGTTTACAATAACACTTGTTTATGTTGAGAAAAATGTCTCATAACATAACGTCGAATCGTATTATGCAGCGAAACTGCAGCACAGGATACATGGATATATAAGATATATGGATAGGTAGGGACTAATGGCCCATCCCGTATATGCGTACATATCTGCACTGAATATCTAAACTGAGCAACATATTCAGTTAGAAAGACGACCAACCCAGGGGCGTAACGAGGGGGGGACGATTCCCCGGGCGCCGAATGACTGTGGGGGGCGTCAAAAACTCCCAACAATGTCACAAGTACTTTCTTCAATACAGTACATTTGCTTCCTAAAGACCTCAAATTCGAACATGGGGGCGTCAAACTTCATTCTTGCCCCGGGCGCTATCTAACCTCGTTACGCCCCTGGACCGACCACTTTTTATTGCATAATCGGTGCAAGTTCTTCGCAAGCTTGTCTTTTTTATTGCTCCAGCGTCCGTGTCGCCATCAATTTTAGCCTACATTTGTAAATCTCGAAAAAATGAGGGTGACCGGAACACTTATTTCACTAAGTGTGTGGACCCAGGGCAGCTGCAGGCAAAACTCCGCAGACAGAACAAGACTTTACCCCGCCCGACCGAGAAACGCATCGCGACCATTGACGGGGCGAATGTCAAACGCGGTTGCTGCTGCTTACTTCAGCATCAAAATCCGTTCAAAGGTCAGCAACCCGAAGTGCTTGCTTAAGAGCATAGGCTTATTTATCAATCGACTGGACTGCAAAACACCGATAACAAGATCACGTTCTGTTTTTCACAGTGCTGAGGTCGTTCAGTAAACGGTTGCTTATCCAAACTTCACTGCAGCTGCGTAAAAGAACGTAGGCCTACTTACTCCCACAACATACCTTAAGTGTGCAGCATATTCCCACATATTGTTTGAAAACTCTGAGTGCCTTGCATCATACAGAGTCTTTTTGACAGTGTGAGCGCCTTTTATGACAGTATCCAAGAACATTTGTTGACAGGTGAAATCGTATTTACCGTAGTGCCTGCGAAAAAAATTCGTCGCGTAACACAATCTAGTGACCAAATTATACTTTACTTCCATTTTTCAGTTATGTACACGAACGAATACAATGCCATTTCATCAATGGAGTCTAGTACCTGTTTGCATAAAGCGATGCCATAGATTCATCTAGTGATTTTGATCTTTCTTTAATGGGTGGGTTTAATTTTTCTTCCTCTTTTTGCGCTAGTAAGGCTTTTTTGTACAAGCGTTTCTTCTCCAAGTGCTCGCATATGTACCTATCAACAGACAAAGAGAATAAAGGCTACGCTTTGCAGAGAAGATACACAGCCAAAGTTACGTCTTGTGCAGTTATAAAATTTTTGTACTTCCCATCGCAAATAATGACAAACCCTGACATACAAATTTTACAGAATGACAAAAATGAAAAACAACCAGAATCAGACAAAAACGGGGACAAACAAAATTGTTGATAACTCGAGCTACTACAGGGTGACCCAAAAAGATGTGTACCCATGAAAATTTCAATTGTGACTTTGATTAAAAAGCTATTTATTTCAAATTACAACCACACATTATTCAGTTTGTGGAAGACAATTCACCAGAGTTTCAACTATTTCTGTCGATTTTTAGTCAATTTATGGCTTTCCCAAGATGTGTTCCAAATGTCCACCATTTCGTTGCAAGCAAACCTGTACTCGTCTGGCAAAGTTGTTAATCACTTTTACACACTCCTCTTTCGGGATGGCTCTTATTTTTGCTGTGATGGCAGTTTTCAGTTCTTCAATTGTTTGTGGATTTCCCTGGTATACATTGTCTTTCAG
>Ga0210059_1004189_pt1 | contig 23227 bp, 8 predicted proteins | sample Ectturendosymbi2_FD_188042 | JGI IMG/M metagenome (GOLD analysis project Ga0210059, IMG submission 188042) | Ecteinascidia turbinata endosymbiont from Florida, USA - Sample 2 (SPAdes) (version 2) | ecosystem: Host-associated > Tunicates > Ascidians > Unclassified | place: Key West, Florida...
ACTGTTGGTCTTCGTTGCGTAACAATAACTTGGCAACAAATCTGCAAAGGTTCACTTTATATTCCGGTAGCAGGCGTTTTGTGGCATGAGACTGTTGAACGCACGCATCTTGGCAAGTAATGCAGCGAGACAGTGACATGCTGATAGCGGTAAGCCACGTCCATTTATAATTTGTGAAAAGAAGCATGAGCGAGTCTACAGCAATGCAACAAGTTTGAAACATCCATTATTAGTGCGAGTGTGACCGATGTGGCGGAGTGTCAAACTACACTTATGCAGGCTTCTTTTCATGCAGTATGAAATTACGTGGCTTGTTAGAATACATCGATGCAGGCTTGTGAGAATACGTTTTAACCGTTAAGGTTTAGTTCTGACATCTGAGCGAATACTGAGTGCAAAGCTATAGTTGCTGTGCCGAGTTTTCATAATTCATCTGCTCAATTTTACAAAATCTGCGCGGTGTTCTAATTCTAGTAAGTTCGTCCGTAGTTGTGTCAACAATCAGGTTTACTAAATTGTCCGGTTTGTGTAGCATGGTTTTATTGATCGCTTTGGACGAAATCCCAGACGTTTGCAGCTCTTGCTTCTAAGTGATGCTCACAAGTCCTGTTAGCAGATCCCGCAATCAGGGGGAGAGCAACCGGACAATTCCGCCCCGCAATTTTCAAAAACATGTTCAGTTGTTAGTTCAGTTGAATATATCAGCTGGCTGCGGCCCTGCTTGCTAAGCAAATAAAGTCATAATTTGTGGTTTCGTTGAAAACCATGGCAATCCAATGCTTCTTTCTTTACAAATCATGGCAATTCTTACTTGAAAAGAAATGCCCTGCGTTGAAAATCTGCAGATAGCCTCTTGTGAAAATTGTCGTAATGCTAATATATCTGGCTATTGCTCCCAACGAAGCGTTTTTTGTGATTGCTACCCTAACATGGGACATTTTGTTTGTAGTGTAGGATAAGTCGTTTTGTGAACATCCATTTGCGCTGCATTGTGAGCAATGTTTCTCTAAGGTCCGCAAATACTCAGGACCACCAGAACTACTGTGCAGTGAAATCTCAATTTCACGCACTCGCAACATTCCAAAGCAATGGAAAAGCACACAAACAAGAAGCTATTAGAATGAAATGTGTATTTTGTTCTTATTTTGATAAGATTGTATATTTATTATATAATTCACAAAGTTTGTAATCATTGAAAACTCCACTTACTCAGCCCTAAAATAATCATGCTCACTAACACAAATTTGCTCAGTGTAAAATTATCTTGGAGGGAACACCGATTGTCAGCATTTTGAAAATGATAAACAAAATGTCGACGTTTCCCCCCTGGAAAAATTTCTGCGGACGTCCATGAATGATCGTGATTTCTCGCTTTCGTTTTTTCGTTACTTTCGTGCTTTCATTCATCACAAATTGTTTGTTTCTTTCCGTTCTCTTAATTTCGGTTTCAAAATAAACAGAATCAACCCGCTTCTTGTTATTATTTAATCAAAATTACCTGCAATACCAAATGTTATACACAAATTACTATGGGTGTTGCAGACTATTCCAAACGACAATTAAACAATGTAAGGTTCCCCATTTGAAGAGCACTGATCTAAACCGCATCCAAGTGACTACGCTCACTTGCTGCAACGTAAGCCAAACAGCACTCCTGCGCTATGCTGGCTACTGCCACCGGTAATTGTGATGTAACAAACGTAACCTACAATGAGAAGAACTATGATGTCGTCACGTGAACTGTTTATCTCCAGTCCTCGATCTACCTGCGCCGACGCCAGTGATTACGTCAGATCGCTGTTATGTGCCAAATTGATTGATGGTTCCATAGCGGTGCAGTGTTAAAGTTTGACCACTTTTATCATTCAAGCTTCTTCAAAACCAAGCTTAGACATGTTTCCTCGTGAATGTACGTACAGTATGCGGAAATGTTTGATTTACGCAATATGGTCCTGTGAAGCATTGGGTTCATTGCAAATTGATCTCGCATCCCCCCCCCACCAAATTAACCTGTGTCCGCTACTGTTTGAGTCCCTTTATTGTTTAATCATAGAAATTTAAGAAAAAGTGAGAAGTGTTCCTAAACTTTTTTTACTGAAATGTTGCAAGTATTTTTGGAACAAAGTTCAAGTCAGCAGACGGCATCTATTAGCATCCAAGATTCATTCATTCGTTCACTTATTTATTTATTCATTCATCTATTAATTTTAGTATGTAAATGGTTCCGTCTTGTGTTTGCTTCTTTTCACTCAGCACAGCATTTGGAAGTGAAATGCTGCTCTAGCAGTGAAAAACGTTTACGAAAAGATGTGCTTCATTTTTGCGGTGAACCAGAAAAGTGTGGAAGATAAAATCGCACGTAGCCGCAACAATTACTTTGTCGCCAGTACTGTTAAATTTTTCATAAAGAAACGCAAGGAGCTACCGGAAGTTTCGTCGATGAAAACTGAACTGACTCAATATCAAATCAATTCGATGAACAGCAAAAATTAACTCCCCTATCAACTACTTTGCTGCAACAAGTTTGACTCCTCTGAAGTGAACATTTCTCACTGAATGATTAAGTTTTGTTTCTCACTGAATGATTAAGCGTTTGACAGGTAGGGTTGTAGAGAGAAAGAGCGCATCCACACCGCAGCTCATTTCACAATATATCGGCTCACGAGAGGCATATCCTCCAGTACATGATATCATCTTTCGTCAAACCACGGATTTGTCCTAACCGACGCTCGCGCAGAATTTGGGTGTAAAAGTGATAGCATTAGTTAGTAAGTTGTTTTTCAATCTAAATGCTTTGCAATAAAGATTCCTGCGCTACTGGTACTCTCGTCCTTTTTCCACCTGATTTGTGCACAGTCTTCCTTTGCGAGAGCTTCAGTCTTATCAATTTCAGTACAAGTGGTCATTTCTGTCAAACCTAAGTTTCAGGGTTTGGTTGGAAAGTTTGAAATGTTTTCCTGTAATGTTTACTTCGATTTGTCAACATTTTGAGGAGTTCAAGCAACTACTCTCCAGTAGCGCAGCCAGACTGAGGCCGTAGAGGCCATGGCTCTCCCCGAAACAAACTTGCTAAGACTTTAATCGTGCTTTATATCAATTTTCAACTGTTAAAATGATAAACGGAACGGACAGTCCGACGCAAGACGACGTAAATGACTGACGACGCCATTGACTGACCTCTCCCAAACAAAGTTCTTGGCTGCGCTACTGTCCACAGGTTTTTGTTACTTTGTCGATAGATTCCTTGCTTATCTCACCTGTGGAGAATAGTTACTTGAATGCAGACACGTGCAAGTTTGAATCATTGCAAAAAGATGAAAGCAGAGCCCAGTCGGCTGATTCCTCGAAAGCTTGCAGCAAACCTAGAGTTTTTAATTGTCATTTTGTGGCGTGTATACATTTTACCACAAGCAACGCCAATCGAGATTTAGGACTCATGGACAAGATCGGGTGGTAGGGATTCGTACAATGATTCTTGATTCAACTGATGCCAAGTATTCTCACACTGTTCTTTGTTGTTTCACTCCAGAAACGAAGCATCAAAAATATCTAAAACTTCTTCCTTGTAAGAAAGAGGTCGTGTGTTTTAATTCATACCTGGCTTCACTATCTTGGGCTGGAAAGCCATCTGTAGGTTTTCAATTTTTAATCGAGGATCGTTTTTTCTAAACCGGGTTACTTGAAGCAAGCCTCACGTAAAATCCCAAAATATTTCTCAAATTTCGATATTTTTAAAATGAAAGCTTTAGCTACAAATGCTTGCAAACTGTAGATCTCACTACTTTGTTTACAAATGATAAAGTAAAATGCCTAGGCATGGACCAAACGTTTTCATGTCATTGTCAGTTTGTATTTCTGCCTTTGCCATGATATCTGGGATCGTTGAAATATATATTGAGTTAAGCGGCGAACGTGTCTTCGTGACCGTCATTGATAAACATTGTACAGTACATACAAAAACTTTCTGAAGCGTCTAAATCTTTGCTAATACCCTAGAGCAATATTGATTTCAAATAATTTGGGCTATTGCCGCCGCTCTTCTCAAAACTTGACCTAAAAAGAATTAAAAAAAAAATTTTTTTGCAAACGTTAATTTTTGAAAAGTAGTTTTTTTTATCAAGCTTTTCAAAGCAGTGTTAGAAAAAGCGAAGCAGAAATCAATGCCTTGAATGAAAACACGTTGGAAGCTTCACAAGCAGCAAACTTAATTGTCAGTGAGAATACACAGGCCGGTAACCAGAAAATTTTTCGCCCCCCCTGGAAAAATGTGTTGGACATCGTTTAAAACTATTGGACACAGTTCAAAGAAATTGGGTCCCTCTCAGAAAACTCTTCGCCCCTCCTGGTGTCCCAAGCTGGTTACGGGCCTGATGATACAGTTGTATCAGAGTCGACTCTGAAGTAACTCAACGTTTGCATTGACCAGCATAAAACAAATTGTTTGGTTCATTAAAATCGGTGATGTATTTAGGATATTGTCTGGTATGCCTTCGTGCAAGGGCGTACGCAAGGGGGGTTGGGGTTGGGGTTAAAAACCCCCCTTGAGCCTGACATTTTACAAAAACTTTATTACCTTCGCAAGGAGATTAATTGTTTTCGCATACTTTTTGATTGTTAATTTGTCGATTTAATGCAAATACCACGGAAAATCTGCATGAAAATTTCAAGGAACATTGTAAATGGGCTAAAAAAGTAATAATCAGGTTTTGGTGGGAATTTGGGTTATCGTCTGCGTCCAGAAACCATCTCACCACATTTTGCAGACCTTTCATCCACTACGCATGTTTAAGATCGTGTTCCGCGATAGTTCGCTTCATCCGAAACCATTGTTTTATAATGTCTGCCAAGGCCGTACGCAAGGGTGGTGGGGTTGACCCCCCACTTTAGTTTGATATGTTACAAAAACTTTATTACCTGCGAAAAGGAGATTAATTGTTTCCGCATAATTTTTGCTTATTATTTTGTCGACTTAATGCAAAAATTGTAGTTGTAAATGCTCTGACATAGTGATGAGTGTTTTTTACTCCCCTGTTTGAACGCTCAGCCTGATAGTTTTGCAGTTATGAACTGCAGTGTTGTAGCGTTGAGTGTATTTTCCTCCGATTTCCTAACTTGGAACGCTGATATTTTAGTTTATATTCAGTGCCAAGGGCGTACGCAAGGAGGGGTGTTGGATTAAACCTCCCTGGGAGCTTGGTATTTTACAAAAACTTTATTACCTGCGCAAAAGAGATTAATCGTTTTCGCATACTTTTGCTTGTTAATTTGTCGACTTAATGCAAATAACAAAGTATGAATTCGCATGCAAATTTCAAGAAACATTGTAAATGGGCCAAAAAGTAATAATTAGGTTTCGGTAGGAATCTGGGTTATCGTCTGGGTACAAAAACAATCTCACCACTTTTTGCAGACCTTTCGTCCACTAGGCTATGCATGTTTAAGATTGTGTTCGGCGATAGTTCACTTTATCCGAAAAATTGCATTTATTTTGTCTGCTAAGGGCGATCAACGCAAGCGCTGACCGCATTGGCTGCATTCGGCCTACCAATCTCTGCAGCATGATAGAACTGTTGCACGAGCTCAAAAACAGCAGTTGTTAACATAGAAGCATTCAGCCATTTATTGTGTCTCAGCAGGGTAAAAGGATAAAAAGGATAACTAAACGTTTGCTGGAGTTCTATAAATAACAACACAATCGAAAGTTTTCTTGCGTACTTTTTGCGCATTCTCAATTCTTGTGTAGTTTAGCAAGTTTCGAGTTTTCAAACCCGGGTGTGCGCCAGACAGTCCACCCGCACTTTGTGCCCGACTGCTCGTATTCGACACGACATTAGCGCAACCTCATTTTTCCGCTATAAATTGCTCTGACGAATTGATGAGTGTGTTGTACTCCCCTGTTTTAACGCGCTGCCTGATCTTTTTGCAGCTACGAACTGCTGTATCGTAGCGTTGAGCGTTGGGTGTATTTTCCTCCGATAGCCTAACTTGGAGCTCTAATAGTTAATAATCAGTGCAATGACACATAAAATAAGGAGAGTGGATGTATAAAAAAATGTGCATATTATGTCAACAAACTTCGACAAAACGTTGGTTTGGAACCAGGACTATGACGTCAAATTGTGACGTCACAATCAGTGCACACCAAATATAAATGACTACCCTATGCCACTGAATGAAACCCCCCCCATGAAAATTTTCTGCGTACGCCACTGCCTTCGTGCGTCATAGTCTGGGTCTTTTTGTGTTCATGCAGTCCATGAATTATTTGCGTTGAGCCTAACCGAAATAGGTTCCATCTCATTAACTTTTCACACCTGTGTACAACCCATAGGTGCAGTAGAAACATCTTGGATCATTGAATGGAAAGTCACTTGCGAGTTTAAATGCCATCTATAAACGTACAATGATATGCCGTATTATAATAGTGTACTAACTTTGTGGTTGGCATAAGTCAACATTTTTTCTAGAGAATAAGACCCACTCTTCGTGAACATCACCTTGGGGAAACCATGATATACAAAAAATAAAAAAAGTGCTCTTGTAACAAGTGGCGCCTCTAGGGGGGGGGGCTATGGGGGGTTCAAGACTCTCCCAACATGGTTCATGAGTAATTTCCAATGACGTAGTAATTCAAAATCAAAAGAATTCGCGAGATATTTATCATGACTTGGTCGATCTTTCTTTAAATCTTTTAAACAACCATTTCCATAATTGGCGTTAAGATGCTCAGCGACGCAAGATGAGCGTAAATTTCAGGCAGATGACTTCAATCCCCTTTAACCCCCGAAAACTGTGGGCCGCACACTACACATTTAAATTGTGACGTGACAAAGTGGAGAGTTGGCGGTCTTATCCCTCACAAAAGAAACTACTGGATGTGACTTTGCTGGTAACTGAACCTTTCAGTGTAAACTTACCCGTTCACAAAGTACGGGCAGAGATTTTAATATGCGCAAGTATTATTTCACCTAAATTTGAAAGTTTGCACTAGAAGTGTCACAGCACTTTCCGAAGTAATTCGGTTTAGAACGATTAAGGGCACAACTTTGCATATTAAACGAACGACTATTTACTATTTTCTCTGGCCATACAGCCGCGCTCTTTTGTGAACGTTTGCCATCAGTTTCTGGTTTGATATTTATAGTCACTGTCGCCACTGTCTGTCATAAAGCTCTTACAACGCTGAAAGATGAAAAGCTCTATTACATTTCAAGGACGAGGCAGCTCGCAGATAGTGTGTTGACATAATGACGCAAGATCAACCCAACCTTCGAGAGCAAAGGAAATACTTCTGGCGGTGAACCCGCACACACAAAAACGCACAATCGTACCTAGTGACGTCTCGTTACGCAGATGAACTGACGCAAAAACGTAGAGTGCTGCAGGCAGCTGTTATCAGCTACATTTTTCTTCAAAATCAAGTGCGAACAGTGGTTGGTGTAAATAGCCGATTACATCACAAAGACAAATTGCGCTATCTTTTGTTGTTTCGAAGAACTAATGTTCCGTGTGAATTCTGCTTTTTGCCGCTGGCTACAAAAAGAACTTCGGTCAATGTAGTTGTCATGCAGCAAGTGTAAGTAATGGTTGGACTCGCGTCGCATCATGCTGCCGTGTCGATACGTTGCCTAGAACCATGAATGAATAAAATGAGAGGCGTCAAAAGAATGTAGGGATACTTTAGTTTGCTTAGCAAGTCACTGGTCATTAGCGTTTAGCGAAGCGTGGTGGAATTGCTGTTGATCAAGAGTATTACGCACTGGTAGAAATACAAGGTAGCATTTGAAGGTTCTAACACTGGCTGGCGCGTTTACTGGAGGAACTGCTTTAACATGCTTTTGTTACTATAGCAGGCCTTTTTATATAACTGCCATCGTTTTTAAGGAGGCACAAGTGATAGCAACAGGTGTCTTATGGTCGGAAATTGTCAGGGGCAGCAAAACGCGCATAGAACAGACTGTTTCTTATATATAGAGCAGACTGAGACAAGCTGTAAAACGGGCACTCCTCTACATCCTGCGGCGAAAACTAAAGTGTGATCTGCGCATAATTGCGCAAGCTACCTGATCATTTTCACCCCACTTACGGATGAGTTTTCTTGATCTTGTGGTCAGCAGATCGCAGAAATGAACACGTGTTTTGGGCTGTTCGTACACATCTAAGCATTGTTGGGGTACGATTTTGTGTTGATGACAAAAACGTAAATTATATCAGGATCAAATATTCTTCTAAATGTAGAAAATGTGCTTCCAAGGTTTTAAACTTTTTTAGCTATACGAAATATTTTAGGGACCGTTAGAAGATGTACGAAAAGATGTGCCAAAGTGCGCAGCTCTGAAATTCGTAAAGCCCTGAATGTCCAGCCACACTTTTGGAGTTTTTTCGTTATACCTCAAACTTTGTGTAACTATAGTCTTTTGACGCGCAATTTACGAATGCGTTTAAGTGATCGCATAGTCTTGGCGCGATTTTTTGAAGATAATAAACAAAAATTTGAAAGGTGCATTTCGGCACCAATTAAATTTTGTCCGTTTATTGGGGTGTGCTGGAGAACAAATTCCTCTCTTCTCTGGAACTTTCCCACTACCGTTCCGTGTTGAGAAGGCAGCCTTGACTAAGCGCTTCGAAGACCTAGCAGCGTCATGGAATGAATTTTAAACTTCAAGAAAAACATTATTGAAAAAATCTTGTGGTATTTAACAGTAGTGGTCTTAGTGAGTATGCAGGGTGTGCAAAATGAGGGCCCCTATTTTTAAGTTACACGCTTGGAGGGGGCTTCATTTTTAGCTTGCATGTTTTAAAAGTTTTATGAGCTCTTGTTCATCATTGTATTTTTGGTATAATGATTACATATTATTTAGTAGAAAACTTAGCTTGGTAGATGAAACTGCGATTGTTGATACGCTTTAAAACATTTGGATTTTCAACCTGAAGATAAAAAGCCACACTGAAATGATAAAACATAAATAGCCTGTGATGAAAGAACAACGGGCCCTAGTCAGAATGCAAGAGACTCCCAATCAAGATGTTGAGAGCCCCTAATCAAAGAATATGCAGGCCCTATATTCTTTGGTCCTAGATAAGGGGGTCCAATATTCTTTAATAGAAAGATATTGGGTCCCAATCAAAATTAGAGGTTTTAATTTAAAAGTATTGAGCCCTGTTTTTTTTCATTGTGCTAATAGTTACAATATTTAGCTGCTAGCCTACCATTCTTGCTTTTAAACCTACTACAGTAGTTACCCAGTTTACACATCCTTATAAAAATAACATGCAGAGAAATCCATTAGCATAAGTGTATTTATTAAACAGATACCATAGATTTGTAGTTTTGTTATATTATCTTGTTTGAGTTTTTGCTGCCATAAGTGTAGTGGTTGTAATCTATTAAAGTCAAACCAAATTGAAATCTGATTAAAATATGTGAGTCATTACCGCATATTTCATTCATTCCAGTCTTATCACAAAAAATTTTGTTTGATAAGTTCTTTCTCAACTGATTTAGTGTAGAACAGGGGTCTCCAAACTCTTTTGTCCGAGGGGCACATGAACTTTTACACAATAATCCGAGGGGCGGACATCTTAAGTAATGTCTTTGTTTCGGGGTATGTTACATATTGCCAAATCAATCAGCTTTTGTAAATTTATTCTTTTTTCATTATTGACCAAATGTCTCCGCGGGCCGGATGGAATGGCTTCGCGGGCCGGATTTGGCCAGCGGGCCGTAGTTTGGAGAATCCTGCTGTAGAAGAAAGGCACTTTTATCTGTATTTTTTGGACAGTGAAAGTCGAAAACCAATAAGTTTTGAAAAAGCTTACCTTGGCTTTGGAGTAACTCTATTATTAAAGCAGTTATATGAGAAGCTGGTTTTGTTGGAAAGACATATAACATAAACACCAATATCCATGCTTATACTTGCACGATCTGCTGTATACGTCAATAGATTCTAATGAAATGTTACATCAGTTGCTCAGTTCATTTTTGAGTCAGAACTGAATGTTGAAATGTTTATGGGGAAGCTTTTCTTACTTTCTTGGACATTAATATTGTCATTTGCCCTACAACTACATGACTTTCACTGCAGAGATTCAGAAATAAATTTTGGTTGTATTACTACAATATCTTCATGCATTGTTCAGATGTACTTATGACAGGATGAATGTGTGAAGGTTTTGCTCAAAGAATAAGTTACTTTACTACCATCAGTAGTTTACAGTATATTTAGTGATATCTGAGATATATATTGTTGTCTCTGTTGCTTTTTTACCGGGTCAAAAGTTTGAATCGCTCCTATCACTCTGGAGCTTTCAGGAGAAAGTTGCAGAGAGAAGCACAAAAATCTTTTGGCAGATTAAGTGTTTCTGTGGACAAGTTTTTGTAGTTCCGATGTTGTTCCCCCTGCTTGGTAATACATTCATTCTAACGTCGTTCACCAATTATCTGTTCGTTGTACTTTGTATGTTGAGACTGCGCCACATTCCTTTGAATATCTCTTAAAGAGATAACGGATGAAACTTTTGAGTAAAATCGCAATAGCTGATGATGATTTTTAACAAAATCAGTTTTGTGTTTTATTTTATCATGGGCAAACTTGGTACTGGCTTATTTCGCCACTGATGTCTAAAAGATATAGATCAATGAACAGGTTGGTAGAATATTCAATATTATTATTAGATTAGACCGGAGCCGTGGCTGATTCCTTACCAGCTCCGAATTCTACTGCCGCGACAATTGCAACCTTGATTATATATTTCTATCATCATTATTGAACTAGTGCCTAGATTTGAAAAATACACCTGGGTTGATAGCCGTCATGGAAACTGACTGTGGACAACTGTTTTATCTTGTAGTCGCTTGAGCTTTTTTGAACGTAAACTGTTTAAGTTATCACTTTCGAATGAGTGCAATACATGTTAATTATTTATTACGTTTCAAACGCACACCACCTGCTCAGTATTGCTGTGTCACCAGACTCAGTTTTGGTTTGTCATCATGTTGAAAGCTGAAAGGGAACTGCGTCCCGAGGGATCTTTGTAGCATGTCGGTCACCAGCTGCTGCTTCCAAGGACTACTCTCGCGCACCGTTCCCAACGACGTGGCGGCCAGTGTCAAGCGCAAGCAAATGCTGGCTCACAATCGCAACGCGTCGCTCAATTCGTTAAACGACAGTTTGTGCGATCCTGACGATTATAACGATTTTAAACCGAACCAAGCTAAAAATGACGACGATACTCGAAAGCCAAACAACCCGAGCAACATGCTGGAAGACAGCGAGAGCTCTGCCACCATAGGGCATCGCTTGAAATCATCGTTGCGCTTGATCGGAAGCAGCCTATCTGACTTAGGCAGAAGCATGAGCAGGATAAGTCTTGCAACAGACCAAAGCAAGGTCGTCAAGGAAACTGTAAGCGACGGAGCAAAGAAGAAAGATAAAGGTAGGCGTGACTGGTCAAAGTGCAATTGTGCGTCACAAAACAAATAGAAGTCACTGGACCTGGCATTATCACTGAAGAAACAAATGCACATGGCGTAGAAGTGCACAGTTCCGGCGGGTTGGGAACGCGTGGAGCTCTGTTTTTTAAGGAAATGGACGCGAAACATTGCAGAAAACCGGCTGCTCGATCATCTACCTATTCTCTACCCTTCTCTCAGAAAACAAGATGTTTGATAGAGAAAAAATGAACAGAGTATGCTCTTCGCAAGTTTTAGCAGATCTAACAATGCAAATAAAATAAGTTGCGATTGCACTGAGGAAGACAGGGTCCGGCACATCCTTTTTCATAAACACTTGCGTCAGAAAAAGTATGTCTTGAAGAGCGTACTTGTTTAACAAGTACAAAAATCTTAAAGAGGTTTAGTTCTTTGGTATGTAGAAGACAGTGACGTAGCTGACAAAAAAATCCGCTCGGGGCAGCAACACATTTTGTACTTCGCCACTAAAACAACGTCAGGGCCTTTATATTTTGTAACTAAAACTTCTTAAATAGCAACAAATGTACGTGTTCCGAGATATCAAGCACAAAAAAATGATCACACAAGAACAGGTCAAATCTACTAAAATGTTCACTATTTTCATTTTGTGAATATTTGTGTTTGTGTAATTATGAGATCGCAGGCACTCCACTTACTGTACCAAAAAAACAATTCGGTGGTCGTCACAAAGCAAAAGGCCAAAGCAACTTAGTTGCGGCGCCAAGGACCACAGTCAAACGCATTAATCTGCCACTCTCCAGGCTCAAACTACTAGCTCCCGCAAACAGCTTTAATTCAGAACAGGTTTGAACATGCGCATTAAACCGAGCAATTAGTCATGACTCAAAAATGCTCGGAGTTGCCGACCAGAAATATCATCCAAACTACCAGATTACCGTAAAGATCGTTATCGTTTAGTTTTACTTTTGCTCCGACGCACTTTTAAATTCGACCCAAAAAACAGCCGTCCCGAAATTTCGGAAGTTTTTTGTAATTGTCAGGTAAGCAAAGACCTCCAACCTCTATGTTAAGTGCTAGGCTCTGATCGTAGTCTACATCGTTCTTGCAATACAAAAAGTATTTCTCCTCTTTTGCTCGCCCGGTATACGAGTTTTCAAAGTAACCCGAAGCTCCGAGCAGTGATGGAACCACGTGTATCCGAATCTGATTCAGACTGCACTTCGGCAAAGCAACCACCTGATGTTGTTTTCATTGGAATTGTTAACTAGCAAAGGAATTGAACAAATGTGAATAAAGTATTTGACCGCATTGGATCTGAAAATGCATTTTTAAGATAACATGCAACAATTAAAAAACTTCGAACTCATCCCAGCAGGTGCGACCCAGAATGGGCCGCCTATTCTCATGTCTATTTGTGAATGAATTCCATTTTGTTTCTTGCTTATGGGAAAGCGACACTGCGAGTTGTTGACAAACTCGCATGATTGTTTCATACAAAAGCGTAAAAATCCAGTAATCATATTAAGGAAAGACATTTGAAAATCTTCAACTTCATGTCTTTTGGTTAAAAAAATGGAGCTAGAATTTACTTTTTCCCCGTTAGCTGCACGCTGGCATCGCCGTGGTTTGTCTTTCATTGCATGAGTGTTCCCGCACGCGAGCGGTTGCGCATGTCACGCTTGACAATCAATCGCTGCACGTAAATCTTTGCAGCCAAGTCGTTCGACGACTCAGACTCCGAATCTTCAGAGGACAGCGAAGAAGAAGCGGTGAAGCACATGCAGCTCCTTATCAACCGGACGCGCTCACAACGGTCGTCCAGAAGCTCCATGTCAAAGCTGTCTCACGCTGCGGGTGAGTGACGTCTTTTAACAGCGCGAGTAATGTCACAGCGAGATTTGTCGCGTGCAAAACGTCTGTTGACGTAAAAATAGAAGACGTAAAATTTGCTCTTTGGGCCTTTCATTGTATTCATGCAATAAATCGTGCTTATAGCCTCTACCACCTGTGACGTTATTTCAGCTCATAAAATATTTCAGCAAGCTTCTATCCTTTCAAAACTTTTTAAGAGTTGCTGAAAACATTCGACAAACAATATCCCGTCGGGCTAATTGCAAGCCCAAGTTTGAGCACGACGTCGCTAGACTCGACTGCAAGTCCAAAACAACTCTATGACTCGAGTCCAAGTTCGAGTTCCGTGCTTCATTGTCGGACTAGAAGTTCATGTCCTACTCTACAACTTTCAGAATTGAGTCCAAGTGTGAGTCCGTGGAAAATGTGCAGAACTTCAGCACTGCAGTTAATGGACACAAATGTAAATAGATTGATGAAATTACGTTACGAGCAAGTGAGGAAGTAACCCCTAACAAAATAAAAAAAGTACTTCTAGGCAAAAATCAAGTGGGCCATAAATGTAATGAAACGAGTGAACTCGAGCGGTTCAACTCTGACAGCAGCAAGAAAACACACATTCTTCAACACAAAAATGCTTATCCTGCATGATGAAAGACTCTTGTGGTGTGGCGTCAAACGACTGAAATTAGTAAAAGGTTAACAAGGGAAAAGCAAATGGGGCGAAAGCTCCGGACGGCAGGTTTTCAGAAGCAAAATCGCACGACAATGAGAGAGTAAGCAAATAAGACACCCAACCATGAATTCAAAAAGTAAAAATTACTTTACATGTCTGAAACAATATTTGTAAAAGGTTTTCAACAAGTCCACCTGAATGTTTGATGTGCGTTTTCGTAGTATTTAAATTTTTCACGGGGATTGCAGCATCAGACTCAACGCGGCAAAGCAGTCAATGTTAACAGGAACAGCCTTTTTTCAGTAATTTATTTTTCCAGGTGTTTCTCTTGTATATGCTTAGGGTCTTTACTCTTTCGCCTTGATCATCATAAATGTGTAAGTCTTTGTATCAACCAACGGGAACAGCTGTGGCTCGTAATATTCTGTAGTTACTAAGTGTTGCAATGTTCTACTGAAATAATGTAACGTAAAACGTATGAGAGTGCAGCGTAGAACAAGTGCTGCGTGGATGTCTTAAACAGCTGTATTGATCCACATATAGTTTTTTACCAGACAAAATGGAGTAGTTTGATGTGGTCAACAATGTATTACAAGATCTTACGATGAGATAAAGGATACGGTTCCATGACTATTGAAACCACTTCATTTGAGACCACGTTCTTTTGAGACCTGTTTATTTGAGACCACATTCATTTGAGACCACATTCATTTGAGACCACATGCATTGGAGACCACATTCACTTCAGATCACATTCATTTTACGCCATGTTAAAGTGAAGCTGTTTTGATTTAGCCTACTGTGCATCAATTTTTTATGATCTACCTTTCATTCTTTGCTGGTGACATGAAGTTTTGCAAGGTTTACAACCCAGCATGAGTCAACCCTGGACACGGAAGGGCGTAACCTTGCAAAATTTCATATGAATAGTCACCTTGCAAAACTTCAGGTCTTCCGCAAAAAAGTGGAAGGTAGATCATAAAAATCTGATACGCATTAAATCAAAACAACTTCACTTTAACGCGACGTAAAATGAAAGTGATCTGAAATGAATGTGGTCTCAAATGAATGCGGTCTAAAACGAATGCGGTCTCAAATGAATAGGTCTCAAATGAATAGGTCTCAAATGAATAGGTCTCAAATGATTGTGGTCTCAAATGAATAGGTCTCAAATGAAGTGGTCTCAAATGAATTGGTCTCAATTATCTGCACACCAAAAGATACAGTTCTGAGGATTACTGGAAATGTTGCAGTGATGCAAGTCAGAGGCAGCAGTGACGCAAATATGACGTGTATAACAAACATCTCAGAAATATTTACCAACAATGCCTGAAACGCTGTTAATGAAATATTATGTGTAGCTGTTTTACGTTTTGTTTATTCATTCATTTTCATGCCCGCTTTCCCTTGGTGAGGGTCGTGGAGGCAGCAGTTTTAGGAGGACCTCAAATACCTCACGGTCAACAGCTAATTGTGCTGGCTACACAACAGGGTGGGACCAGGCCAAGTCGGAGATGTAATCACGCCACCTGGTTCATGGTTGGTCACTGGACCTCTTTCCATAGGGTGTGTCCAACAGGACCAAACTCGCCAATTTTTCGCGTCACATTCTGGATAAATGGCCGAACCAACGTAGCTGGGATCTCTCGATTCAGAGAAGTGGCGTTCAGGGTTTACGAATTTCACAGCTGTTTGCCACCAAGTGTCACACCGTGAACTCTTCGCAGAAATTACATCTCTGACGGTTGCACTTGGGATAGTATTCTTTCAACCATTTCACGAGAACCATAACTACAGGTGACGAACCATGACCATGACCATGACCATATGCTAACAAAGACCGATCTAAAAACTGACAGCTTTGCGGTGTTTGAAAGTTCCCGTTGTGTTACCACAGAGCGATAAAGCTCACGCAGAAATGCGTTTGCCCTCACCAATGCGTGTATCAATCTCCTTGTTCCGCCTTCCATCACTCGTGAATACCAGCCACTTTCTGCATTTCTTGTTTACGCACAGGGCTTCAATCAGCTAATGTTTTCGGGGGGCAAAATAATTGTAACCTGTTATTGTACTATTTTCGGAGAAGCAAATGATTGTAACTTATTGTTGCACCCAACAACTAAACATGTTTTCGAAAATTTCGAGGAGGGCAAATGGCCGGCTGCCCCCGCCCCCCTGGTTGCGAGCGAGCCTGTTTAAACATAAATATTTAAAATCATTGACATACAGAAAAACCCTGGATGAGAACTTAGCCTACCATGCTACTGAAGATGTTTGTTACTATACTCATAGTTATGGAAATAGGGCTTAAATTGCCACTACGTCCATTTCAGCTGTATTTGCTCCAATCATAAGAAACGATAAATTGCAGGCTTCTTTGGGTTACTCTGGTGTTGTACGCAGAGCCGGCCTTAAGCCGATGCAACCGATGCAGCTACGTCGAATCAAAACGAATCAAAAATATGCAATCTCGTATTAAGTCAATTATAGCCAAACGTCGCTTTGCACATTTTTAGAAAAAGATCTGAACCTTTTTCGTTAATGACGTTGAGTGTGGAATTAATGAAAAATGATGCTCTTCTGTTCGAGTCGCCATTCGCCCTGATGAAAGCGTACTGTCAGCTGGCTGAAACGTTGGTGTCGTTTTCAAAGTTTTACAACAGTTGAGCAAAGACTTTTGTTACTGTTAAACAGGTTGGCTCCTCGGGCACTCCTCGACAATTTCATAAATTTTTATTATAGTTTAAGTTAATGGCCGAATTATTGCGAATTTAATAGCACTTATTTTTTGAAGAGGTTGCGGTCTGCTGGATGATCAACACACTTGCGCAGATCAACACAGTTCTAATTCATAAAAAGCAGTTTGCATGCCAAGTCAGTGCGTTAGGATAACTATAAAAATGAGCTTTTGGAAAACTTAGGGCGGATCCATGGGTTGTTCTCTTGTGAGGTCTCTTTTCTTCGTGTATTGCGTCATAAAGCGGATAGTTGATCGCGCGCCCAGACGATACCTTCATAAAAAAACGCGTCTGCGCCTGTGGTTACCGAAAGCGAGAAAGGTATAATCAGTTCATGTTAGCAGCTTTCTCCAAGTCAATTGTTCTTCGAACGAAAGTGCTGTTCAACAAGCGTGGATTGCATTGCAAGTTCAATTCACAACTCACTTGTCAGTTCGGTTTGATTGACGTAACTTTGCACTTGCTTTCGCCGCTCGGATCTCATTGTAGAGCTTCCTTTACAACTTTCTGCTTAATTATGAGCGGTAGCGGTTCACTGTCTAATGTTCACCACAGCAGCTGTTAGTCGTAAATATGGACGTAACTAGGGGACACATGAGCTACGTCCGCGCCCCTCCAAATAGAAAAAAATGTTGGTACATACAGATCAAAGAGATCAGTTCCAATAATTTGTTGCTTTTTTATATTTATATAGCTATTTAGCTACAACATTTTCATCAAAAACGTCGTAGCACGTTTGACTGAGCACGATGACGTCATAACACCACTGGTCAGTGGGACCCCGCGCCTAAGTCTTGTATTGGGACCCGCACATTCTAGGGCCGGCCCTGGTTGTACGCGACGTCGAACAGCTCATTTTTAAGTACAAAAGCAGAAACAGTTAAAGTTGCTGGGAAACCTTCCCCATAAAAACGTATTTTTTTGTTAAAACCAGTTTCGTATGCTCATTTAGGCGAGTCTGAAACTACAGCATTGAAACTTAAGTTCAAGTTCGAGTCCAATACCTTGCGAAAGACAGGTCTCGAAGTCGAGTACGACTCCAATCACAAAACTCCGATTTTGCGTCCAGGTCTACAGCAACTGGGGTGGAGCAGAACTCCAGTCAAGACTTGGACCTGGACTACTCAACATTGCAATAACATCCTGTAACAAACATTTTCAAATTTTTTATTCATCGAGTGGAATCGTTAGACCATCGCAGTCACTTAATGAAGGCAAAAATGTTTGTAGGCCTATTAGAAAACGTTTTTCACTTTTGTCATTATGCAGTTACTCATTATTTTACGAACCTTTGTATGCAATCCACAGAGCAACAAATAAAAGCTGCAGAACTTTCGTCAAGGCTTGATAGCGAATGTAAGTACAGACATTTTTCCAAAAACAGCAGTCAGCAACGAATTCTTGATTTAACTTCATTTTGTGCATTTAAGTTGGTAACAATTAAAGATCTAGTTGGAAAACTTGTAAAACTATAAACCGTTGGCCTCAGGCCTCGTACATCCTCCAGTCAGGCGCGCAAGCAGGGGGGGGGCATTGGGGCCATTTTCCCCCGCCTGAAAATTTCAAAACATTGCGAAGCAATTTGGACATTTGCAGAAACTTTCAAAGAATAAAGATGAAATTTTATATTCTAATCATTTTTAAGAAGTTTTAGTTGAATTTGCACCAAAAAGTTTTATCTGATTACCGAAGTTGTACCAAGGCTGAATAAACACATCATCGAATAAAATTTCATGAAAACTGCCCCCCCCCAAAATGAAGAGCTGGTTGCACCCCTGCTTCCAGTGTCACTTTTATTGGGTGTTCCGATCGAGCCAAAATTCTTGATGCAGCACTTTAAGTTATTTTGTTCCTATGAACTGTTACGATTTAATTCTCTAAACGCAATGCTATCGAAATTGGGGTTCCAGGAACATGTGTAGCATTTTTGTATGATTTGTCGTTAAGGCCAAGCATTGCTAGTTGAATGAGTGTGGTGCAGAAAGGCAATGCTGCATGGGCTTGAGATGTTAATGTATTTTGTGCAGCTCGAACTGCTCTTGGACCTTTTTTTACGGAACCAACAAAAGTATCTCAACACAGCTCGTTGACCAGCCTCACGACTCCCTCTTTGAGTCCTAAACAGGTTAGAAGCTAATCACTGCTAAGCTAATGTTCGCTGTTTCGCATGGCGACAGGTCTGTGTCTTTATTTTTTAAAAAGAGGTTTCAGATCCTATCCTGGATAATTTGATAGCAAACTGTTCACATTTTTTCACTGGAGGAAACTGAATACAACATTTAACGTGGGAGAAAATTTAAAGAGCGATGCGGCCATACTTTTGCTTGAAGCTTTTGTCGTTTCATTCAGTGGCGGGCATAAACCTTGTTAAGCCATATGCAGACAAAAGATCATGCTGAGTTTACTGCTCAGCCTGCAAGACACATGGAGGGTCGTATGAAACTTTCGCAGCGGAGCCGTTTTCCACACACCCTTGCGAAGCACGGTGGCACACCTGGTAGCACGGTGGCACACCTGGTAGCACGGTGGCACACCTGGTTTACCCACTTGTCCTTAGGTCAGATAAACAAATTCGAAATCAGCGAAAGGCTTTTTGCAACTGTTTAGAATTATCAGAAGCAAACAGGTTGGCAAACACTCGCTGGTCAGAGTGATGTCTTCGTGAAAGTTCATCCCAGTCCCGAAATATGTTGAGGACAACTCTGTGTTATTGGCATCGCATGTCGCCTCCCACGTGGATTTGATGGTAAAAACGTAGACACGAAATTCTGTAGAGTCTCTGTGATATTTTATCACCGAACCAACCAAGGTCTGCTGGCTTTTGCTTGGGTTCTTATTTATTCTTTGACAAAAAGCAATTGTGAAAACAATTCGTGATATGCTTTTACATCGTAAACCACGAGTCACGTCATTTGTCTGTGCTCTTAAAATCCTTATCTAATTTCATGCAAAAAAAGCTATGAAGGAGAAAAACAGTAACAAACATTTTCTCATTCTGCCTCAAGTTGTTTTTGCTTGTTCTCATGTGAAGCTGAAAAACAAGCATTGCCGTTTTCAACAGCAGAACTTCATGCATCGAACGTCTCATATTTTCATTTATTTTTAGGTCAAAAGCCCAATTTCAGACAGTGCAGCATCTGGTCCATATTCTGGAGGAAGCCACGAGTGGAGTGTTGCGGAAACAGAGAGCGTTTATCTCAAAGACGAATCATTATTTCCTGAGGTACAGAGTGATTATTTGAAAATTCACGCAAAATTTGCCCTGGGTGAAAAATCCTTCAACCTTCCGCTTCCGAATGCAAGCAGCCATATCACACGCAGAATGGTAACGCAAGGCTTCTCTTTACAGAAAAAAAAGAATAGGATTGCAACAAGTGCTGTTATCTTTTGAACAAATTAGCTTGCATACAAGGGGTTGGTCAGCGACAGGAGTGTTTCAATTGATCTTAGAGAATGTTTTGATCTCAGTGTTTTAGCCAAGCCTCTTTGACTGCCTCCTGGCGATTTACGCTCTTTCAGGTGATCTTTTGCCTAATGGCACAATTAGATTCGTACTTTTTATCATGCTGATTTGCGGTTGGATTGACTTGTTTGCCCCATTATTTGTTGAAATTTCAAACGTAATTCCACTACGTGTAGATGTTCCGGTATGAACAGTTTCAATCTTGTTTATTTATAAATGAAAACCAAAACATCAATATGAATAGTAAAGAGAAGTGATTGTCATTGTTATCCATAAAATGCTATTAATGCTGCAGAAATATCACATAACAGTAAAAACAATTCTTCTGAACATTTTGATGGTTTCATCATCTTTTGCTCCTAAAACCATCTTCATCATGTGCTGGTCATAAAATTAGAGGTTGGGATGTCATCCTAATGACACTGTAAGTTTGTAACTCAAAGTCGAAACGTTGTGGAATTTGAGTAAACAGGAATTTTAAAAAAATGCGGAAACGAATTAGTTTTTTTCCAAAGCCATAAGCAATTTATCGAAAAGAAGAACAATCAGATCTGCAGCAGACGTTTTTTCATATATTCTGTTAAAAAGTGAGATTTAAACAGAGGTAAGTTAAATCAAAAAGCATCAGTCCGTTCAGTAGCTTATTCTCCCCTTAGTCTCTACATTTACAACATGATTTTCCTCAGTGATCATTTTATTGAAATTTGTCTCGTCGTTCAATAAACTAAAGACGTGCAGTATCGCATTCCCGCTGCAAACTCAACCCCATTCTGGAGCTTTCTCTGCACTCTACTGTAGCCGCTGTTTTCGACAGGGTCAGGGCTGATTTGTCTGTCGAATGTTCTATGTAAGCAACCTTATGCTTTGCCTTCAACGTTAACTTCAACTATTTGATGCCAAATATCTCTGACAACCAATTTGCAAACATCGCCAGGACGAGCTTGCTGCCGCGGTCGCTGCCGCCGCGACGGCGAAGTCGGCGGAGGGGTCTTCTGACGAAAACGAAGATTTTGCAACGCCTCGCGCTCCGATATCCGCGTGTGGCACCATTGACATCGCGCTGCAGTATTCCGTATCCGAAAGAAAACTACAGATTACAATCGTCGAAGCCAACGAATTGCCATCCAAAGATAGAGGAGGCGCAAGCATCATTCAAGTAATTTGTCAGCAAAACCTTGTGTTAGTTTTATTCGTGTTATTTTCACAACATACCGTTGCCTCATAGCTGCACGAAGTTTGCCATTAATTAAATGATGAATATTGCTTCAGTGCTGCACTATTAATCACACGTGCTTGAAATTTCAAAAGTTTCATTCTGTGATGCAAAGCTTGAAAGAGCACTATTTTGTGATAAATCTCACCTTTAGGATAGCGTCAGTGCTTTACGCTTTTTTGAGAATTTCTAAACCTTGCTTGAACTTTTTGTTTTTCTAGCTGTAAGATTTGCAAGGGTTTGAATTTCGCAACATCTTATTATTTGCGGCGATCCTTGTTTCGGTGTAACTTTACATTAAAGTCTGCTGATCTTGAGTGAGTTACAAAAGAAGAAGCAAACATATAGGTGGAAAAAATTCATCGCGTTAACGGCATCTTCACTTTCCAAATTACTAATTCCAAAATTTCTTGAAAGTTTTGTATGGATTTCATTTTGGCGCTGCAGATTATGCCGATGACTTCACGTTCTTAGTAGCATGCAGTGATATCATTCTTTGTGCGGCCCATTTGAGACTTATTTGAAGGGACCTTGAAATGCATTTACAGTCGTTTGTTTCATTTTTTTAAAGGAACGTGGAGCGTAAGCAAATTACAAGGTGCACCATCATGGGCGTCGGAAAGGATTTTTTCCAGGGGGGACTACTGGGGGTTTTTCCAAAATTTTTCCAAGGGGGGGACAAAAGCGATCAAATTTGCTTAATCCCGCTCAAAATTAAGAAAACAACCTTTTTTTGCTAAAAATTTCAACATCCAGGAGGGCCAAGGCCCCCCTTCCGACGCCCATGTGCACCACCCAAACAAACACCATGTGCACCACCCGAACAAACACCAGACAAAACACCAGCAAACCGAAATTGACAATGTTTGCTTATACTTTGGTTTCAAAATACCATGCTTGAAGAGCGTTGGGGAGTTTTAACTCATTTTTTCTACTTCCTGATGTTGGTCCTATATGTCGTTGTGACAGTGATTATAAAACTGAAGGAAAATAAAAGCAACCAAAAAGAAGAAACTTTAAAAGGCAACGTTAAAAAATCGAACGCGAGAAAGAGAAATTCTTGATTTAAGTTCCTTTGAAACTAACTCTGCAGTAAAGACATAGACAAGACCTTTCAAATCTAAATAGGAACTTAATTGTCTCCGGTCACAACACGTTACAGTGCAACTAGCATCTTCCCACCTTTACTGTAACTATTCAGAATTGATTTTGTTTCAAACGTTTTTTTCGTAGAAAACAAACTAATGACCAGAGCTGGGAGCAATTTCGTTTTGGTGGCTGAGTTGAACAAACTAAAATTCGCTCATAATGTCAAGCAATTTGAGTTCATCTGCGTTTCAAGGGTGAAAACTGGCTTCAGCGTATGTGCTTTAAAGCTCCTTTAGCGTGATATGTTATCACCGTTCTCTTTTTGCTGTGGATATATGTATGTATCATACCGCTCTTGAAAAACTTTTGGGGTATAACATATCTTTATCCACATGGGGTTTTCTGCGTCCCATCATCCTCACAAATGTTTATTCCTGATTTATGACAAACCATATTGGCAAAATTTGTGGCGAGTATCAGGTGTAACAATATTGCAGATGATTGAAACCATAACTGCACAGTGTCAACAAAGTGGAGATTGTTTTTCCCCAACCGGAAATTAATGACATAAAAGCTTGACGGTAAAGATTAGCCTGCGCCTGAGGATATCCCACCAGCTTAGGAAGATTGAAATTAATGCTTTGTGTCTGTGTAAGTCCGACCACCAAATTTTCCTGCTGGCGCACCAAATTCTGCCGGATGACTCCTGTGGGACATTTATGGGTCGACATGTTTACATCAAAGCTGTTGATATTGGGCATTT
>Ga0210059_1004191_pt1 | contig 23226 bp, 16 predicted proteins | sample Ectturendosymbi2_FD_188042 | JGI IMG/M metagenome (GOLD analysis project Ga0210059, IMG submission 188042) | Ecteinascidia turbinata endosymbiont from Florida, USA - Sample 2 (SPAdes) (version 2) | ecosystem: Host-associated > Tunicates > Ascidians > Unclassified | place: Key West, Florida...
CTTAACTTATTGTCAAGAAGGACACCCAGGTATTTTAGGCTGTCTTCTGGGGAAATGGTGTGGTTATTTATAGTAACTTTAAATGAGGCAGGATTGTGTTTCTGTTCCCGCCAGCCAAGTAGGATTCCAACAATTCCGTGCAATTTAACGCTTTTGCGTCGAAGGCAGCAACAAACGCAGTGATCGTGGGCACTTCAGTTATGATTGAGAATTTTTTAAGACCGTGCTTTCAGAGCGTTATTTTCCGACTATCGCAAATTGATTGACGTTTTCCTTTTTTTCCCTCGCAACAATAGAAGAGGGGTCCTCACAAGTGGATTAGCCTAGGGTCTCGCATCAGTTAAATCCGGCCCTGCGTGTAGTACTAATTTGTATGACATCAATCGCGAACCTTTCACAAGAGCCCCCATTAAAACAACCTAGGGGCCTGCAAACGATATGAAGTATTAGTGTCAGGTTTGCTATTTTAGGGTATGTAGATATCAAATACAGTATTAGCAAGTAGGCTATAGTATGAGGTGTTAAATTTAGACAACTCAAGTTGCATTGCCTGAACCACTTTCGGAGATAGTGCAACGTAGCCTACAACGTTTTTTGGTTGATTTTGAAATGGTTTTCAGAATTTACCGTACGTTTTTTGTATTTTTGATATGTATAATACAGGGTGGGCCAAAAGTAGACGTGCTCTTGATTGCTTTTTACATTTATGGCTGAAATTTTGGGACGGTATTGACAGCTACTGCATCGTTCCGGTAAGAAAACTATTCTACTTTCACCACTGCCCGAAACTGAACCGAAAGTTGCGAAGAAGATTAAAACAAAATTATCAAATAGAAATATCATTAAATCCAACACCATGTTCATCTCTGCTGGCCTATACGTAGCAGTTTCACGTCCAAGTCGTACGATACGTTAGTTCTTTATTGTGAGCAAATAATGATCATTGTTACACCAGCACACCGACACGCGTCATTTAAAAATTCGCATTGCCAAGTGCCGCACACATCACAATAAACATAATATTCGCAGAATAAGCTATTTTCAGGCGCGACTGCGGTAATTGCATCATCATCTTCCACTGGAATAGGAAGGCGGGAATGTTTGTCTTTCTCTCTGTACAAGAACAATCAGCCGCCGTGACGTCATAGCGATCGGAAACAATTAGCAGCGGTGACGTCGCAGCGATAAGATTCCTATGAAGTCGGACTTCGTACACATTAACTGCCATAACTCGACGCGCGGTAAATTACATAAAAGCAACCGCTATATCTGGCGCGCGCGTTGCGCATGAAACCGGCATTCTCTGAACAAATGAATGCACCGGCGACACAAACATACAGCTCGTCTGCACAATGGACATGCCACAGGGCATTGTTTAGAAAAATTTACAGACGCCAAACCATTTTGCGTCAGCAATCCCCCCCCTCCGAAAACAAATAATGCGGAGAAACGTCAAGGATCTCGCAGCCACGTTTCAACGGGAGGTGATGTGTTGCAGTGACGTGGCAAGGCCAAATTTCTTTTGAGGGGCAGAATGTTTGACTTAGTGTGTTCGTTTAGGACGTCGCTTTTCGAAGCACAAAATGACAAGATATGCTAAATTTTTGGGGGAACGCCCCCCTGGCCACGCCCATGATGTGCTATCCATCCGCTCGGTGAGAGCGAACAAGGCTTGCTCTGCAGCTGGACTCACTCCGTTTCATGGAAACTAGAGCATGGTGCACTAACAGCGTCAATCTTTCGCTGACGTCACAATGCACAGCGCGCGCAAACTGGGAGCGAGCCGTTCAAGTCTTCTGCGAAGGCTCGCGACTAACAAAAATCCCCCTCGTGGCAACCCCCCACCCCCAAAAGCCCCATGATGACTTCCCTTTTAGAAGGGTCCACATCAAACGACGAAAGCGCGAATATGTGGGTTTCGTGTTTGAAAATGTTGGCACGCCGTGTAACGAGATGGGAAATTTTTCCTCAGCGATAAAAATCAACCGTTTACGGGCGAGCCGGCCCCCAACTTGACGACACATTTGCACGATTCGCTCGTGAAAGACACGCAGGACGTCGTTTTGCTACACACACTGACTTCGAAGTACACATTTGATACAGAGACGAGCATTGATCTATACGAGAAGCCATCTCAAATAAATGACAGGTCGACTTTAAAGCACCTTCCTTTTAAAACACGCAACAAAATCGACAGTCATCAACTACTGGACAATAAGCCCATAACAAAAATCAGCAGTATTCAAACACTCATCAATGTCGGGGGCAACCAATTTCCTAAAAAGAAACTTAATAATGCCACGCAAACGGGGACCCGATATTTGCAATAAGCTTCTGCTGCTTGCCGCCATCTGCTGGCTTCCTCGTCTGTCTCCGTTTAACGCTGAGCGGCGCTCGAGAGCGGGCTGCTTCAAAACTTGTCCTGATACTCGTAGTGCCACTTGTTGAAGTTGATGTGGAAGGCCACAATGCTTCCCGACGTCATACCAGTTACAATTGTTCTGTAAACAACGAACAAAAAGAGTTCAAACACCGCAGAGGAGCTGCACGCCGCGCTTTTCAAGGTTTACCGAAAAGACAATCCACGTGGACCACTTGCGCAATTTCACGACATCTCAAAACCAACCAACATCTTGGCCGTTGTGGATTGTATTTGCTGAGCAGCCGGGCCTATGTGAGGGGGGTACATCGTACCCAGGCGCGATGGGTACTGGGGCCCGGGAGGATGAAACTGCGCACGCTAAGTTCTTCTGTAATCAGGCTCAAAGTTACTAGTGTCAGAAGCCAGTTACCAGTATGACGATAATTATTAATATATTTATAAATCTTAGCATGGCGGCTGTTTCATCCGCAATCTGATTACTATCCAATCAAGCCGTACACGTTTCGACGAGGGCCACAGAAGAGGCGGGCCCGGTATCGGTCTTCGTACTTCGCTAGACCGTCATCGCAAAAGTCAATCTTACTTTTGATCGTGGGACAAAGCGATGGACCGGATTCCGGCGTCGCACTGGGGGAAGCTGTAGAGGTGCTTGAAGTCCCACGTGCTCCACACTTCTACCACGCCCTTGTCGCCTCCGGTTACCAAGTACTGGCTGTTGCCGCTGGTAACCATCGCCTATAGCAACAACGAACGAAACCGTCACGTTCCAAAAAATGCGACACAAATGCGAGGGGTAATTTAACTCCCTCGTAACCTACTGGAGCGGTTGAATAATAATTCGAAAATCCACAAAACACATACGGATTAAAGCATCTGATCACGTTTGATTCGAAAGTCATCCGTCAATGCCGAGAAGCCGTTCGCCTCTTTTCCTGCATGAGTCAAGCCACCGTTTTTTTGCAGCAATTGAAATGTCGAGCATCGCTAAAGACAATCATATCAAGCGGCAACAAGACGCTCGAACAGCACATGGAAATTTTTGACGTATTAGAAGCTGAGTGAACGAAAAGTCTCAGGAAGTTGGTTCTGTTCGGTCAACAGCTTGATACTTGTCTGCTGGGATCAGCTGTCGAATGGAGGGGGCATCCCCCCTGCTCCTGCTGCCGGGACGTCACAAAAACAGAAGTTTCATGTCGAAACCTGTTGAAATTACACCGATGTGAAGACTTTTCTGATTGTTTTGTTGTGATTCTCTCATCCGGTCCGAATTTCAGGCGTAAAATGCGTTTTGTTGAAATAACACGAGGCAAGAAACGCAAATAACCTGCTGCGTCATCACCCCCCCCCCTGCCTTTAAATGACCTGCGGAGGCATGAACGCACAAAGAACAAGCACAGCGCCCGCGCGAACCTTGATCTTCCCGTCGGCAAACCGATGGGTCAGTTTCCTCCCATTCATAGTGAAGTTGCATAGTAGGTCGTCGCTGTACGACGCGATGATCATCCCCTCCCCAGTGAAGATGAGGAGCTCGGGGTGTTGTGCGTGGGGGAATCTGGAGGGGGAAGAGCAGTAAAAATGTGGGAGTCTTCATGATTCGTCAACTCACGGTACAAACACAATCACTTGGCAATATTTAGAGTAACGCAGAAAGCAGCAGTTTTTTTGTTTTGATTTGAATTCTTGTTGGCGTTTCAAGTCCACAGTTCCTAAGTACGAAGAAGATCCATGTTGGAGTAAATGCAAAAATGTTAGAGCTTAACTACAACCCGATGACGTCAGACTGACTTCGCGACTTGATCGCTGGGGGGTGAAAAGGGATTCCCGGTTAATAAAAAGAAATTCCTCACCGCAGATATATCGCTACTCAGTTCACATATTACGTAAGCATTTTTCACCTTTTTTAACCCCCTCCTCCCATCTGTACGGAACCCCAAACAATCTCCCCTGTAATTACGTACGCATTCATTGATCCCCAATGTGTGTCATCAAATCACATTCAATGCTTATTTCGCCTCTCACTTCAAAGAAATCTGATCAAACCTTTGAAGCAAAGACGTCCATCTTTTAGAGCTGTTCAGATATTTCAAGATACAGCGATCCTGGTATGCGTTGGCATATCCGTTTTTGATTAACATACTTTTACTTTTCATGAACTCGCAATGTGTGTGGTGGCGATTTATAAGCCCGGTCAACTTTATAGAGGGATGTTAAACCGCTGTGATGCGATGTGACTTGTTCAGAACAAGCCCGGCCAAAATATCAAGAAACTGATTATGTAATTATCTCAGCAACCCTCACTCTAAAGAACCGTGAGCATTTCAAAAACCCCTCTTCTATCGTGCTTACGTAACATGTGAACACTCCCTAATGCAGGGGTTATCAACCTTTCCAAGCATGTGGCCCAATTAACAAACAAACAGAGGGTCCGTGATCCACCGACTGTACAGCTTCTCCAATGCGATAACTGTTGCATGCAGATGTAAAAACAACTAAAACAACATTTAATAACTCAACGTGCACTACAATCAATGCGAAGGCTGTGTCTGTTTGTTGTTTGAAAGCACAGATATTCGATACTCAACACGTACATAGATCAAGTTATTTTCCACAAAGCCTGCTTGTAGATTTCGTTTTCATGGCAACAAGATCCCCTTCTTTATCTCAAAATAGCTCCAGCAACTGTATATTGTGCACAGTGTGGTAGGCTACATGGAAATTTCCCTGTCACAATAATATCTAATACACAATGACGAAAGAGAGCGTATTATGACGTTTGTAGCTCAAGAGATACCTTCGTTTTCAATAAGGTTCATCTTTCAAGACGTATTCAATTTCTATCATACCAGGTCGTGGCCTGTCAAAAATCCTTCCGTGGCCCACAGGTTGAGAAACCCTGCCCTAATGGCACGTCATCAGGGGCTGTTCGCCTATTGGTTGAAATTTGTTCGTTGAAACGCAATTTACGTCACTTCCCGCTGTTCCAGACTTCACAGCGCATCAAGTAACCCCTGCTCGAACCACGAATAACAAGCCCCTTTCACGGGGACTTACCCTGGGTCCAGGGGGACATCCGGTTCGAGCGTCCGCAACAGGTCGCCGGTAATCGTGTGGAGGAGCACTGGGCCCTCGCGAGACCCGCTGGCGACCAGGCCCAGCTCGGCGCACACGGCCACGCACGTGATCTCGGTGTCGTGGCCGGTGAGGGTGGCGCGAGCGCTCGGGTTCTCGTCTGAAACGGAGACAATGGCGAGCAACAATGGAACGCGCGCGAATCGATTTAGTCGCCGGGGCGCGGCGATTTTTTGCACCTCCAACAAGTTGCTGGTCAGTAGCAATTCAGTTTCCTGATGTTGGGACGCCTTCGCACTCATTTCGCGTGACGTATGCCCAGACCCGCAGTCACGGGGGCAGTACCCTCTAAATTTTGTTGTCCAGAAATATTTTTATACAGTATCTTTCAAACAGCTGATAAAAACAAAAATTTTGCCACCCTAAAAACGTATTTTGCTCCCCAAACTTTTAAACATGGCTACGCGCCGGTCTTGGCGATAATGGAACGCCCCCCTTATCCTCGATGGAACGACACCAAGTAAAGGAAAGTCTTAATTTGAAGGTTGAGCAGACAAGTTGTCGACCCTATCCAAAAAAACGATTCGCAATACCACACACACACAACAAGATAGAAGTTTGAAGTTGGTAAATAAGCTTTTTATCGCAGTTAAGTTCAAATAAACCACACACTGCCACGATCACGAGAAAAATATCTTCCCTTTGTCGTGAAAGACGAGTAAAAAGAAAAACGAAAAGCAACAAGAAAATAAACGTTGGAATACTTTGTTGACAGGCCCGAGCAATTACCTGCACTGTTCGAGTCACCGATGATGAGACTCCTGCGCCCGCTCCAGTACCACAGCATCACTGTCGCGTCACGTGACCCGGTGACGAAATAGCAGTCGCCGCCGATGTAGGTTTCCGAACGCGACACACACGTCACAACGCCCCAGTGACCGAACACTACCTGGTTCAGTTTGCCTGTGACGTGAGAAGGAGCTAACTTTAAACCATTCGATCAGGCGGTCGCTCCCAACGTCACAAAAGGAAAACATTCGCCAACGCGTGTGCGGTTGCATTCATCACAATTACGATGACACTTGAAAGGAAAACGAACAGGAACATACCGACGTCTTTACATACGGGGCGTTTCTGTCATTTGTCCGGCAAGAATGTTAAAACTCGCCATAACAGTATTCACTTGTCTATGTTTTCGGACGTTATGACCGAATTGACTTATTTTTTTTCGGTCATTTGAAAAAAAATTCGTTCCATGACAGAGAAAAACAGCAGATTTATCGCAGAAGGTGCGAAGCTTCTGCGCTGACTGCCCATGCGGGGGCGAGTGCAAAACGGTGCAAACACTTTGGCTGACCGGTGCATTTTGCTCGTTCGCATATAAACTCGCCGGCAGCATTAAACTTGTGGACGTGAGGGCTGTGTTTTGGTAAAAGGCGCGTTGAAACAACAACTTGGCACATTCTGGAACCGCGGTCTGTCCCAGGGCATCCGTTGGGGCACGAATTCCGGGCCACAATCCCGTTCGTCGCCGCATGGCGAACCGACCTGAATCGACGACGTGGATCCGAAACGAGCGGTCCCAATATCCGCACGACAGAATGAAGCGGTTGTCCGCGGTGACGACAAAGCACGATGACGTCACCGATATGCTCTGGTCCAAGGTCTCGTTTATTTGTCGCTTGTTCACGCCCGACACGCCTGCGTTCGAACAAAGTTAGGAGGAAAATATTTTTCCGAAAAGTATCAAAAGTGCGGAATTTAGTAACTTCACTCCACAGGTGAAAGAAGGAATCTATCGCAAGTTTTTAATAGGAAATCGATTTCACGTAACACTACGCATCGTCAAGTCTTATTCAAATAGAATCTGTTCATTTACTGCGCTGCAACAGTAAATGACATCAAGAACACTGCCTCTTCGAAGTAAATATGTGGCCGTCCAGCACTTCAACTTGACAGCATAGCATTACGTACGACGCCCTAACACGAGCCAGTAAGTGCATGAAATGTGGCCTCCTTTGAAACCGATCAGATTTTTGGCGTGCTGTCTTTTGGCTACTCGTGCCAGAAATGTACAATGATGATGAGTGCAGCTTACTGGCCAAGGTACAGCAGGCAGTGATGGTGCTGATAAAACACGACCCAAGACGGCTCGTCTTTGTGCAAGAAAAGCCCTCAAGCAATGTAGTCTCCAGCCAAACATCCGCTTTAAATTGTAGACAGTTCTCTGACAAGCAGGCCGCAGAAGACGAAACGACGAGAAGCGGTGCATGGGAACTTCATCACAATTGCTCGATTTGACAAACTCATATAAATTCCAGTTACCGTACGAAATTGAAATTATTTGCATTCAACTACAATTTGACTCTGTCATTTGTTGAGAGTGTAGGTGACAGTAATATGATTCTGTTCAAAAATGCTGTGCTGTCTGCTGGCATCGTTTAAAAAATTGAAATCGCGAGAGTTTGATCGGAGAACTACAAGAAATTTAAAAGATTTATATAGAAATCGTGGTGTGTCATAAAAGAGCGTAACTTCAATCTGTGGTTTTGAACGTAACCGAAGGATCATTCCTTGGAGATCCCTCAAACCAGGGAATGAAAAATTCTCGCAGTCGTCCATCTTATTTATGTTGATGTGTTGTAGCGGATCAACATCAGTAACAGGCGTGTTACAACGGATTTTTTCACACAGTTCTGGAAAAAAGTGCTCTTTGGTGACGCTGTTTGAAATATGCCAAAAAAACAATACCATGTAAGGACCAGTTGAATATTTGCCGATGTGGCTGATCCGCAGCAGAGCGCTGGCAGGGACCAGCCATGACGCTGGCCTGACGATATGACCGCAACAACGACGCTACCATTTTGCTCTAAAGCAGTGGTTCTTGACCTTTTTTCTACCAGACATCCTTCAAACAATTGTCTTTTGGTTCAAGTCCCCCTGACTTTATATATGTAATTCAGACGGAACACTTTCCCGTTCAAGAAACTTTCCATGTTGTAGAGGGCGCAAGGGCTCCCGCTCCCTCGGAAATTCATTGACTCCCCCCTAGGGAGGCGCGCCCCCCTGGTGAAGAATCAATAAATCAGGTAGTTTATGACGTTGTCAAACATATAATCGGTTTCGCTAAAAACGACCGGTAATCTCTCACCCAAACGCAACATGTTTCAATAGGAGATTGTTGCTTTTAACTGTAACAAGGAGACCTTGTGGTTCTTAAGAAAAGTCAAGCCTGGATTCCCGGCGTCAAGCATGTCGCTAGTGGTCAGTCGAGGCCGATGATCACGTGACCAACGATGTCCACTGCGCGAAACGTTCGACGATGACCAACGTGCGAGTATCGGCATGATGACGAAGTTTCGGCTCGCGCAACAGAACGGGGGAAACACCGTTCGGGGATTTAACGCAATTCGAAGGTGGAATGTCGAATGAACTGTGACGTAGACAGGACACAATGCACAAAGCAGTTCGTTGACAATGTCCAACGTTCGCACAACTCGCACAATGGGGAGGGTTGAACGACTTCGTACGCTTGCTTGTTTATACGAAGCGGGAAAAAATGCTTATTTCCAAACAGGCGGCATCATAACAATAACGGTTGCATGGAAGGAGACCGGTTGTTCAATGCTGCCTGAGTGTTTGTTCGCAAAACAATGTGGCCAGTATTTATAAGAACAATAGAGCCGCGATCAACAATGGATCGAACGGTTTCATGAAAGGGGGTTGTAGGCAAGTGTGTCGATTCGTACATTTGACTGAAGACGGCAATTTTAAACGAGTTTAACCTCAGGAACGAATCGTCTCTTCGATCGCAGCTAAATATTTATGTACGATCCAGCGTGATGTCACTCGATGACGTAACGCAGTCGGCGCAAAAGCAAGGCGTGCAAACAAGGATTCGAATCCGTAACTCACTCATCACCGGATCCGGTTCTATCGGAAGGACTTGTGGTTTGTCGGTCTCGCCGCCAGCGGGCGTGTTCGAGCTCTTAACATCCGGGACCTGAATTGAAAACAACGCGCCAGGTCAGCCGTGCGGGTTCATGGGTTGTGAGTTCGAATCCCGGGCCAAGAGCGCCGCCTCACCTGATTCCATTTGTTGAGACAGAACTGAAGGTTCTTGGTGCACGTGACCACGGCGGGGGAGTGGAGGCTGGGATGGGTATTGGCCGCGACGTACACAACCGGCGAGTTCGACTGGAACTTGAGCACCATTATGACGTCCTGCCACTGGCCCTCTTTGAACATCATCGGCGTCTGGAAAAGAGCAAATAAGTAAAGCAACAACGGTCGCCATGGCAACAGTGGTCGCGATGGGATGTTATTTTTTAAGTTGTCTCTGTCCGGCGATCTTCTGCAGCGTTTTTCTGGAATACGATTTGACGATTCTGACTTGAAAAACAAAAAAACCGTTGCTTGAAAACAAATAAAACCGCAATAAGAGTTTTATGTTTTCTGTAGCGCTGTGTAATCAGTGAACAGGCATGAGTGGATGCGACCACATAACGTATAAGACCATTTTTATTGAGACCACTTGTTTGCGTCATAAACCAATGACAAAGAAAATTGCAGGCAATCAATAACAAAGTTTTATTTAAAATATGGGATCATATCGAATGTTTAGTTCTCATATAACTAAACCACAACATAACCACTCATCAATCAATTGATTCAGTGGCAACACCCAGCGCACCATCAGCGACCTGATTGGTTGATACACTTACCACGTGCATTGCCGTGATTGGCTGACACACTTACCACGTGCATTGCCGAGCTTCTAGGCGGATGAGGCGAAGTGAGAAGCTGACCGGGGGTTTGGCCAAAGTTCCGAATTTGATCCAAGATCCCCTGACGCTCGACCGGGTCCTGCGACATGGACAGGCCACTTAAAACATATTCATCTGCGCCGGTCAACTGACAGTTCATGTCGGAGCTCAACAAAAATGTTGATCAACTCAGATGGTCAGAACAACATGGCTGCAGTGTCATGGAAACGCCGTCACGTGACCAAAACCGCTTGACAACGCGGTTTTGGTCTTAGGCTACCTTTTGGAAACGAGACTTCGAGCAATCTTTCAATGCCCACCATCACATGGCGTAGTTTGCATGGGCTTCGGAAGGGGTGACAGGGGTCTTTCCCCCTGGATTTTGAAATTTGATATTTTCTATTAACATTTTTGCAGAAAAATTTTTTTCTCTGTAGTTTGAAGTGGGTAAATAAAATCTCACCCTGTTGCCCCCCCCCTTGGAAAAAAACCTTCCGGCGCCCATGGTAGCCTGGTGCGCATTTGAGAACAAAGCGTAACGACTGAAGCCAGCCGGCAAGGATACCTTGATCATGTTCAGGTCTATGCTGTTCTCGTAGGTCAAGTAGTAAAAGACGTTGGTGGCGCGGACAGCTTCAGGGCCGCGTTGCTTGAAGCCGAAGATCAAGTCGATCCACTGGTGAAGCTGACAAGATACAATCTCAGATTCCAAAGCCTGAAAAAAAGAGAGTGGGCTTTGGTGCAGTGGAAAAAGAATGTCATCAATAATAAACACACAAACGGAAATGCTCTGAAAAAATTTTTTTTTAATCGTGAACAAATCCATTTAAAAGAAACGAGAAGAAAAAAGGTTATCAATTCTTCGCAACATTTTCCAGCGATCTCTTAAAACGGCGTCTCGGAGTTTGTTAATAGTCTGAAAAGTTGTTGCCTTTAGAACCTTTAACCCAGTGGCAAAATGTTGGATACAAAACAGAGAACGAACTCTTTGGCAATCAAGAAGTTTCGGATATGTCCCACTCTCACCATCCTGTTGATTCGGACGAGGTCGTCGGCCGATTTGGCCCAGGGGGGCAACAGGATGTCGTGGACCTTCTCCGATCCGCTAGTGACGCCCAGAGTATAATCGTTGCTGTTCACAAACATCTCGGGCAGATAGTAGAACTCCGGGATCAGTTCCTTGAGAGTGTGGATCGTTAATTGTTTCGAGAAGCAGACATTCATTGCGTTTTTCACAAACGCACCGATTTTGTTTGCTAGACGGGGCAAAGATTTGACGAAGTGCCAAAAAACAGTAAAAAAACGAGCTTAGTCATGTAATTCACTGATATATGCGACTATGGGCGTCGGGAAGGTTTTTCTTTTTGAAGGGCCAATAGTGGATTTTCTGGAGGGCGGCCAAAATAATTTTTCTAGGGGGTTGCCAAAAGTGGTGAAATTACATTTTACCAACTCGATACTAAGAGAAAAACATTTTTCTACTAAATATTTTATAGGATAACATCAAATTTCAAAACCCAGGGGACGATCTGGCCCCCTTGCCACCTACTCCGATGCCCATGTATTTGACGCAACACAACTGAGAAAGACGACACGTCACAACAAGCCAAGAACCCGGAAGCGGAAAACGAAACAAATTGCTAAGATAACTGCAACTGGATTCATACAGATCGTGACTTTTTCATTCAAGTCAATGAGTACCGTTTCGTCTGCGGACAACGAAATGTTCAAATGTTCCTAAAACTCAGCACAACAAGAAGTTTAAACTGAACACAATTGATCCACGACTTTCAACCCACCTTGACGTCATGGGAATCGCGCTGGCAATTCTTCCACGATTGCAACACGGAGTGGAAAGTCCGGTCCGCGTGATCGAACTTACCCCCTTGCAAGTTCAGGAACAGAGTAGTGAATGGCTCCTGGAATGCGAGACGTCCGTTGTGATAAGCGACAATGCGTGAAGGCACACAAACAATCCAGTGTGGTTAAACGCAAGTGGACAAGAAAAACGCAAAATTGTTACGTCTAATTGTTCCGTAACACTGTTACGTCTAATTAAAACCGTTAAAATAAACGTGAAACGTAAGACTGTTGCACAAAGGCCTTCGCCATCTTCCTCAACACGTGACTGCCTGAGTTTTGCTCACAATATGCTTCTTTCACGTGACGTTTACTTTTCGGCGAATCACATCAAAACACGCAAAAAAACGAGCGGTTGCGTCAGCAGTGACGTCACTCACCACGCGCACGAGCCAACTGAGGGTGAAAGCGGCGTTGGAGTAGTGGGTCCCGTAGTGAAACTTGGGTATCTGGGGGTCGTCCCAGTGCTCGTATCGTGTCTGGAAGTAGTTGGCGCGCTTCGGGTTGAGGGCTCCGACAGGCTGCGGCACGAAAAGGAAATTGCGTCATAATGCCTTTTCAGAGTCGCAGCATTGTTTGCGTATTTTCGCCGCGAAAGCGCCGCCACAGAACTCTCTACCGATGACAGCAAAAGTTGCGAGCCACAGGCAAGGTTATGGCGATCGAATGAATTGGGATTAACGCGGAAAAATTCAGATTGTCAAGTCAAGCTGACTTGACAACCGAAATCGCGTCACGTCTCGCGCGTAGCATTGTTTCCGATCGCGTATTTTCTCCGCGAAAGCGCCGCCATAAGACTTTGTGTCGGTGGAAGTAGAACTTCCGAACGATTGAACTGCGATTAACGCATAAAAGTTTCAACAATTTGACTAGACGACCGGATGCATTCGTTGTCTCTTCTACATTTCACAGCGAAGTCGTCGACGCGCGACGTGTACGACAACAATTTGGCAATTTCCATTCGTGCACACGATCCTCCCTGCTCAGGCGTCGCTTCGGATGTTGCGAAAAAAAAGGAACAAAAATCACTCGTTCTGTTATCATGACAATGATGAACCTTTATGACGAAATAAACCCGAAGCGAAAAGACGAGTGAAACACTTGAAATTCAACCGTGCGTGACCCCAAATAACCCCGCACTCTGAACTGATCAGTTTGCGGCGTTGCCAGTGGCAACTTCATCAGCGCGTGACAAACACACCTTGGACAGATCGCGGTAGTTGCTAGGCAACGACAGGTCGAGCTCCAACGCTTCGTAGTTGGATATGATCCACGGAAACACTGGGTACTGGTTCAAGTCGTTGTATGTGCGACCTTGGATCAAGTAAACACGGTTTGAAAGTAAACACGGTTTGAAAATAAACAAGGCACGAAAATAAACAAGGTATGAGGAGTCTTCGACCAATTAAGATGCGAATACATACAGCAAAGTCAAAAGAGTGCGTTGATCTCTGGAGTTACGCACGTTCTGGCAGACCAGTGCGAAGCAACTCTCGCGTTGAGCGCTGAGGTTGAGCAAAACTATCATTTCCTGGCGAAGACAAGGGTCTGCACCGCTATAAGCTTGCAAAGATGATTGCAAAGTTTTATAAATCTTCAGTTGCACGTTTCAAATTTTTTTCCAACACAATTTCGTAGGATCTTCTTTTTGAACTAATTCGCTTTCAAAAAATCACCGAGGTGAAACAGCGAGTATGCTTTTTGTGAAAACTGCACGACTCTTCAAATCAGCAAGGTGATGACGTTTTCCAAGGGAAAGCGAAGTTGTGAAGTCATTAAGCACTACACGAAAAAAAGAAATCGAGATCACGCCTTGGATCAAATAAAGCAAACTGACAAAAGCACCATCAACAGTCGCCGCACAGCGCCTTACCAGCAATCGTGTTCAAGAACATCAAATACTCGAAGTTTGAGATCTCCCTTCGCTGCCACTTCTCGGTCATGTTGGCGGTCTTGAGCAGCTGCCGCGGGGTGGCGAGCGAGATCTGCCTGCAAGTGACGTCACAGCGTTTCGAGACAACCCTTCTGCGAAGTGTGTGGCGGCAGTTCGCAAGAAATGTGCCGGAATGAATTTTGATCCAACTCGGTAAAACGATCTTTTGAGGGGGCTACTCGCGAAGCGCTCTCTTGCTCACCTGGTCTGGGGGAGTCCATACCCGGTACCGATCCCCACGCGCGGCAAATGTCCGACGACCTTCTTCATTGTTTCGTGGTCGTCGAAGTTGAACATCACGCAGGCTATTGTTGATATTTAAAAACAAACAAACAGAAGTGAGAAGAGCGCAAAGAAGTTCGCTCGTCGCAGCTTTCCGGGCGAGTTGCTGCTTCAGACAGAACGCGTTTGGCGCTCGGCGATATTCCGCTTCGTCAGTACAGTTTTTTTGGACAATCAGACAAAACTTGAAAAATAAACGCTCTGACTTGAAAATGTCTACTGCACAGAAGTGAAGTACTTTTAGACTTTTAGTTGAACAAAAGAAAAGAAGGGTGTGGACCAACGATGGTTTAAAATCCGCTGGGTGGTGCAAGAGCAGGTCAGGGGCTTTCTTGGAAGAGTTGCCCGGTAACCAGCCAAGCGTTACCAGGTGATGTTTTAACAAGGGACATGGCAACAACGCAAACCATTCTCCGTTACCATCACTATTCGTCAAAGCAGAAAACGGATATGGCAGCATCTGCAACTTTGTGCACTGCGATGAATGCAATATGTTGTTGGCCACGTTTGGCGCAACGCGTTTTCTGCTATTTTATATCCCCCACACAGGGGGATAAACAAGAAAACGGAATGGGGGGATCTTTTAATAAAATTTTTAATAATTTTTTGATATAACTTCTAAGCTCCATCCCGTTTGTTTCTGTCATAGGTAACCCTTTACTTCGCACACAGCACGACAACGCTGACAAAATCAACCACATCTGCTCCAATCCCGGAACACCAGGCCATTGACAACAGCACGAGAGCATTACGAAGCAGCGCAAGGCGTCACAAGCAAAGGACTCACTGCGATTAGCTAAGAACAATTCAATCGCTGTATTTTGCAGCAGGTATCGACGTGAAAATATGGCGCGGACTTCCTGGAAGAGCCACTTGCCATGAACACCGTCTGTGTAGATAAGAACCTAAACGATAAAACACAACGTGAAATTGTTAAAAAAATGGGTGAGCTTTGAGCTGCTTGAAAGTGGTTCGCAGTGTAATTCCGACAAAGCAAAATACCAACTCATTGAGTCAGGTCCATACCATGGTCAATTGATAAGAAAGTATTAGAGTAGTCGCACTGGTAATATACCGTTAATTCGTCCTTGTTGGCTTTCAACAACAAGAAATATATTTTAAAGGGAATGTTTTTTTCCAGCACTTTTCAAAACGTGGTATCTTTTTCTGGAGGAAACAGCAAAAGGGACAGATAGATGATTGAATTAGAAGTGAGAGCAACGAAGCGGATACGAAAAGCTCCCTTATTTAACAATTCTACCCACTGAGGTCATTTAAGATGAGCTTTTCAGCAAAAATCCATGCACTGCAAATAACAGCACATGGCGTGGGTGGGCGCCAGCAATGGATCCGTTTATTACAACATGAAGAAACGCGTTTCGCTCGGAATTCTCAAAACGGATCCAGCTCCACCTCTGCAGAACCGTCCTATTGTCTTTGCTCATGACGACCCATTGTGATTAACTGGCGCACTTGACAGCACAATCCACCAATACGACGGATCGAGCGTCATAATCACCACACTATAAGTGGCTACTGCAGCATGTACCGAAGCGAAGGAAGCAGCAATCCAGCTCTGCGTCAGCCAATGCATATTGTTGGAGCATAAAGCAAACTGTGACGTCAACAACCATATCTGTCGGGCGTTGATAGGCAGGGAGAAAACAGGACGCGTTTTATCCGCATTTCTATTCCCTTGTGTACGAAGAACAGACTCTTAGGAAATCAGACAGGCGGCAACAATTCACGACTGAGCGTGTGTCACTGGAACATTAGTATTTTTCTAAGATAAGATCTAACAACGGAAGTAGTGTTTTGCAGTTTGCAATATCCAGGGGAGAAAACAACCGTTAATTAATAGGGTAAAACCGAGTGCAGTTGAAATAACAGACGGGCGTTTGGAAGCAAAAGCTAAATAAACGTTTCTCAAAACGATACACACGAAGTTCCACAGCTGAATCGATACGTTTCAGTATGTTAAATGACAACTATAGTCTCCACGAAGGCGACGATGTTGAATCCATCAGCAAAGTTTAAAAAAAATAGGAAATCGATTTTACACAACACTACGTATGCTTATGCTATCTTCGCGTCACTGGCTTCAACGGTTTTCGAACCCGTCATTTTCTTTGGCCGTGCAGACAAGAATTAAGGATGATCTGCGTTGCGCTAACGCAGGGATTCCCAGGCTGGGGGTACATATACCTACATGAAGGGGTACTTTTAAGGCCAGCAACAGAAGGACAAGGATATTTGTTTATTATCTATTTCCAAATATCTATACATACATCAGTGAATTTATTTTCAAAAATCATTATTTCCTTGTTGTTAAATATGTCTATGATTAGTGGTGATAAAATATTTTGTCATAAGAAATATGCATGCTCGTCTATCGAAATACTGAAGGGGTACGTGGTCAGAGAAAGGTTGGGAACTCATGCACTAAAATGGGAATAACGCGTCTCCACTTTTCGAAGCCAGGAAAGGGAGGGGGTGGCCATTTTCAACGAGCCGCATATTTTCACGACAGCCCGCGTGCGACCGGAATCAATCAAAACTCGTCGACGACGCTAATGCGATGCATAATTTACAGCGGGGCATTAAAAATTCATGTCGACGAATGGAAAAGCCTTTAAACGTGTCCCGCCAATTAAATCTGTTTATCGAAGGAGGCACGCGCGCCGCATAACAGCGAACGACGGATCGATGTCCGGCAGGGTTCGTTCCAAGGCGAGAAGGGAGGTTGCGGTAGCGCTGAGCCTTTATCGCTCGCAGCATTCACACGAAACAGTACTGAGTGACAATTACTCATCAAATAAGTGAAGAAACCAGTGTGGAAAGAGGATCTTTGCGACTTTATCCAATGAAAAAAAGGTTTCAGTCACCCAGGCTTTTCTGCAAAGCTTAGTCCTCACTCATCTCTGCTTTGCCAGTACGCCTTTTTCTGACCTAACTGTCAATGTCATGCCAGACGGCGAACTGGATAATGAGCGGAGTTCCAAGCGCAACCATTAACATCGTCGTCTACCATTAACATTGATCCGCGCTGCGCGATGCCAAGTTTCGACCCCGCATTGAAAAAGCTCGCGGTACAGAAGACTAGTTTTGGGATGAGTGTGGATGTGAAACGTGGTCGGGAAATTAATTTTTTTCGGTGCTGCGACGAAAATGCACGTTTGAAATGGACATCAAAAGCATTACAGTGGACCTGCGTCTGCGTCGCGTCACCCGCACAAGACAATGCCTGCTCTGTGACGTCGGCAAGCAGCCTTTCATCTTAGCGGTGGCGAAACAATGCATTGCGCTCAGAATCGTAAGGACAAGCGAGAAGGACGAAATGAAGTCCACGTCTGGTGTTACAGGCAAATCGTCGTGTTTTTTGGAGAAAAGAAACAGCGTCAAGCTGGTGGCTGTGGTTCTCTCATGCGCAAAACTACATCCGAGCGGAGTAGGGCGTAACAGATGGCGATAACGCAAAACAACGTGCGAAAAATTGTGAACGATTTTTAAATGAAAGACGTGATAGCGACTGTCACGAAGATAAAGTTTTGGTCACTGCTAGGTGATTATCATTTTTCGACAGGTTTTAAACCACACACAGCAAGACAGGAATCTTTTGTGTGTCTCACTACTCGAAAAAGACTAACTAGATACGTAACCACGGATTACATTATAATCGGATGCTACAATGTTTTGATATTTCCAAATAAAAGTGCAGCATGCAGTCCTCGCCTCAGTTAGATACCTACATTTTTCACATTGTATCCTTGTTTATTGTTTCATATGACTCAGCTAATAAACAGCAACAACACAAAGAAGCCATCATGCAAAGAACTAACCAATTGTCACAGGAAATTAGAAAAAAATGAAAACACAATGACAAGGTAATTGATCGAAGTAAACATAGGTTGTCACTGTTTCACATAGGAATGGTTAAAGGTCTATCAAATTCTGCCCCGAATAAACATTTTTATGTGACGGCAGAAAGGCGCAGAGAGGGGCGGTTCATGACGTGGCATCAAAAACAATCTTTCATTCGCAAAAAAAGGAAGATATCAGTCAGGTTCGACGAATTCATCTGTTCTGATTGCAGGCTCGCGTGCACCGAGCGAAGTGATACGAGCAAGAGCAAAATTGATGTCCAAGCGCACATTTTCTTGATAGAAGCGAAGCAGGTTCAGAAAACAACGGACGGCACGGCAGTGTTGGTCTTTTCCCGCCTCTGCGGTCGTAACAGTGGCTTGCTAAACATACTTCAAGCACTGCCCGCCACCGCGTCCGCAGCGCAAGACTACACGAGCAGGCCTGCCTGTGGAAACAGAACTATTGACGCTGTTTTTTCCGCAACGGACAAATAAAAGGAAAAAGGGACCGAATCTCGCGGGACGCCCTTGAATCTACAAGAGCTCGCCTGGCGCTCGCAAACAGACTAACGAGCCTTTATGACGAACAATGGGCATGAATTATGCATAAACGAGACAGAATATTGCGCGCATTTGCGAAATAGCTCCAAAACGCTGTGCCGCGAGCAGAGCAGCGGCGAGAGGTGGCCCTGACGCAATCAGGAAGCAATTTTCGAAAGCGATCACCCGGTTCCTCAGCGGAGATAAGAATCGAAGCAGCAATTCGAAAAAAGCTTTCAGCTGTCAGTGCAGGAGTGACGGAACAACACCGCTGGTGACAGAACAATATCCATTGTCAAGGAACAGTCGGAACCAGCCAGTACGATTCCAGTCGGAGCCGCACCAAACAAAGCGTTTTTTCTGTTTCAGTAACAGGAACCAATTAGCGAGCAAGGTCTTGTTTTATGACAGAACAATGATAGCGTCGCAAGCCACGCTGGCGTATCACGTGAACAAGTTCTACAGCGAGCAAACCGTGCCAAGAAAAGCTGAAGTGTCGCAGACAGTGAGAGACGTGGGAAAAATTATCAACTGCATCTTGAAAGAAGTGGAATTACAGGAGCCTCGTTTTATCAGGTATCGCTTGGGACAACATGACTGATGCTCAAAAGTTTTTCTTGCCGGTCGCGCCATCATTTATTTTTTTCAAGCCTGGCAATAGCTGCCTTGTTTGTCGCCGGTGCTCGAGAAAATCTTTTGCGGTTATATGAAAAAAAAAATTCGTTTCCTGCTAAAAATGTTCTGTAGTTTCTGCCGTCTTGCGAAGTTGTATTAGAAATAACGAGACACGCGCTCCATGGTATCATGTCGCCGATGAAAACGGTTGTTTTGATAACATTCCAGCACGAGTGCATTTAAGTCTGTTGCTTTCGCTTACGCCGAAGTCAACGTCCAACGGATACGATGAGCCAGGAACAGAGGGCAAAGTTAAAAATAGCAAAACTATTCCCAACTTTTATTCAATTAGTTTTCCATTTCCGCAAAGCAATTAGTCTCCGCGGAGGTGAAGCTGTCGAATCAATCAGCATTTTTTTCTTTTTTTAACCAAGAAATCGATTTCACGCAACCCTGCGCGTTTCTCAAAAATCCTGAGCGTGTTTGGCCAATACTACAAGTCGACCCTCATAAAATTTGCAGGTTTGACCTTTTTTTCACAGCCATGCAATCAAAACGGCGGGCGAGCCGGCGCGCATTTGAGCCAGCCGGCCAGCTGCGAACATGAAAGAAAAGTCGGGAACACGGGAAAGTACAACAGGGGCGCTGAGAAGGTGTCGAGGAAACGGAACAGGCGAACTGCGAATGGACGGGCGCAGTCGGGCGATCTGCTCGCACTGAGGGTGCGCAATAAAGGAACAGGGGCGCGTCTCGCGATATGGACGAGCGCGTCACGGAACGAGACGTAACAGACCACAAACAATGCTTTCTTTCGCTTCTGCGCGAAATAATAACATTCGGTCTTTGATCTTATAACGGGCATTTTTCGTCAAATGCACATTAAGTTCTGAAAAGCGGAAGAACAAAGAAAACCTATGTGGCTTGTTTCTGTTTTGGAAGGATTTCACTTTAACGTGTCAGGTACAAAACTACAACATACATGTTGCTCCCGTGAGACGCAACAACACGATATTTGCTGTGAGTGAAGTTTTTCGGGAAAAAAATTACACACACTCAAATAAACGAACACTCCCTTTCAAAGCTATGCACGCCTAACGTGTTGTGTTAGAAGTCCCGAATTCCCGGTTCTCATGTTTTTCTCGATTTCCCGAATGCGAGTGGGGGGGGGGTGATGGAGGGTGTGGGGGTCGGTGGAGCGAATGCTCAGCGAACAAAATCTTATTTCGATGAAAACGTTTTTTTACAGTTCTTTAAACGAAATGGAAGGGAGACTGGAAGGGCTGGAAGTGCTATCGCCCACCGAGTACGAAGTCATACTGTTCTTGAATCAGATGGGGGTGTTCAATCTAGTCGACGACGGTTCGATTCCCGGCTGCGCCGCGCTCAAGCTGAGCGACGGCAGAAAGCGAAGCATGTCACTCTGGGTCGAGTTCATTACCGCATCCGGGTAAGCGGGTTCTGATCAGTTGGTGCTGGTATTGAAAACTATGGGCGCGTGTGAAAGATCTTCGGGAAACAGAACAAAAAGTTGGCACAAGCCCCAAGCTTACGAAAAAAAGTCGAAATTAGGGAAATTGTTTTATGGTCGACGATCCTGATGATGCAAGAAAAATCGCAGACATCAACTTTAAAATCTAGCAAAAATAGAGCTTGACAGGCTTTTAAACTTTTTAGGAAGCATTGTATTTCTCTCCACGGGTTGTCTACATCTCTTCCAATCTTTTCATTCTAAATAATAGGCATCTAGTAAAAGGTTTCGGTACTGCGCAGTGAAAAAGCTTTATAGCAACGACACTGACAAGTGACAGAAAGTGACACTGACAATAGGCACACTGCTTGCCACGCAGGTACTTGTCGGCGCGCAAGGTTCGATCACGATTCCACGTACTGGTGTCGCAAGCGCTCGACAAACTCAACTACCGCGACGTCGTCAAAATGGAAGCGAACACGACCGAAGTCAGGCTGAAGATCAAAGACTCGATGAGGGTAGCTCACGACTGTTACGTAGTCTGTTACGTAACTTCAGTGACGTAGTTTGTGACGTAACTTGATTACGACTGTTGCCTACAGCCGAATGTAGCTTGAAACGCTCGGGGATTGCGCCGTGGACCAAATCACCAACAGACAATTCATTTAACTCTTCACCTGCAACTGTGCTTCTCAGGTCAGGGTAACTCCCGCTTTCAAGTGCACTGGCATCTGGCCGCGCAGCGCCAACAACTGGCCCGAGCCCCATTTGACCTGGCCCAGCCCGACAAAGGTGGGAGAAGTGAAAAACGAAGGATTCAACCTGCTTTCCAAAGACACGCCCACAGTGACCACGAAACACAGGTGAGTCGGTGAAGATAGAGGTTATATAACTTTGCTTGGGAAGCTCAACCAAGTACGGCAAGTGGCTATTTAAAAGCAAAGCGTCGAAAAACTGTGGGATTGTGCCTCTTGCGTGTATGACTGACTGGGTGGGTGGGTAAATGAACGAGCGAGGCGACAAATAAACAGTTTGCAAGCGCGCAAACGTACGAACGACCTTTCATTGTCAACAACCGCTGATGCAAAAGGTCCGACGTTTCATCCACGCAAAACGGAGCGGACTGTTTTGATATGAATTTAAAAACAAAACGACTTGGCGCCGCTCGTTGAGGGTCTCGGATGTTGCAGCTGAACTAACAACACTATGCTCGGCAGCACTGGAGAGGGCGATGCGTGGTCGATGTCGTTCGGTAACGCAGAGAACAAGCTGATTGGGAGCGGCGACTGCAGGAGGAGGTGCCTGTCCATCTTGAAGACGCTCAGAGACAGGTGCGGGGTAATCGCGGTGCGGCGTCCAGGTTCAAAGAAGCAAACATGTCGCGCGGTCGAAGCATTTGATTCGCACGCACAAGGCTCTGGGAAGGCTTGCTCCGCAACGCTGCGCAGCCGACCCGCTTATCGTTTAACTAACTCAGAAAGTAAAGGTAAAGCTTAACGAGTCTTTGAACAAGCTCTAAGAGTCGACGAGTTATGAACAGCAAGTTTTGACGGATTTTGCAGCTGTTTCTTGCGTTGTCATATTTGCACGCTCTGCAGCAGCACTGTTGCACACGAGCACCGTTCTTTTTGCAGACACCTGGACTTTCCGGGAAGTCCCCTGAACAATTACCACATGAAAACTCTGCTCCTGTACGAGTGCGAGAAGCACCCGACCGATGCCGAGTGGAGCGCGAGTAGCGTCGGCGATCGGATACAGGTGAGACTCGCGAAGTCCTCAAAGCGACGAAGTGACTTTGAACGTCGCGCAACGGCGCTTCGACAGCAACGCTGGGGCTGCCGTAACACACGTGGGCGCATCGCAAGCTCTACGTTGCAGAAAATGACGTTCTTCTTGATTATGAACCGCGTTCGCGTTCGATGTCTGCGTTTGGCCACGAAGCAAACCCAATGAAGGGTCTATAAGCTTCGTTTATAGTGACCAATAAGCAAGGTTTTATATTTTAATTCTGATCCTATCACCGTGAAACGCCAATCTCAAACGACAGCGCTGCACTCCTGTAATTGCCAACAACAAAGCAATGAAAGATTCTGTACTGTTATTGAATAGCGACGAAAAGGCTTTGAAAACATTGTTTTGTAGCTTACGAGGCAACATCTAACAAACCATGTGCAGAAAAACGACTTGATGTTTTTAATTTCGAGAAAATCAAGTATTTCAACCTGAATCTATACGATCTCGACAAGCACCATGAAGAATCTTAATAGTAACAACCTTTTCAAACTTCAGTGCCTGTCAGTGAAGTTAGGCCAAATAAAGTGTCGGAAAAGAATCAACGCTACATTTCACGAGTGAAGAACGTTTGATCAGTTTTTTGAATTTGCAGACTGTCGACATTTACAACACCCGAAAACGTCCACCGTTTTTTTTTTTTTTTTTATCCAGGG
>Ga0210059_1004192_pt1 | contig 23225 bp, 15 predicted proteins | sample Ectturendosymbi2_FD_188042 | JGI IMG/M metagenome (GOLD analysis project Ga0210059, IMG submission 188042) | Ecteinascidia turbinata endosymbiont from Florida, USA - Sample 2 (SPAdes) (version 2) | ecosystem: Host-associated > Tunicates > Ascidians > Unclassified | place: Key West, Florida...
ACCCCTTGTTTTAACGCACCGCCTGATATTTTTGCAGTTACGAACTGTGTATCGTAGCGTTGGGTGTATTTTCCTCCGATAGCCTAACTTGGAGCGCTAATAGGTTATATTCAGTGCAATGACACAAAATAAGGAGAGTGGATGTATAGCAAAACGTGCATATTATGTCAACAAACTTCGCTAAAACGTTGGTTTGGAAACAGGACTATGACGTCAAATTGTGACGTCACAAACAGCGCACAACAAATACAAATGACTACCCTATGTCACTGAATGAATCCCCCCATGAAAATTTTCTGCGTACGCCACTGCGTGTGACTAATGCGATTCAGCATGTTGTGCACTCCAACTGACAGCTCTGATGAAACCCAAATGATGTGTTCTACTATATTGCTGTGCTTGTTTACATCCAAATACAATGTTAATGGAAGCAGGCTGAACTACAGTGCCGTGTCCAGCAACAAATTTAAGTATATTTATATGTAAATTATCTGCAAGGACAAAACAAATCGTGATTAGTGTTGCTCTCAAACACCTCTAAAAATAAAATTGGGAATCTGTATATATAAACGTCACTTCTGCATCGACCTGATGACTATAATGGTTTCACACCAAGCTGTCCCCCCCACATTTTACAACAAAATTGCGCCCATGCATTGCATTGCATTATGTTCATTTCAAGACTTAAAAACCTTGCTAGGGACATGAAGAGTGCTACAGAGTGGACGCATAGGATGTTAGGGGATTGGCATTTTCGAGCGTTTACGGCTTGGCGTTTGCTTTTCTGCACAATCTGGTTTGCTTGTGTCGACAGCAGTGGTTCTCAACGTGGTCCAGGTCTGGAATTTTTAGTGGTCCACAGAGAGATCCATAACTCTTCGATGAAACGTTCACTAACATGTGTGCAATACAGTTTCGACTAGTTGTTGATGAGGTGTCAGCATAGCAAAGTAGGTCATCGGATATTCTTCTTTTAAAAAGATTGTCTATGTCAGGGGTGGGCAATTATTTTTGCTTGGGGGCCACTTTGAGAAGGCCGCGTTTAGCGGAGGGCCGTACATTCTTATGAGAGTAGAAGCAAATCTTGATTTATAGCTTCAACACTAATATTTACCAGGTTTTTTTAAGGCGTTTTAGGGACCCGATTCGAGTCCCTAGAATTTCAAATCGGGTTCCTAAAATCAGAGAAAGTTATCATCGGGTCCCTAAAATCAGAGAAAATCGGGTCTCTAGAATTAGAGAAATCGGGTCCCTGCAGATCCAAACCGGGTTCCTCACATTTTAATTAAAAAAAACCTGTATTTACTATAAGTTCGAGGAAATTTCAGATTTGAAAATTTTACTGAATGCCTCTGCGGGCCACTGAAAACGCTGTGGCGGGCCACATCTGGCCCGCGGGCCGCTATTTGCCCATCCCTGGTCTATGGGCCAAAACAAGTTGAGAACCACTGTTCTACAGTTACTGCGTCAAACAAGGCGCTGCGTGCATGCTCTGTTGAATCTGAGCGAGGCTGGTGTCAAAACAGGCCGCCGTAATATCGGCCTCAGTCTAAGTCAGTGGTTCTCAAAGTGGTCGATATCGACCCCAGGGGTCAATTGCACCATCCAAGGGGTCGATAAATAGTCAAGGGGTCGAATGGGGGTCACTGAATGGCCAAGGGGTCAATGAATAACAGCGCGGGTCTACTGGAGCAATGAAGCCTCCTATTCAAAATTGTTGTTAATCGGGCAAGGAATGCAAACAGCGTTTTTCAATAAATCAAACAAAATCAAGAGCGCTGATCAAATCTCAGTTACAATAGTTTATTGTAGTGCAAGTGTCGCAGTTCCTCAGTAGTTAGACTGGTAGTACAGCAATAGGTTACGCAGCAGGACGGAGAAATTCCTTGTATTAGTAACTGTTGAACTAAGCCACGGGGTCTACAGAAAAATGTATACTTTAATTGGGGGTCAACGTGCAGAAAAGTTTGAGAACCACTGGTCTAAGTCGATCCTAGTTCGTTGAGTTTGAACGCACTCCCGTCTGGAGTGGACAATTCGTTTTTCGCACAGTTGGGAGTCTGACTGTATAGCATAGCGCGTGAAACGCGTTATCAGGGCTGCCAATTTAACGGATTTTCCGCTAGATCTAGCGGATTTTAATCCTGTCTGGTCCAAAATGATTGGACTAGCGCGGCGGTTCTCAAACTTTTCTGCACGTCGACCCCCGAAAGTCGACGCCCCAAGCCATTTAAAGTACAGCAAATATATCAACATTTACTGTACTTTTTCGGTGAAAAGTACGTCATTTGTCAATAAAGGTAGCTCAAAGTGATGATAATTGCATGTATAGCTGATTTTTTTCTTAACTTTCACATAGGTTCGCGTTATTTTTCCACAATTGAGATAGAAACCAGGATGACTGAACACAATCCTTCACTTGAAAGCAATCCAAAACAATGTGATTGTTTTCCTTTTTCTGCTAAATATAAAAGCTAAAAACTCCTTTAATATGCCAGTCTTTGTGACCAATTGAATTTGACGTTAAAAATTTCAAAAGCACAATATTTCACCGATGTAAATTTTAGTTCCCAGTTTGAGAAGACTGTGTGAATCAATAGAAAGTTTTGCCTGAATTCCTTCAACCTAAGTCAAAAATTAACAGTTACTTAAGATATTAATGTTTCAATACCTTTAGAAATTGAAATAATTCTTAAAAAATGAATAGTTGGAACGCTACAGTCAAGTAATTGCAAATATATCGAGTTTTGAGAATATGCGATATATCCAATGGCGCATCCGGGGGGCAATTTAGGGCAACTGCCTCCCCTAACGTCTGTGGCGCCCTCATGAATGGCGCCCCTTTGCCATAAATACTCCCCTCTTTGGTGCCCATGGAAGTAGAAACAGAGATAAAAAATCCTCTAAAATAAACAATGTTTTTCGCTTAGTTAAACGTCAGGATTTACGTGCCGGACTTCACCCAACTGCTTATCGAATAGCGTGAACAATGCTATTGTTTCGTAATAGTACCACTGTTTCGTTATTTCTTTGCCGCTTCAGAACTGCCCAGCTGTGTTGTCAGTTGGGCGGTTTTCCCGCACAATTGGGCTGTTTTTTTCGTTGCGTTGCGGGAAATTTTCTGCTGTTGCGGGTTGCGTTTTTTTGGGCTAGTTTTATCAAAGTTTGTGCGTTTTTTTTGGGCTGTTTTTGCTAAATAATTTCTCTATCAAAGAGTATAGTTTTTGTCAATTTTGCTGAGGTAGTGAGATTTGTTTTGACTTGAAGCAATGTGTCGCCGGTTTTTTAGTTCGTTTCTGTTCTCTTTGTGTAAGAACCAATATATCAAGCCTTGAGATGACGTGATCGTTTGTGTGACTGTGCGATCGCATGGGCAACAGTGGTGATCTCATTCTGATTGGACAAGGGCTTGGTGTGCTGTGGTCACATCATACAGTCCATTACTGCGGCTGGTAACTCGATATTACGAGTAAAGCTTATACGCATGCAAAACGTAGTCACAATAGTCAATCACCACAGGAAAAACAGCCACAGCACAACTCGCTATGTTCGTTTGTGCGGGGAGAATGACGGCATTACTAATAGTCTATGCTTTTGCTGTAGACGGGAGTGCGCGACACCGTTAATTCAGTTAAACAGCAGTGTACAAGTATCAGAGTGTGATGAAGGATTTGATGTAAAAGCAGTGGTTCTCATACTTTTTTCTACCATGCCTCCCTAAAGTAATTGTCCTTTATTTCAATTCAAGCTCCTGACTTTAAATAGGCTGTAAAAACTAAAGTATTCATTGGTAAATTTATTGATCAAACTTTCCTTATTGTAGGGCGCGTAAACGATTGCGCTCCCCTGGAAATTTATTGACGCCCCCGTTGGGGGAGCGCCTGCCAGTTTAGAACCACTGACATAAAGCTTTTTTGGGATGGGCCCACTAAAGAAGCGATGCGCCTATTGCAAAAGGAGATAAGGATCTCAAGTTGAACGGCTTGATACAAAAAACACTTACGGATAAAAACATGTTAAATACTGCTGATGTGAAAGAAGAACACATTGCAATAATTTCAATTTTAAAGAATCATTTTACTACTTTTACAACTGCTGATTACAATAGTTTCAATTTTAAAGAATCATTTTACGACTGCTAAACGCATTAAAAATGCAGCTCCATTTTACATCTATGCACAGTCTGTTTCATCATAGTCGCTATATAGCGACTATGGTTTCATGCTGGCTAGCCTATGCTATACCAGGGTCGTAATAGCCTATAGGTTAAATCTGCAGATTTATCCTACAAATCGCTGCGCATATTGCTTGCCATTCTAGTACAAACGATGCAAGCCAACGTCACCCTAAAGCAGGGATTCCCAACCTTTTTACGTTCTCGTACCACTTGGGCATCGCGTATTGTCAACCCGCACCACTTCTTCCAGAACAACTAATTTGATCAAATCTTAGTTTATTCAGAAGAATAATATACATTAAAATAACAATAAAAGACCGCAACTAAGTTTAATGAGATATTTGCTTTTGTTTACCTTTCACCAGTTGGTCGATGCGTGGCATAAATTTGCTAACATCGCATCGAAAGTCCTAATGTTGCGATACGATAAGAATAGCAGGCTACAGGATAATTTATTTATTTAGAAACAAAGCCCGATACGTGAACTAGAAAGCTGTGAATTCAGGTTTTTGTGAAAAACTGGAAGTTACTCGTGTACCACCTGGAAGACCTTCGCGTACCACCAGTGGTACGCGTACCATAAGTTGGGAAACCCTGCCCTAAAGAATTACTAGGCAGTATATCAGAAATATAGGCTACTCTATCTTAGTTTGACAAATCGAAGTTGTATTTTCAAATTGCAAAAGATAAAGAAAACAGGAAACTTTCTCTTAATTCTCTATAGCACATGCTTCATATACTATAGTATGCGTCTGGGTTTGCTGTTAGCATTTTATTTCGACTGCAATGTGTGGTGATATTAATGACACTTTGATTGTCGTTACGATGCTACTAGCTGTTGTTATTTTGTATCTTTGCGGTTGCTTTGTAAAAAAGATCAGTAGTGTGTTGCACAAAGATTGCAACTGCAATAAGATAATGGTGGTTACCTTCACTGCTAACTGCTAGTTTTATCGCAAATTTTGGGCTGTAATTTGGGCTAGTTTGTAGTAATTGGGGCTGGTTTTGGGCTTGCTTTATGAGGAAATTGGGCTGTTTGTTTCAACCAGCATCTGGCAACACTGCTGCCCAGCCTTCACAAACGCAGTCGCTTTCGCATAACACAGTTCTCGGCTTGCCGTTGAGCTATATAAAATTGGTCTGTTTTTTGCAAGTTTATTTCTTTTAATGCCTAGTGACCGCCTTGCAAGGAAAAAGAAAGGCAGCAGCAAATATAGGAATGCAATATGGAAAACTTGTAACTGACTCAAGATTTTACAAGCATCCAAAATGACGAGAAACCAGTTGCAGGGCAGATGCCAGTGCAGTTCGTGAGTCCGCAGTTTGTCTGCATCGTAGTTTTGCAACGTAAAAGTGAGTGGGTGAGTTTCTCGGAACTAATCTCCTGATTGATAGGGGCGTAATGAGGATAGATGGCGCCCGGGGCCAAGAAGAAAGTTTGGCGCCCCCCTGTTCGAACCTGAGGTCTTTCGGAAGCAAACTTACTGCATTGAAGTACTTGCGACATTGTTAGGACTTTTCGGCGCCCCGCAGTCATTCGGCGCCCTCATAGTGATTCGGCGCCCGGGGAATTGTGCCCCTAGCCCACCGTCGTTTCGCCCCTGATTACTGCGCGCAGCGACGCGCCTCAACAAACCATGGTACTCAGCTCTAAACAGAGACATAAGGGAACTTTGGGCTTTAGGGGGGAAACGTTTTCAATTGGCCCGAATTTTTGCACCACTTTGAGGAAAACGAATAGGGAAGTTTTGCAGGGCGATGGTTCTGCTTAAGCAACTTGCCCAAACTTATCGGGAAGTTTTTAAATCTTGTCTTCGTACGCCTGTAAGCTCTTACGCAGACACTTTTGCAAAATACTAGCTATCTACAGCTTGGTGGATTGAATAATTGGTTTTACGTGGTCATAACAATTTTTGCTCAACATTTGAATATTTGCAGTCCGAAATTGAGAGAATGGTGGCGCGCTTTTGCCTTTACCTGGCTACGCGTCAGGCAACAGTTACTTATGGTTTTGATCCTTTTTTGCAGGTTTTGATCCTTTTGTTGCAATTGGAAACCCGTAGACAACTCACGCTGGCCACGAAAAGACAAATGTGGCATAGTTAGCAAAATCTGTAACCGACAGAAAAATGCTCAGCTTATTGGTTGTTAGATCATTCCGCTTACATCATTTAAATTTGAGCAGAAATGCAATCTTATGGTGAAACCTTTAACTTTTCCATTGGTGGCTGTGGTGTTGGCGAAGGTTCGTAATTTTAAATTGGTGATAGGATGTTTCTCATCTGTGTTTTCTGGCCTGGTTGAATAGAAGCAGATCCATCGTCAGATCAACAGCATTGGGTGTGGTTTTCAGCTTGTTCGGGGGCTTCGTAATAGGATACAATGAATTGAAAAACGACCTCATATGGGGAGACAAAAGCTTGGCTTTGGAGGTATTGATGGCGAATTTGGGGTTTCAGCCCTCTTGCTTCCACTTCTGTTGAACAGTGTCACAACTTTTTTTAATAACCTGGTCTTGTGGGATTGATGTTTTTTGAAATGCTGTACTATGCTCTTCTCAGGGACGGGTCAAGGGGGGGGGGGCGATCGCCCCCTTAAAACCTACGAAAGCAACTGTTTTCACCAAGATTTTGTACAATTCGGAAAACAGCATTATAAGGCCATTTTGCCGTCCATTGTTTTGTCACAGCAGTGTTGTGAAAATGTGAAGTATACTTCATCTCCCTTACATTAGTAAACGCATAATGAGACTTAACTTCCAAATATTGCTGAAATCGCCCCCATTAAAATTACTGGCTGGATCCGCCCCTGGATGTTCTGCAAAACAATGTCTCTTTCTCTCTTTGATGCAAACTATGCCTTAAAACTTTTACCATTATACACTTTTTTCAGTAATTTTGCAACAAACTAGAAACCGTTAGTCAGTCTCAAAAAATAAAGAAAAGGCAATGAATTCCCAACAAAATACATATTGCACAGATGGAAACAAGAAGGTTTATAAATTTGTGGATGAAATGTTGCATTTTAGTGTGGACATTCTCCATATGAAAAACTCTAAACAAAAACAGAATGTGCGTTTGCTTATGAAAAAAACCCCAATCTATTTCAGTGTGAAAACCTGTGTTAACCTCATGTGGCATCTGATGTATAAAAACATGAAAACTGCTCAAATCAAACTTTCGTACATTCCAGCTCAGATGTTTCAGTTGAAAAGACCTAACAGTTCAAAATATTTTATGCATTTGTGCTCAGATATTTCAGCTGAAAGAGCTCGACAGCGATGAGATAAAATGCATCGTTGGAAGTTTTGGAGAGCTCGGATCGGGTGCGAGTTCAGTCGTTCGATTGGCTGTACAAGGTGCCTTGGACTATGTGGCTGTCAAATGCTTCAGTGTTCATGGAGGAGATCAGGACAAAAGAAGGATTGTGAGAAAGTATGATTAATTAATTTAGTCTAAAATACAGGGTGTCCATAAAGTCCTGCACACATTTCAAAATGTAATTGCGAAGCAACTAAAGCAGATAAAATCATACAGTTTTTTTGCAAAGTGAAGTTTGTTTATTAAAGTTTAAAATTAAAAAATTTGGAGTAGTTTAAGTAACAGCCATATTTCAAGAATTTGCTTTTTCATGCTATTGATAGACTTCAACATGTGCTCCATTTGTTGCTCTCAATATGTCAAGACGATACTCAATTTCGCGCCAAGTGTTCTTCCGGTTTCCATAAATTTTTTAAACCATCTCTTGATGCTGTTAGTGTGAGGAGGGTCTTCTCCAAACTCACTTCTAAATTTAGGTTGTACTGCAGTTGGTGATTTCAATTCATGGTACCAAAGAACACATTGTACTTTTTGTTGAATGGTCAACATGTTTCATACTTTGTTGCAAACTTACGCCTTTATTAAAAATGACTTATTCTTGCTTATCTGAACAATAAAATAACCTGTAAAAAATAACAAACAAACTTTATGGTAGTATAATTCACTGTCGAAAATGTAAAGTTTCTACCTTATGTGGTTTTTGCGATATAAAAATTTTTAATGTGTGCAGGACTTTATGGACACCCTGTAAATTTCAGATTGATTTTTCGGGTGAAACTGATTGCTGCCTTTGTATGAATAATCGACAAAATCAGCAGCAGAAACTTACCTTTTACGGTTCGCAATCACTCTACATCAGATTTCGTAAAAAACTAATCTCAGTCTTCTTCTTGCGTATGGAGGTTTCCCTCCGAGTTTGCATGCTTTGGTTGTTGCGGAAAGGCGCGCACAATCACGACACAGACGAGGCATACGAACACAATACAACAGCGCGATACAGCACGTAACTGCACAAAGTGCAATCGCAATTTTGGTCCACCGCGGGCGGCAGCAGCATCGGGCCGGCCCACAAGGGAAAAACCGGCGAGTGGGATCGAACTCCTGCCTCGCTATAGTGAGGCCAGCTCTTTAGCGACAGAGCTAACCGGCGCAGCCTCCCACTCCCTCATGCATTTTATAAATCGATGTACTTGGAAGTCGTCGCAGTGTTACATTATAATAATGATGATGGTGTCATTCATGCATGTGTCTTATGTGCTTGTGCTTTATCAAAGTGAATGTATTAGTGCCATGAAGGGAATACTCTCCACTACCGCCACGTATATATGCTCGCATTCTTTCATGTGTTTGTGTGTTCCTTGTTATTGCGATACATGTTTAAAGTCTAGCGCCTTGCGTGTGGGAATGAAGACGTTACACAACGCAATCTCTGTCAGTGTTTAACATAAATTTTCTATAACAAACTAACCCCAGTCGCCAAAACAAATTAGCAGCCTTCGCATACAAGCACGTGGTTCTAGACAGGAAAAGCTATCACCATTAAAATGATGAACTTTGCGCACTGCCTACGAGGCAGATAATCTCATTTCATCCCGAATGTTCTTTTTTAAAAATTCAAGAACACTCGCATTGTTTTTCAGATTAAATAGAGAGTTACAAGCACTTCAGCAAACAATGAGCAAATACATTGTGTGTGTTTACGGCTGGGTCAAATGGTCTGGATCAATGGGACTGGTTCTGGAATATATGCCCGGTGGAAACTTAACCCGCTTTCTAGAATACGATGACTGCAGATCTTCCTTGCTACTCTTTCTTCGAATCTTTTTCGAATTGGCATCTGCATTGGCATTTATACACAATCTTCCCGAATCTCCGCCCCTTGTTCATGGAGATCTCAAACCAGAGAATGTGCTTCTCACTTCAGACTTGCATTGCAAGCTGAGTGACTTCGGGAGTTCTCAGGTGGCAGCATTCACTAGTTCATCCACGTCGCAACACCCCAAGCCAAAAAAATTGGATACAACTTTAGCTTACACTGCACCTGAAAAGCTAAAGTCCCTTAATATCAAACCTAAAACACAACATGATACCTACAGTTTCGGAATGATTTTGTACGTGATTCTCTCTGGAAATCGACCTTATCAGCACGCTGGCCATGAAAGTGCTTTCATCGACTTAATCATTCGTGGAGAACGACCAAATGAAGAAGCAATCAACGAGCTACGAGTTACTTTAAATGAAAGCAATCGCCGGATCCTTGATTTCCTTCAAGCTATGATGACGAAATGCTGGGCCCAAGATCCATCGGACAGATCAAAAATGGTAGACGTTCGAGACGAGCTACACTCAATTCGTGAACAGCAAAGTCCTGGAACCGATTTGACTGAAATCGCACCGATGGTCCAATCCATGTCCTTGCCTCCTCCCAAGAAAGAGGAACAACAATACTTGCCGCTGCACAAATTTGTAACAAAAGACGAAAGGTTTATTAAAGGTTATTTACTTTCCATTATCGTCTGTCGCTGCTATTGCTGATGTAATGGTTAACTTTATATCGTTTCACTATTCCTCAAAACCCCAGTTTTTAAGTTTTTGCGGACTAGAAAATTGACTTAATTTACCGGAAGACCAAACTTGGCGTTAATGAACAATAATGCAAAACAGTCACCGAAGGACCTGGGTAGGTCATAAACATATCTTTTAGCTCTCAAAAGTTTTGTAGTTCTTTGCGATTAGGGAAATGGATTTCCAAACGCACCAAGTTTGTTAACAAACTGAAACATGAAACAACCACCTCCCTGTGTTTTTGCACTTGGTTCGTTACAGAATGTCTACGTCAAACGTTTTGCTCTGTTTCGAAATCTACTTCATAGTTCTTTTCTTCCCATCGTAGTCACCTTTGTATATCATGCAGGAACATTTTTATGGAAAAATTTGAATGGTTTGCTAACAAAGAAATAGCGTTCCTGGATCACGTTTTGTAAAAACGTTTCCCATTTTCCTTCAAGTTTCTACTGTTGCAAATAGAGCCGAAGGAAGGGCCCTACGTACCCTCCGACCGGGAGGACCCAGGTAAAAAGGGGGACACCAAATCTGACTGAGGACCTTTGTTAGGGCATATAGACACACCTAAACTGAAGTCACTAACAACTGATTTCACACATGTCCCGTTTTAACTTCATGTTTATCTGATACGTCAAAAAAATTGGTCTTCCCACGACCCATAGTTTCCTGTTATATAACCATAAGCGTACGGCATGGGGATGCAGGGGATGCGGTCGCATCCCCAGCACTGGAAAATTGGCCATTATTTGGGCAACAGTTTTCAAAATTTGGGCACATTATGCAGCTACATTAATATTCAAGTGAGGTAGTGTCACTTTGCCTTCAACAGCAAAACCTCTGATGAGGCTATTTTGCCATTTTTTGGACTCTGATCGCAGCATAGACTGTTGCCTTTAAGTGAACTGGAAACATCTGGTAATTCCAACATCCTTAATCAAATTTTGGGTCAATTAAAAAACTTCATTCAAGTTTTGGGTGAAATTAGAAACAATTGGGTAAATTAGAAGCATTTGGATACCATGTGTCCAACAGCTGCAATTATATCTTCTGGGCAACTGAGCAAAGCTTCATTTTAATTCGGGTGAAATTACAAACATTTACATAAATTGGAAACATTTTGGTGAAGTTCATCAATTTACAAAAGCTTCATTTAATTGTGAGCAACTTCAAACAGTCTTGTTCAAAGTTGGGTTATATCGAATAGCTCCAGTAAAATCTGAGTACATTTAGAAAGGTATGGGTGACTATAAGTGTTAAATCGAATAGCTCCATTAAAATCTGAGTACATTTAGAAAGGTATGGGTGACTATAAGAGCTTTATTCAAATTTAGATAGAATTAGAATATTTTGGATAAATTGTAATAACCTCAATCAAATTTAAGCAAATTAGAACAACTCCATTCAAATTTGCGCCAAGTAGAACACCTTCATTCAATTTTGGGTAACTTCAAACAGCTTCATTCAAAAGTGGGTAATATACAACCGCTTCATTGAGAATCGGATGCAATTAGAAATATTTGGGTAAATTCCAACAACCTCAGGCAAATGTGGGTAATTGAAACAACTTCATTCAAACTTGGGTACAATTGGAACGATCTGGGTAAATTAGGCGAGGATCATTCAGATTTGCGTATATTATGAACGTTTAGGAAATTCAAAACAGCTCAAATCAAATTTTGGCCAATTGAAGCAACCTCATTCAAATTTAGGTGGAGTTAAAAATATGTTAAAATTAGGAACATATCAGCGTTGCCACTGGGGTCAGTCGCGTTAATATCAGATTGTTGCATTTTTCAATATCAGATAACATCAGATTTTTACATTACAGCTTTAATATAAGCTAAATACTATTACCAGTACCTAGCAAAGTGCGATAACCCACGTTGAATCCGAAAAAGAGAGAAGCATCGTCATTAAATGGAAAATTTGGTTATTTATGTGTAGCGTAAATGTTATTCCCAACACTATGAAAAGAGATTCTTCTGTTTGGAACAATTACCAAACACACATGAGGGTGAGAATTGATGAGAGAAACTTAAAAACTATGAATGTAACTCATTTTCATCCTAAAATTACAGACAATTTTGGAAAAAACACAATAGCTCAGTAAACATCAGATTTGTGGCATCAGATCTGATGTTAAAACATCAGAAGTGGCAACACTGGAACATATACAAGGGTAACCCACCATTCCAACCAACCCTAAATTTTATAAGCAACAAATTGTTGATGCTGCAAAGTGTTTTTGAGATATAACAACTAAAATAATTAGGCATGCAACCACCTTGATTTATTTTCTATGGCACGTTTTAGTCGTAACATTACGATTTGATGTTTATAGGTTGTTTGGGTGTAAAACAAGATCAAAATTTGGGCAAACATTTTTTGCATCCCCAAAAATATGCCCTGCCGTACACCTATGTATGTAACTAAACTAACCATTGCGAAATGCATTGTGGATAGCTGCGTTGACAGCATTTGCCTTGATGAGCTGGTAGTTGTGCAGGTAATGTTGATGAATCCACGTTGTTTGTAAGCATTTTTAGAAAAGTCTAGTAAGAAATTCTTAAGAAAATTAAGTTGCACACACGTGGCATAACTGTAGGTTTCAGCCAGGGTGGGAAACGTAGCTGAAGGAGGCCCACTGGCCACCGTAGGGGGCCACTTGCCAACACTCAGAAAAAGATGAGAAATAGGAGTGTATGCGGATGTGGATTTCTATACTAACACCCAAAATTCCCGGAAAACAGTCCAAAGAACTTACGAAAAACGCAAAAAAACAACTTGCTGAAAACCTACAGAATACTGAATATACGGTAAGCTAAATGGGAACCTGTTTTTTATATTGAGCTTGCCAGGGCGAAGGTTCACATCCTTGTACCCCAGTCAGTTGCACAGCTGTTGTAGACTTGTGTTATATCCCTTCACTGTGCAAGAATAGAGTAGCCGGTTAGCAAGGTAGACAATCATGTTTAATGGTAGTCATAGCCCTCGCCTGTAATATCCGGTGTATCTTGCATCAAAGTTGTCCAATGAAAACTGAACACTTTATACTAATGAGAAATCCAGTTATTCAATAACACTGTGCGCCAGTGGTCGGCAAACTGTGGGCCTCGGCCTATTGTGGCCGTTCAGCACTTTTTATTATGCCGCGCAACGCTTTTACTGTTGTGGGCCGCGTGGTATGAAGAACTAGAGTGCTGCACCGGTTGCGTGGGATAAAAAGGGTGCACGACCATTCGGTCTGGCCGATTCGGTCTGAGCCGTTTCCGTCTGGCCGATTCGGTCCGGCCGTTTCGGTCACGGGACATTTCGGTCGCGACATTTTTGTACATAAGGAACTGATGAAATTTGTTGACCCTGTTCAGTTAACCTCTTCCCAATTTGGGCAAACGGTTCTTCTACTTAAATTAAAACTTAGTTAACGTTCATGTAGAAAGCTGGTTCTTTCAGTAGTTGCATTTTTTAGATGCTCTTTCGGGCAGTCTTATCGAAATCTGCAAAAGTTTTGTAGTTTTCGATGGGGAATAAAAATTTGCCCAAATTGACCCATGGTTACTTGAAATGTAGCAAAATTCCTTCAATAAGATCCCTCCTAAGGTAACCCTGACCAATTTGGGCAAAAGGAGGTGGTGCATGCAGGTTCACTAGTAAGCCACGCCAGCAACCTTTCACTGCAGCCAGCACGGGAGTAGATCACACCAGTGCAAGCACTGACGACCAGGGTTGCCAGGTCCAAGTGAACAAAAAATGCCAAATCGCTTGAAAAAATGCCAAACAAGCTGAAACAGGCTGAATGCTGTTGAGTTTGATATTACCAGATGAGTAAATTGGCAAAAACACAGCGGTGCTCATGAACAAGGCTAATTATAGCATATAAAGCTACAAACAACTATTGTACTTTCGAAAAACAAACAGAACTAGAAACACTCTTACTCATTTTTCACCCTTTGATTTGCAAGATTTTCTCCCTGAAGCCAGAGCTAGAACTCTGTTACGATTTGCTTTTTCTTGAAAATGCTGAATAGAAAATAGGTTACCTACGAATGCCGGAAACAATAAACCACAGTTCATGAAAATACGCATGCACCATCATGCCCTAATTTCCAATCACTTGATTTTTGAAACCAGCATTAAACATGTCATAATGCCACAAAATATCTACTACAAAAATAAAATCTACCAAATCTGGCTGTTTTGGCACAGTATACACTTATATCAAAATCTGCTACATTCACATTGACTTAACTGTTTTTAACCAGGAAATCTGCTAAATTGGCTTTATCATGGTTTTAGACTTATATGAAAATCTGGCAGCACTGTTATGTGCTTATATTAAAATATTGATAATGGCTGCACTGATATGCACTTATTGCATAGGCAGTGCCTATTTTGCCGCCAGGAATGGGATGGCACCAGCAAAAGGATTGGCAGAAAAGAAGTAAATAAAACTAAAAGATAAACCTACAACCTAACCTTAACTGTAGCCCTAAGCTAACCCTAATCTATCCGTAAGCTTAAGCTAACACTAAGCTGACCTAACCTATCCCTAACACTAAGCTAACCCAATGCTAAGGTAACACTAACCTAACCCTAACACAAAGCTAATGCTAACCTAACCCTGATTCTAACCTAATCCTAACAACACTCACCCTTAAGGTAACACCTGAGCGGATCATGGAAAAAAGCAAAGAAAAAAAAACAAACGAATGTCGGCAAGGCGAAAGTTGAACCGCAAACCATTCGCATAGCAGCCGTAACACCTACAGTAACCATCACACCACGAGCATGACAGTGTTTTCCTGACAAAGTGACCTTTTTCTTTGTACTGCGCCATGCCACGAGACCGAATCATCGACTGCCAGCACAATAGCTCCAGCCATCTGTTGCCCACCAGAATATCGCCGGTAAAATAGACACTTCCTATTACATACATACAAGCATGAAGAATACCAGCAATCTACAAATAACAACACATACTGTACAGTAGAACCTCACTTAAAAGAAACTTAAATACTGTACTGCAGCTAACCTGATTTGCATAGACTTTTATGTTTATTTTCCGAAAACAGCGCAGTCTACACTGCTAAGACACTGTGCAATGTGCCGCACTTTTCGAAGTCTTGCCCCAAAAAGTATTACGTCTTTGTCCTCTGACGACACTTCGACGGCAAAGCGGCTTGTATTTTCGAGAATGGGACCGTGTTAGAAAAGCGAGGACCTTTGTCCTGAGAAAAAAGTTCTATAATTCCAAGCCGACAGCAATAACCAAGCCAGAGGTTTTAAAAAATGCCGAATAATGTTTTTTCATGCCAACACTATCAAAAATGGCCAAAAAATGCCAAACTATGACGTACATGCCATACACAATTTTTTCATGACAAACCACTTTAAAAAAGGCCAAATTTCTGGTATTTGGCGTTAAAATGCCAACCTGGCAAGCCTGCTGACGACACAAATCAATTTGCCCCGAATGGCTCCTGCTCAGCTCGTGGTTTTCATTGAGAAACAGGCAGGAGTATGTATGACGCCTTCTCCGCCATAGGAAAGAAATTGGAGCCAGAGAGGGACTGCACCACGTGCACTTGTGGTGAAAAGTCAAAGCATTTTATTGAGGACACGATGAACCTTGTTCTTCTCTTTACCTAATTGAAGTTTCAAGTACTCTGGCTTAGCCAAAAAAGGCTTGCTCCTTGTTGTGGGTGCACTTGTGGTAAAAGGCTAAAGCATTTTATTGAGGACATGAACTTTGAGACCAGACAACGCTGTGGAACCTGTCCACCATCAAAACAGAACAAAACGAGGTTCACGTACCAACTGCCAAACATGGGGAGCACTTGTTTGCATTGATCACTTTCAAGTTTTCTGCAAAGATTACCCACACCCCTGGAATACTAACCCCGGGTGATTTCCGCCCAGACACGAATGGTGGCCACGTGATCCCTAAGTGAAAATAACTCCACGTTATGGTACGCTTTTGCGAATCGTGAAGGGAGTACGCTATGAGTGGAATGCCACGACCTTTGGTCGCCTATAGTACGATGATGGAGGGAGCGCGCTTTGAATTAAACGGCTCGAGTTTGCAAAGATTTCTGCAAGATTTCATAGTCTGACCGAAATGTCCCTTGACCGAAACGGCTAGACCGAATCGGCCAGACCGAAACGGCCCAGACCGAAATGTCTCAGACCGAAACGGCTCAGACCGAAACGGCCACACCGAAAAGTCCTGTTCCGGGATAAAAAATAGGCTACTGTAACCACTATGGAACACTGATTGTATGGCTGATGAAAGACTAACAAATCTGGCAATAATATTCTACTGAAAATGACACTCCAAAACATTAGTTGTAACTGATTTGATAAAAACATGTGCATCTTTGTAAAGTAGGAAAATGTCATTTTTCTATCTTGAAATGTAGCAAATGTTAAAGTCTGTCTGCTTTATATGTTGTTTAGCTTCTGCACAAACATTATTTATAATCATTTGGTAAAATAAACTGACGTTTTTTTGTGTAATTATCATGTGTTACATACAATGTATACAGGGGGCCCCAAAATCCAGGCTTGGTGGAGCCAAAACCACCTAGCACTGGCCCTGGTTGCAAGGTTGCTCACTATTGGCAGTTTATGTCTTGGTGGGCATCACATGTTGCAATCTTCATTTGTTTTCGTTGGCTTGATTTTACATAAAATGATTTAAATCAGTTGAACACTGATTTTAATGAACCATCATAAAAGTAATAAAGGTTTTATGCTACGAAGGTACTACTAACTCTTTTTTAAAAGTCTATCAAAATGTAGGAAGGAAAAAAATGTAAATATTTGGGGGTATTCAGGTTCTTGAAATTGTGATTTACAGCTAATTTCAGTCTGCAATTAAAGCGATAGCAATGTTAAAGAACTATGGGCGTACATCAAAATTTTGAAGTAAAGAGTTCTGAGAAAGTATAGTGCGCTTTCATCAACATGATTGATTCAACACAATGTGAGCAAGTCACATAGGTGACGATCCACCCAACACACTTCACCGTTCTTCATTGCTTGTCATAGGCTTTTGTTTGTGCATTTTTGTGATAAAAGTTGATCACAACTATACGTTAAATTTTCTGGAGTGTACTTAATTGATATTGCATGAATTTTTAAGAAACGACAGTCAACTTTTTCAACTTGCCCAGCGTGCAACAAACTGCAATTGGCTGCACGGGACGAGTGGAATTTGTTCATCCAAGGCCAAGTGCGTAAAGCATACAACTATCTTTAGTAAAGTGAAGAATTAGCACAATTTTTCGAACTGTGTTGTTCGGGGAACTAACTTTTTGTTTTCACTCCCACTCTGCATATATGAGGTCATTCTCGTCCATAACTCAAGGAGCGATCGCGTTGAAGGTTAGAGGGTCAATTACGACATCATAAGAATCGTCTTTTTGAGTTATTTCCTAAAAAAAACGGATAAATTAGCACTTGGGTTTCTTCACAGGTTCAAATAACAGCTTGTCAAACCTCACAAGCTTGTCGAACCTATTTCGACAGCAGTACAGATACATTGCTACAGTTTTAAAGAGACCACCGAATCAGCATACTTTAATCATCTCATGTAGTGAAAGTTTAGTATAATTGAAATGATTGGTTAGTGACGTGACTCAGAAATATCAAAAATCGGCTTTAAGTGCGGATCTGGTTGCCCACTCAATTACTTCTGTATTTCTTGGAGAAAACGAATGCATTTATTTGGCTGCTCTGATTATTTCTCGGGCACAACAAAAATTACGCAGTTCAACCCCAATGTTGATTACATTGTTGTTTGATTTGTAATAGCTGCATTGATTCATAAAAATATAGATTTTGTCAACGTAGCGTGGATAAATTGACACCTAGTCAAAAGGACCGCAGAGCCACTTCAGTGGCTTTGAATTTGTCCATTCAATAACTTGCCAGCCGATAGAGCTAGAGGCGTTCAAACCCTCTGAAGATGCGGAAAGTTTTCCAGTTTTAATTAAACAAAGTTGGTAAGTTGTTGATTTGAGCTTTTTGTGGGTTACATCATAATAGGGGCAGGTTGAGATTTTTTTGGCCCATTTAATCTGGCTTTGAGCCTCAACCGCTAGATGGACCTTTGCGCTTCTTTAAAAAAAGCTAGGCATAAATCCGCGTCTTTGAAGCCCTTTTTTAGTCCTCTAGCGTTTGTGGCTGGCAAGTTATGCAAAAAAACACAAAATAAACAAATAAAAAATTAATTAGCCCCTGGGGATTAATTGTTTGTTTTTCTGGTTTGTTTTCATAACTTGCCAGCCAAAAACGCTAGAAGGCCAATCAAGGGCTTCAAAGATGCAGATTTTCGCCTCGTTTCTTTTTAAAAAGAAGCGCAAAGCTCCATCTAGCGGTTGAGGTTCCTGGCCAGATCAAGTGAACCAAAAACACTTCAACCTGCGCCCTTTATGACGTAACCCATAAAAAAACTCAAATACAAAACTTATCAACATTTCTTTGAATCGAAAATGAGTCTTTCTGCATCTGTGAAGAGTTCGAACACCTCTCTAGTTCTACCGCCTGGCGAGTTATGGCTAAAATAGTGCAAGCCGATACATCGTCTTTGACTGTCCTTAAGGGGCCTGAAGCAAAAAAATCTTAAGGGTTTCTTGCTCAGAAACCCCACTTCAAAAGCTTGAAATGAAACTATAAAAGTTTTTAATTTCGTGATCAGAACCGACAGAACTCTGATTTTGCCGTTTTGTTAATTTGTTTACATATTGTGACTATGTGTTTGCCGTTGTTTTGAATTAATTTTGTGATTTTCATCGCATTGAAGGTAGCTCACAACAAGGTTCATCTCAGACACCAGGAGGTCAAGCATCAAGTAGCATTTCTGACCAAGTTCATTCAGCTACAACACCTTCTCAACTTTTTGTCAATGAACGGGAGTCTTCATCACGTGGAAGTGAGTGAAAAACAAAGTTAAACTTTAGACCAGCTGTGTCCAACTGAACTGCCTTACTGGTTAGAATAAGATGTCTCATTAAAAGTTTGAAATCACTGCACTGTGAATGGGTGAAATCATTAAAGCGCGAGAAAGAAATCTTAAACAAGGACTTTGCCCTTAGGCCAGGGATGGGCAATAAGTGGCCTGAGGGCCACATTTGGCCCGCCACAGAGTTTTTAGTGGCCAGGGGCGTATCAACGGGGGGAGCAACTGGGTGCAATTCCCCGGGCGCCGAGTCACTATGGGGGCGCCAAATCACTGCGTGGGAAGCCAAAAGTCTCAACAATGTCACAAGTACTTTCTCAATACAGTACATTTTCTTCCGAAAGACCTCAGTTTCGAACACGGAGGCGTCAAACTTGCTTCTTTCCCCGGGCACCATCTAACCTCGTTACGCCCCTGTGAAGGCCTCGCGGAAACATTCAGGAAAAATCTTCAAATGTGAAGATTCCTCGAACTTATCATAGTAAATGTTAGTGCTGATGCTATTTTGAAGGGAGACTTGCTTTGATTGCCATTATAAAGTACGGCCCTTCGCTAAACTCAGCCCTCTCGAAGTGGCCCCCAAGCAGTGGCGGATCCAGGGGAGAAGTTTGGGGCAACCGTCCCCCACAAACGTCTGTTGCGCCTCCATGAATGGTGTGCCCATTTGCCATAAATACGCCCCTTTTTGGTGCCCATGTAAGTAGGAACAGAGACAAAAAAATACTCTAAAATAAACAATGTTTTTCGCTTGATTAAAGGTAAGGAGTTACGTGTAACAACAGAGTGGCAAAACTGCAACCGCAGTCGCTTTCGCTTAACACAGTTCTCGACTTGCCGCTGGGGTGCACGAAATTGGTCTGGTTTGTACATGTCTATTTCTTTAATGCGTGATGACAGCCTTGAAAGAAAAGCCAGCACTAAAATTAGGAATGCAATATGGAAAACTTATTACCGACTCAAGATTTTACAAGCCTCCAAAATGAAAACGAAAAACCAATTTCAGGGCTCCTGACTGAACCATAATGCAGCGTGTAAAAAGCTATAGATATATGCCGCTTTGTGACAAAAGTGCATTGAACGTGTTCGATTAGCTCAAAGAATGATGACCTACTGTGCAATTGTGCAACTCCTCACCTCACATACATGGACAACGCAGAGGAGTTTTGAATTACTGCTAGGGGCGTTACGAGGTTAGATGGCACCCGGGACAAGAAGCAAGTTTGGTCCCCCCCTCTCCCCTCTTTGAACCTGAGGTCTTTCGGAAGCAAACTTACTGCACTGAAGTACTTGTGACGTTTTTAGGACTTTTCGGCGCCCCGGCAGATATTTGGCGCCTGGGGAATTGTGCCCCTTTCCCCCCGTCGTCACGCCCTTGTTTACTGCACGCAGCGACGCGCCTCATCAAACCATGGTACATAGTTCTAACCAGAGGCATGTTGGAACGTTTTGGTTTTTGGGGGGGAATTTTCAATTTGCCCAAATTTTTGCGCCACTTTGTGGAAACGAATAGAAAGGTTTTGCAGGGCGATGGTTCTGCATAAGCAACTTCCCCAAACATACGGGGAAGTTTTCCTGAATTTTTTTATCTTTTCCAAATCTTCCCTTGCACCTCGTACGCCTATAGCTCTAACGCAGAAACGTTGACAAAATACTAGCTATCTGCAGCTTGGTGGATTGAATAATTGGTTTTACGCAGTCATAACAAGTTTTGCTCAACATTTGAATATTTGCAATCCAAAATTGGGGGAATGACAGCGCTTTTTTCCCCCACCTGGCTACGCGTCAGGCAACAGTGACTGATGGCTGTGTGGTTTTGATCATTTGTTGCAAATGCAAACCTGCAGACAACTCACGCTGGCCACGAAAAGACAAATGTGACATGGTTAGCGAAATCTACAACCGACAAAAAATGCTCAGCTTATTGGTTGTTAGATCACTCCGCTTACATCATATAAATTTGAGCAGAAAAGGAATGTTCTGGTGAAAACGTTAACTATTTTACTGGAGACTGTGGTGTTGGCGAAGGTTCGTGGTTTCAAATTGGTGATAGGCTGATTTTCATCTGCGTTTTCTGGCCGGGCTGAATAGAAGCAGATCCATCGTCAGATCAACAGCATTGGGGATGGCTTTGAGCTTATTCGGGGGCTTCGTAATAGGATACAATGAATTGAAAAATGACTTCATGGGGAGACTAGAGCTTGATTTTGGAGGTATTGATGGCGAATTTGGGGTTTCAGCCCTCTTGCTTCCACTTCTATTGAACGGTGTCACAACTTTTTTTAATAACCTGGTCTAGTGGGATTGATGTTTTTTTCTTCATATCAGCAATCCAATCAAAAAATATGAAACGGTGTTAAACACTTGATTGAAAATTTACCTTTATAAGTGGCGTTTAATGTATTTTAGGGCAATATGCTTTAATACCCAGTGTGAACCTATCAGGCGATAATGAGACTGTTTTTCACGATAACCAGCAAAGCTACCTAAAATGGGAGTAGTGTCCTAGCAAATGCCTTTCACTCACTTTTTATTTTTGAATTGTCGCTTCACCGACAAATAGGTCTTTCACGTACATGTAAATGCCCAAGCTTCGCTTGGAAACATGATCGTCATTTAGCTTTTTATTTGAGTCCTATCGTGGGACATGAGGTGTCACTTCCAAGTGTAAGAACCGTATTACTTCTAACCAAGCCTGGAATGCGTGTCAGACTCTGTTCTTCACTGATTTCAATACGGATAGCCAAAACAGTGGCAAACGCTTGCGCGCAGCATTCTTTTTTACCTTTCAAATGCATATTGCAGATATACGAGATCTGCGTAGCTTGTGAAAAATGCTCGGGACCCGTTTCAAACGTTTTCTTAATTAATGATATAAACGATTTGAAACTGTGGTTATTCCCTGGAAAATCGCATAGTTCGACCAACAAAATAGCCAATTTTTGGCCTACAAATGGTAACCACTTTTGTGCTACACCCAACGATTGCCGCAGATGACCTTTTGTATTTAAACAAGTGAAAACCTTTTGGCGCCCCCCCTATTTGACTGCTCCTCCCAAACGCCTGGTCTGAATCCGCCACTGCCAGCGATCCACATTAATACATTAATTGCCCACCCCCGCCTTAGGTGCATTAAGCGTTTGACTTTTCCTATCTTGTCACAAGCTTCCCAGTCTAATCTGATGAAATCCCAGCCTTTAGTTGGATTTTCCGAGGCAAATGATACTGGCTGCTGTTGGATCGACGTAGAGGTCACGCCAAAAATATGTGCAAGGGCCTGTATGGCCATGTGGTTTATTTCTGTAGTTTTCGACTGTTTTGACATATTGGCCAGTTAAGTCTGGGAAGATCTTAAATACACCTTATTAAAATCAGTCAGTTTACCCGCAGGTCAATTGGTGAGATTTGATCAACTCCTCGTTTGACTAAATATGAACAATCTCACTTCACTGAGCCAGAGCTGCGTTTCGCCAATGGGGGAAGATGTTTCGCAAAGGTGCTCCAAGGATCACACGACTTTTTCAAATAAAATTTTAACGTAATATTACAATAAGTACATTTCTAATTATTGTGCTCACAACTACAGACAAGGGGCACTTAATAGACATCATATTGCCCAACGGGTACATCACTTCGAAAAGGTTGAGAACCTCTGAACTATAGCAATAAGCAGCCTAACTTGAATGAACCAATACAACCTCACTTGACTGAACTAAATTGCATTTCCACTCCCCAAAATCCAATAAATCATTAAGTTACATGATTTGTTTGTTGCAAAGAATAGGTTCTGAAAAACATGAAGAGTTTGGAATATTTTAATTTATCTTGACTCATTTTTGAACTTAACTCGTTTTTAGCTGAAAAGAACTGGGGTCGTTTTTGTTTCATGATGTCGATCTTTGTGTAAGTACTATACTTTCAAAGGGGTCCCACTACCATCTCCAATGTGCAAATAAAGAAAAGTTTCTAACCAACTTCTATACCTAAAAAATTGTGGGTTAAAATTTCTTGCAAAAAGTCCTGAAACGACCCTATCAAATTAGAGCAAACATTTATACCTAATGTAACTTTTTATACCAATATTTGTAAAGCCACAACAGTGACCCACACCAAGCGAATCTATCGCAATTTATTGCGTAAGGAAACTAGTTTCGTGTATTACACATCTTCAGTCCTGCGCAAAAGTCGACATATGAAACAAAAA